>Ga0209924_1000132_pt1 | contig 33769 bp, 28 predicted proteins | sample SalPonR1_C_D1_MG_FD_185700 | JGI IMG/M metagenome (GOLD analysis project Ga0209924, IMG submission 185700) | Salt pond soil microbial communities from South San Francisco under conditions of wetland restoration - Salt Pond MetaG R1_C_D1_MG... ...
CGGTCACCGCGGCAGCGCTGAGCGTACAGCTCGGCGTGCTCATCGCCATCAGCACGCTTGTGGTCGTGGGTGTTTACGGACTGGTTGCCGGCATCGTCAAGATCGACGACCTTGGGATCCACCTGTCCAAGCGCGGCGGCGTGATCGCCCGCTTCGGCGAGTGGCTCATCGGTGCCTCCCCGCTGCTGATGAAAGGCCTGGGAATCATCGGCACCATCGCGATGTTCCTGGTCGGCGGCGGAATCTTCTCGCACAGCATTCCCCCGATCGAACACCGCTTCGAGGACTGGGCGGCAGTGACCGGCCCGTTGGAGGCGGTCACACCGCTTTTGCTCGACGGGCTGCTCGGGGCGGTGATCGGCGCCGTCATCGTGGCGATCTTTACCGCAGTCGCAAGGCTCCGCGAGCATTCGAAAGCCAGGCACTGAGGAGGGAAAATAACGCGCTCGGGATCGGCTCCGCCCAAGCGCCTCAGGCGGGTTTTGCGGCTGGAGATTTCCGGCTCGCGGGCATGAAATGGAGCACACTCACCAGCAGCGCCGGCAGGAAGGTCAGCGTGACGAACGTGGCGAACAGCAGGCCGGAAAGCACCACCACGCCGACGCCACGGTACAACTCGGTGCCCTCACCCGGAATGAACACCAGCGGCGCCAGCCCGAACAGCGTCGTGATCATCGACATCATGATCGGGCGGATGCGGCTGGCCACCGCCTCACGCACCGCCTCGTTGACGTCGTCCATGCCCCCGCGCAGATTTGAAAGCGTACGGTCGACGATCAGGATCGGGTTGTTGACGACCACGCCGAGCAGGATCAGGAAGCCCAGCATCGTGATCATGTCGAACGGCTGGCGTACGCCCACGCCGTTCAGCACGGCAAGCCCGGCGATACCGCCGGCTATTCCCAGGGGCACGGCGGTGAGGATCACCAGCGGCCAGCCCCAGTGGTTGAAGATCGCGACCATGACCAGGAAGCTCAGAATGATCGCGACGACGTAGTTGTCGGCCAGCGCTTCGCGGGTTTCGGTGAGCTGGTCACTGGCCCCGGAAATATCGATGGACACCGACTGCCGAAGCTCGCCGTCGGCGCGCATCCGGTCGATGACCTCGGTACGCACGCGGCCCACCGCCGTTTCCAGGGCCACCGAACGCGGCGGAATGATGTTCAGCGTCACGGTGCGCCGGCCGTTCAGGCGGCGCACCGAGTCGGTGTCGACCGTCTCGACGATCTCGGCCAGCGCCGACAGCGGCACCACGGCACCGGACGGCGTGTACACGGGCAAATCCTCGATGCCGGCCAGGTCGCGATCACTGCCGGCGCTGGAGAAAACGAACACGTCGATCTTGTCGTCACCGCGGAAGTACTCGTCTACGAACGCACCGTCGGTCAGCGCGGCCACGGCAAACCCCAGCCCGTCGGCCGAGAATCCCAGCTCGGCGGCGCGATCCCAGTCCGGCCGGATCTCGATCAGCGGCTGGTCCAGCGACAGCGACCCGGGCGAGGAGTTGATCTGCGGGTTCTCGAAGGCGTTCTGCGCATAACGGAAGGCGGTCTCGGCGACGCTGTAGAGTTCGGCCAGGTCCTGGCCGGTGATGTCGAGGTTGACGCTGCGCGTGCCGCCGTCATTGCCGGAGATGATCGAGCCGCGGCTGACGAACGCGCGCATGCCCGGAAAGGTCTCGTAGTATTCGGTCATGACGCCGATCAGGTCGTCGACATGGTCGGTATCGATGGGCTCGGTGATGACGCGCAGTCCGTCGGGATCGACCGAAAGATTGAAGTAGGCCAGCGCCGGCACGGGTGCATCGCCCGACTCGAAGCGCGCCGGATCGTCATCGACGTAGGGCAGAAAATGCTCCTCGAGCCGATCGCCGATCCGACTCATTTCGCTCAGGTTGTAGCCCGGCGGCGCGATCATGCGCGCGAACAGCTTGGGCTCCTCGCCCTCGGGCAGGTACTCCGCCGGTGGCGTGAGCGTGACCAGGATGGCGACCACGGCGCCGAGCACCGCGATCATGGTGGCGACGCGACGCCGGGTGTCGGCGATCAGCCAGCCCACGGCCGCGACGATGCGGTCGCGCAGCGCCCCACCGGTTGCGGCCTTGCCGCGCATACCGAACGTCAGTCGTGCCGACAGGCTGGGCACGACGGTGATCGCCACCAGCATGGACGCCAATATCGACGCCGAGATTGCCACGGCGATGTCGGAGTAGAGCTGGCCGGCTTCCTGCTGGATGAAGAAGATCGGCGCGAACACCAGCACCGTCGTCATCGTCGAGGCCAGCACCGCCGGCCAGACCTGTCGCACGCCTTCCAGCGCGGCCTGCATCTTCTCCATGCCCTCACGCCGCTTGCGCTCGATGGCCTCGAGCACGACGATCGAGTTATCCAGCGTCATGCCGATCGCGAACGCCACGCCGGCAAGCGAGATCACGTTGATCGTCCGCCCGGCCGCAACCAGGCCGAGGAACGCCGCGATGGTGCACACCGGCACGCCGATGACGCCCACCAGCGTCGCACGACCCGAGCGCAGGAACAGGAACATCACGCCGGTGGCCAGCAGTGCGCCGAGAATCAGGTTCTGCCAGACGTTGGCGACCGAGGATTGAACGTAGACCACGTCGTCGGCGACACGTGTGATCTGCATGCCGTTGGGATCCATCAGATCTTCGTTGATGCGCGCGATGGCCGGCAGCATCGCGCGCTTGATGTCGATGACATTGGAGCCCGGTTCGCGGTCGACGGCCAGCGTGATGCTGGGCAAGCCGTTGACCGAGGCGCGGCTGCGCAGTTCGTAGTGCGACATTTCGATGTCGGCGATGTCACTCAGCCGCACGATGGAGTCGCCGCGCACCGCGACGATAGTCTCTGCCATCTGCTCGACCGAGGCATAGCGGCCCACCGTGCGCAGCAGGTAACGGCGCTTGCCGGCCTCCAGGTCGCCGCCGGAGACGTCGCGGTTGCGGCCGCGGATCGCAGCGCGCACGTCGGCCAGCGTAATGCCGCGCTCGGCCGCCGCGGCCGGGTCGACCAGCACCCGCACCTGCCGCTCGGCGCCGCCCCAGACGTTGACCCGCGACACGCCCGGCACACGCTCCATGCGCGTGCGAACATTGTCGTCGATGAAGTCGCGCATCAGCGTCATGTCCAGGACGAACGGGTTGCCGTCCAGCGGGCGCACCGAGAAGAACATGAACGAGTTCTGCGAAAACGAGCTGGCCTCCAGCGCCGGTTCGTCGACGTTCTCGGGATAGTCCGGCACCTGGCTGAGCGCATTGTTGACCCGGATCAGCGCCTCGTTGATGTCGACGCCGAACGGGAACTCCAGCTCGATCTGGGCCGAGCCGTAAGAGGCCGTCGAGATCATGCGCTCCACCCCGGGCAGCGAGCGCAGGTACTCCTCCTGCTCGATCAGGATTTCCTGTTCGATGTCCTGCGGGGTCGCGCCCGGCCAGCGGGTTTCGACGCTGACCACGCGCACCTCCAGGTCCGGGATCATCTGCACCGGAATGCGCAGCGCGGCCAGCACGCCAAGCACGCAGACGACAAGCACGACCACCGCCAGGATGGTCCCGTGACGAATGACGCCGACGAACATGGCCTCAGCCCCCGTCCTCGACGACGCGGACCGGTTGTCCTTCGGCCAGCACCTCATTGCCGCGCACGACCACGGCCTGATCCGGCGACAGCCCCGATTCGATCACGACCCGGTCGCCGTCGACCCGGCCGACCTGGACTTCACGCTGGTGCGCCACCGGCGGCGACGCCGAATCGTCGACGGTAAAGAGCGTGATCGTGCCGTCGGGATAGCGAATCAGCGCGTCGCGCGCGACCAGCAGCGCGTCGGCGTCGGTGCGCAGCCGGATCACGGTGCGCGCCGACATGCCCGGCAAGATGTCGGGATCGGCCTCGGGCAGGATCAACCGCAGCAGGAATGTGCGCGCCGCCGGGTCGCTGACCGGCACGCGCGCGGCGACCTCGCCGGTAAGCGCGCGTCCGTCGAGGGCGTCGACGATGATCTCGATGTCGGTGTCCTGGCGCAATCTCGGCCAAAGTCGCTGCGGCGCCTGGACGTCCAGCCACAAATCGTCGACAGCCACCAGTTCCGCCACCGCCGTGCCGGTCTCCACCCACTCACCGGCCTCGGTGAGACGCCGAGCGATCACGCCGTCGAACGGCGCAACAATCGCATGCCGCGCCAGTCGCTCGGCAGCCGTGTCGCGCTCGGCGCTGGCCACGTCCAGCGCGGCTTTCGCGACCTGGACGGCCGACTTGCGCGCCTGTATCTCGGTATCGGGAAAGAACCGGTCCTCGCCCAGCCGCAGCGCCTCGTCGCGAAGCCGCACCGCCTCGTCGAAGGACGCCCGCAACTGCGCCACCGCCGCCTCGGCCTGGCCCAGCTGCAGTTCCGCCAGCCGGTCGTCCAGTCGCACGACGACGTCACCGGCCGCAACTGCGTCGCCGGCATCGATATCGATCGTCTCGACCAGCCCCGACAGACGCGGCGAAAGCTGCGCCGCGCGCCGGGCCGTGAACGAACCGGTCAGCTCCACCCGCTCGACCGCCGGGCGGACTTCGGGCTGGGCAACGGTGACCGGGGCGGGGTCCTGGGCGGCGATCGAGGATGCGAGCATCAGCCCGGCCAGCCCCGCCATCGCGTTTCGTCGGCGAATTATCGATTTGAATTTCATGTTCGCGATAGTACCCGAGTCCGGGTCAACGAGGACGCCACGGCGCGCTGCGGGCCGGAGATTCAGCGGGGGTTCAGTCCCACCCCGTAGTGTCGAATCGGACCGGGTGCTTGCGATAACCTGCAATCGCAGTCGGGCAATCAACAGAGGGCTTTCAAATGACCGGATTCATCTTTCGACAGCTATTGCCAGGCGTGGCACTCGTTGCTGCGACGCTGATCGCGGCGACCGCCCCTGCCGTCGCTGCGGACACTCCGACGGCAGACACGGCGCCCGACGCGACATCCGGCTGTCAGCGCGGCATGGACACGCCACCGCCACCGCCGCCCGGCGGTTACGGTCCCGCCTGCGCTTACCTGCTGGCACGCGGCATCAAGGACGACGCAGAGGGCTATTTTGTCGTCACTATGCTCTACGAATACGCGAACGGCGTGCTGATAAACGTGCAGGATTTCGAGCGCTTCATCGCCGACGGCCGGTTCGTCCCGCAATCGAAGCCCGATCCCTCTTCAGGTAACTGAGCGGACCGACAATCCGCTTCGCGCGGGTAGCCGGGCCAAGCGAGTGCACCCGGGATACTTTCGCCCGGATGATCATCCCCGGTGCACTTCGCTTGCTCAGGCAATGAAATCGATTTTCGTCTCGACGTCTTGGGTAATTTGCAATTTCTGATGCCTTGACGCCGTAGCAGAAACGCCGACCCGTTATTCTGAACACGCACTTTCCTCTTGGATCCCGGGAACATCACCAGACAAAAAATCGGGAATCCTCTCAGGAAGACTGCTGCAAAGCCTGAATATTCCTTTGGTGGTAGCGTCATCTTCCGTATCGAACTTTAGTGCTGGATTCGCCAACGCCGCGGCCGTCAAAGCCAGAACCCTTCCACGGTCTGCGCGATCTTGAAGAGTTTGAATTGCGTCCCAATTCGGGCAATATCGGCCAGCGTCAATTCCGGGGAAAAAGCGTTCCACTGATCTGATGTTAAAGGACATATCCATGGAATTCGAGCCAAATTCACGCTGAGCGCCTATGGCACTGCACCAGCCAAATAGAAATGCAGATGCCTCTTCATTAGCGGCCTTTCGGGTCTGAAAATCAAATTTACGAGAACCATCCAGTCGATAGTGAACGTGCAACAACTCGTGCGCAATCGCTGTGAGCGCGCTAAGCACCCAGCCTTCAACCTGTGTCCCGTCGTCGAACGCATTTGCAACTACAATTTTCAGCCTATCGTCGCCGAGTGAATCCTCAACGGTAACGATGACACCTTGACGGACCGGTGCCGCCAGAATTGAAATATGCAACCCGAGACCCGACAATGTCGATATCTGATAACGCAGATCGTTGATTACGGACGCCGCGAGATCAAGGTTTTTCTGGAACGCAACATTATTCTCATCATCGACGACATCTGAGAAGCTTGAGACATATCGTGGCGGCAACATAATTTCTACTTTCACGTCACCTACATTGCCTTCTTTGAATTTATTGAGATCATCCAGTTCGAATTTTTCCGCGCGAGTACCGCCAATATACGCCGTGCTAATAAAGCCGGAAACTTCTGGATTTCCGACCGCCGAAAGCAAGGTACCGAATGTGCCCGGATCCGACGCAGCTTCAACTATATATTTTTGATGGTTCTCGAGATTCGAGGCACACCCCGAAAGCATTACTGCCAGCATAAAAACGACTGGCATGAGCTTAAATTTGGCCGTTACCAACTTGCCGGCATCACTTCGCAATAGGTCAAATGACATAACTCAAAGTCTCCAAGTAAAGCACAAAAGATTTGCCTGCTACCGGGCAGACACAGGAACTCGACGCAGACTCAGCCTACTTCCCTGAGGATTCCCAAAAATCGGCTGCAACCAGTCAGTCAACTCAAGGGCAAATGCGTTAGGAAGAACTACCGGATCACAGCACTATCAGGACATCAAGGCGCAATATCTTTTTCGCGCCGAGCGGACGCACCAGCTTTCGCGGGCGCTCCAGTCACGGCTAACCAATCAGAAGCAAAGCTGCGGGTTTGGATACAAACCTTCGCAATTTGACGGCGCCTGGTACCAGGAAACTGAATCGCCAGAGTGTACGACATCATTGTACTCAGCCTCCGCAGTGAAGGTATTTGTACCTTCTATCTGCCCTGCATAGATGTCGGCAATGTCGATTTCCAATTCCTGAATTGAGTCGCTATATTGACCTAGCCAATTTTCAAGGGCGTTGATATCGGCAGGAATGAGCTCGTTATTGACTTTTTGCCAGTCAAACGTCGCCGTATGCAAACTGCCAGAACCGGTCTTGACCGAGACGATTCCGGTTCCCATGCTTGCAAGAACATCTATTGTGCTGGCACTGATATCGACCGTCGATGACTGAAGATCAATTTGCTGAACGGAGCCATTATTAAGGTTCCAAACAAAGCGAACACTAACCTCGCAGTTGCTTTCATACGAAAACCCTTCTTGGTGGGAATATCCTCCGGTAGACTCACAATCCACGTCGGTGGATATGCTGTCTGGCGCGCCCATGCATCCAGACATAAGAAGAGTTGCTGTTACTGCTGCAGCAAGCTTAAGGGGGGGGGGTTAGGCAGGAATGAGAATTGCGGTTTAGTGATTTCATTTCGAAACGTCTCCATTTATAAGGAAATCCGAATAAATAGACGCTAAGTCTTAGCGGGGACTCATACGCATTGATCGAACAGAATATGAGTTTCCGTTTCTACGTCCCACTATCAAGCGCCACCTTCAGTCTATGTATCGCGTTAGGCTCTGTCAAACCGAGACTGCTTTTCACTCGTAGACAGGTGCAGCAGCATCGGGGCGCGACCCACCTGCGCCTACCGGCTCGCGCGCGACGACCAGGACTGCTTAGAGGGCTACTTTGCCGTGACCATGCTCTATGAATACGCCAAAGGCGTGCTGATCAACGTGCCGGATTTCGGATGCTTCACCCCTACATCTGTTTCGCCCCGGAACCGGAGCCATCCGCGAGCCGCTGGCCGGAACAGCAATCCGTGCGCAGCGGATGCAACCGTATGCTTGCGTCCCGATCAATATCTGCCCCGGGTGCGCTTCGCTTACCCAGGCTACAGAAGACCTCGCGCCTTACAGTGCCGCCTGCGCCCGATCAAGCCCCCTGGCCAGCTTGACGACCAGTTCCTCGATACCCGCCTCGTCGATGATCAGCGGCGGGCAGATGGCGATGGTATCGCCGGGCAGGGCGCGGACGACCAGGCCCTCTTCCAGGCACGCGGCGGTGGCCTTGAACGCGATCTTGTCGGATGGATCGAAGCGGGTCTTGTTGGCCGGGTCCTTGACGAGTTCGAGGCCGGCAATCAGACCGATGCCGCGGTAGTTGCCGACCAGCGGATGGTCTGACAGCCCCGACAATTTCGACTGCAGCATCTCGCCCATCTTTGCGGCGTGTTCCATGATCCCCCGCTCCTCGTACAGCTCGAGCGTCCGCAGCGCCACCGCCGCGGCCACCGGGTGGCCGGAGTAGGTCAGTCCATGGGCGAACATGCCGACGCCGATCGATGCCTGCTCGATGGCCTCGTACATGAACGGCGGGATGGCCACCGCCGAGATTGGCTGGTAGGCCGACGACAAGGCCTTGGCCATGGTCATGGTGGCCGGCTGGATGCCATAGGTCTGGCAGCCGAACGGATTGCCGGTGCGGCCGAAGGCGGTGACGACTTCGTCGTCGATGAACAGTATTCCGTGCTCGCAAAGTATGGGCTGGATCTTGTCGAAATAAGTCTTCGGCGGCAGGATCAGTCCGCCGGCGCCCATCAGCGGCTCGGCAATGAACGCGGCGATGGTGTCGGCGCCCTCGCGCGCGATGGCCTGTTCCAGTTCCTCGGCCAGCCGGGTCGCGAAGTCTTCTTCACTTTCGCCTTCGTGCGCCTGGCGATAGTGGTGCGGCTCGGTCAGGTGGACGATATCCGGACCCGGCACGTCGAAATGCGCGTGGAACGGCGGCAGGCCGGTCAGCCCGGCGGTGGCCAACGTGGTGCCGTGGTAACCACTTTTACGAGACAGGATCTTCTTCTTTTCAGGTTGGCCGATCGCGTTGAAGTAGTAGCGCACAAGCTTGATCTGGGTGTCGTTCGCGTCCGAGCCGGAGCAGCCGAACAAAAAGCGCGCGCCGTCGATCGGCACCCATTCCGACAATTTGGCGGCCAGCCTGATCGACGGCTCGTTGGCCCGGGCGGCGAACAGCGGCCCGTAGGAAAACGTCTCCATCTGCTCGGCCGCGGCGTTGGCCAGCTCTTTTTCTCCATATCCCAGCGCCGTGCACCACAAACCGGCCATACCCTCCAGGTATCGCCTGCCGTGCTGGTCGTAGACGTAGATGCCCTCGCCGCGCGACCAGATCAGCGGATCGTCGTCGCGTACCTGGTCCAGGTTGGAGGAAGGGTGAAAAAGAAAGCGCTTGTCCAGCGCCTCGAGGCTTTGGCTCATGGATTTCGGTCCGGCTTGGATGTCGTCCGGATCATGATAACCGCGCATCGCCGCGCTCTGCGGCTCGCGTCGGTCAGGGTACTAGGGAAGCAGCACCCACCCCTCGCTCTGGCGCCGGACCAGCACGGTCATGGCCGAGTGCGCCATCTTCACGCCCGGCGCGAGTTCGTCCGGCGCGATCCCGTGGGCCGAGGCGCTCTGGCCGCACAGGTAGACGGTCACGCCGGCGGCCTGCAGCGCCGCCAGCAGATCTGCGTTGGGGTGGTCGACGTCGAAGCGCTTGCGGTAGGCGTCGCGCGACAGTACGTCGAAGGTGGTGCCGCCGTGGGTGACGACCTCGATCTCGACGTCCTTCGGATCGATGCCGGCGCGCGCATGCAGATTGACAAATCGCGCGACCGATTCCAGTCGGCGATTGAGCGCGTGTTCGTCCCTGCTGCCGAAAGCGACGTCGAACAGCACGCGATACTTCTCGCCCGGCACGAGGTTGAACGCATCGGCAGGCTGCGGCGCGACCGGGCCGTGGCCGGATATCGCCGGGCCGGTGGAGAAGGCTTCCGGCAGCGTCTGGGCGGCGACCGGGGCAGCAACCAGACCGGCGGCCAGGAAGCCGGCCAGCACGATCGTCGATAGCGGCCGGATCATTCGGCCGCTCCCGTGACTTCGTCGAGAAACTCAACCGCCCGACGCATGTGCGGTATCACGATGGTGCCGCCGACGACCAGGCCGATGCTCATGGACTCGATGATCTCGTCGCGCGACGCTCCGACCTCGACCGCCTTGCCGATGTGGTAGCTCACGCAGTCGTCGCAGCGCAGCACCAGCGAGGCCACCAGCCCCATCAGTTCCTTGGACTTGACGTCCAGCGCAGCGCCCTCGGCGTAGGTGAGCGAATCGAGCGAGAACATGCGCTTGAGCACGCGGTTGTCGGTGGCCAGCAGGCGCTCGTTCATCTTCTGGCGGTATTCGTTGAACTTCTCGACGCGGTCGTTCATGGGGCTCTCCGGGCATTAGGAATGTCTGACAGCATAAATGCCTCGAGGGCCAGCGGGCGCTCGGCTCGATCTTCCGGATCGAAAATCGGTCCTGGCGTTTCGTAGGGTGGACAAGCGCCGCGGATCCACCACTCCGCCCACCCGCCCGAACACACGCCACCGCTCGGCCTGCGCAAACCGTAAACCGCCTTCCCCAGCCAACAAACCTCTACGGGTGTGGGAGCTTGCCTTGCAAGCGATTGAATATCGAGATCTCAGCCATCGCCGGCAGGGCCGGCTCCCACACCCGTAGACGGCGCCGCACGAAGTTCCGGGATCTACAAGGCGGCGAAGTTCCGGGATCTACAAGGCGGATGCGCTGCGCTTATCCACCCTACGGGATGAGGGAAAGAAATCGCGCATCCATTCAACCCGGAATTGCGCCGGGTCAAGATTGGTCGAGTCCCGCCGTGACAGACTTCTGCCATGAGCCTCGAGACGCCAAGACTTCGACGCGAGTTCAAGACCATGCGGCGCATGGTCGAAATCCATTGCCGCGATCATCACGGGACGGCGCGGCCTTGCCCGGACTGCGAGGACTTCCTGGCCTACGCCGAGCAGCGGCTTGAAAAATGCCCGTACGGCGAGGCCAAGCCGACCTGCGCAAAATGCCCGGTGCACTGCTACCGGAAACAGCGGCGCGAGCAGGCGCGCGACATCATGCGCTATGCCGGCCCTCGAATGATGCTGCGACACCCGTGGCTGGCGATGATGCATGTCCTCGACAAGTTCCGCAAAGTGCGCCACCCGATGGAACTCCGCGGCAGCCGGCGAAAGTTCACGAACGCGCCGCGTTCCTGATCAACTCCAGCGCGCATCCTCGACCATCGGCGCCGGGTAATCGGCCACCGGCGTCTTCGCCTTCCAGGGCATGAATCGTTCGGCGGGTTCCAGGCCGCGCAACTCGGGCAACCAGCGGCCGATGTATTGCGCTTCCGGATCGTAGCGCCGCGCCTGGCCGACCACGTTGAACCAGCGATCCCTGGTATCGGTGCCCGTCCCGGCCTGGTAGGCCCAGTTACCCCAGTTGCTGGCCGTGTCGTAGTCGACCAGCTGGTGTTCGAACCAGGCCGCACCCTCACGCCAGTCCTGCTGCAGGTCCTTGACCAGGAAGCTGGCTGCGTTCTGCCGGGCGCGGTTGCTGGTATAGCCGGTCTCGGCCAGTTCGCGCATGGCCGCATCGATAAGCGGCACGCCGGTGCGGCCCTCGCGCCACGCTTGCAGCCGCGATGCGTCCGGCCTGCAGGCGGGCGCTGTATCCGACAGGCCCGAAGGCCGGAAAAGCGCGTTGCCGGTGGCGTCCATCAGCCAGCGGAAATATTCGCGCCACAGAAGCTCGAACCTGACCCAGTAGGTGGAGGCGTTGGCCTCGACTTCACCCTCGAAGCGCTCGACCTCCGACCAGACGCGCCGAGCGGAAAGACAGCCATTGGCCAGCCACGGTGAAAAGCGGGTTGAATCGTCGCTCGAAAGCATGCCGTTGCGGGTCTGCTTGTAATCCACCACCAACCGACGGCGGAATACGTAATCGACCAGCCGCTCGCGGCCGGCCCGCTCCCCGCCGGCGAAAGGGCCCCACGACGACCCGGCCTGCCAGGGCTCGCCAGCTGCAATTCCGGCGGGAGGCGGAGGAAGGCGCCCGGGCGGGTCGAGCGGCGGACCCGGTGAAATACCCTTCTCGACCTTGCGGCGGAAGGCGGAAAAACTCATCGGCCAGTCGGCCCGCCCCAGCTTGCGTCGGTCGAACAGATCGTCGAAAAGTCGATTGTCGCGGCCCACAACCAAGCGGCATCCCTCGGGCAACGCCTCGCTGAGGCGATGAATCCGGATCGATTCCTCGCTGCCGGGCAAACGGCTTACATACACCGCCGCCGCGCCGCGAAGGACGGCCAAGCGTGAAATCCAGTTCACCGCGTCGTGCTGCAGCACGCACAACCGCTGTCCGCGCGCACGCAGCCCGTCGTCGAGGTCCGCCAGCGACTGCCTGTGAAACCGCCTGCGATGATCTCCCGCGCGCGGACCCGGGGTGGATTCGGCGACGATCAGCAGCGCGTCACACCTGGACGAGGCCTCGATGAGCAGCGGCTGGTCGTCAAGCCGGAAAGACTGGCGCAGCCAAACGATGCCGATGCTCATGTCGCTGATCTTCGATTGCGCCTGCATCGTTCCGAGCAATACCGAACCTGCTCCCAGCAATCGCGCCATTTCTTGCGCCAGGCGAACGGGCGTTTGCATACGGCGCAGCTACGAGTTGGGCGTTCGCTTTTTTTCATTAAGGTAGTGGAACACGGCCGACCTGAAGGGGGCATCAACGACCCGGGCGTGTACCGGCGTTTCGCGCTGATACTCCAGTATGCCGACCTGCCGACAGACGACACTCAATGAATCGCGCAAAAGCCGAAGCGGCTATCCGGGATCATCCCGCTGCTGCTGGGCAGGCTCATCATTCCGGCGGGCATCCTGAACCCGTCAGCCTTTGAGCACCCCGGCGCGAAACGTTTTTTGGGCCGGGGCAACCGCCGCGCGGCCCGGCGCGGAGGCTCCTATCACTCACCCTGCCCCAGCGAATAGCCGCGCTCGCCGTCGAACGTGTAGAGGTGCTCGGTCTTGATGAAATCCAGCCCGGCCCGCTCGAAATGCTGAAGCAATTCCAGCACCTCGGCGTGACCGATCGCCGCCCCGTCCGGCGTGCGGAACCGGCAGCGCCAGTGATCGGTGCAGCGGGTCTCGGGAATGCCGTCGGGCCAGACCTTGACGCCGCGATTGGTGATGATGACCGGCTGCAGCGCAAGCCCCTCTGCCAGCCCGGAAATAACCTCGCCGAGCCGGTTCGGGTTGCGGTCGTCGTCGTGCCAGTCGATGAACACGTCGACCCCGTGCAGGCGCTTTTCCGGGCGCCTGGCGACTGCCTGCCAGGTGTTTTCGGCGGAAGGCAGCGCACCCGGCTCGCGTTCCGCGTAGCCGACCGGCGAGCGGCCGATGCGCTCGCAGACGGCGTCGGCGAATTCGACGGTGCCGACCCGCCTGCGGCTGGTGCCGTCGCGATACAGGTCGGCGGTATGCAGGCCGTCGGCCAGGGTCGCAAGCCAGGCGTTCTGGAGCGTGGCGGCCGTTTCCGAATCGCCGACGTGGCGCAGCATCTCGAGCGCCGCCAGCAACAGGCCGGATGGATTGGCTATATCGCGCCCGGCAATGTCCGGGGCCGAGCCGTGCACCGCCTCGAACATCGCGAAGTTCTCGCCGATGTTGGCCGACCCGCCCAGTCCGACCGATCCGGTGATCTGGGCGGCGACGTCGGAAACGATATCGCCGTAGAGATTCGGCGCGACCACCACGTCGAAGCGTTCGGGACGATCGGCGATCAGCGCGGTGCCGATATCGATGATCAGGTGATTCGCTTCTATTTCAGAATACTCGCGCGCGACCTGGTCGAAAATGCGGTGGAACAGGCCGTCGGTCAACTTCATGATGTTGTCCTTGGTCAGGCAGTCCACCCGCTTGCGGCCCTGGGCCCGCGCAAGCTCGAAGGCGTAGCGGATCAGCCGCTCGCTTCCGGGGCGCGAGATCAGCTTCAGGCACTGGGTCACCTCGGCGGTCTGGCGGTGCTCGATTCCGGCGTAGGTGTCTTCCTCGTTCTCGCGCACGATGACCATGTCCATATCCGGATGAGGCGTGGCGATGAACGGATGCCAGGCGCGGCACGGCCGAATGTTGGCAAACAATCCAAGGGTCTTGCGCAGCGTCACGTTGAGACTCTTGTAACCGCCGCCCTGCGGTGTGGTGATCGGCCCCTTGAGCAGCACGCGGTGCTTGCGCAGCGTGTCCCAGGCTTCGGTCGGGATGCCGGAGGTCACGCCCTGCCTGTAGCAGGCCTCGCCGAGCGTGACCGGCTCGAAGCGCAGCGCGGCGCCGGCAGCTTCCAGCATTCGACAAACGGCCGCCGATATCTCGGGCCCGATGCCATCACCCTGGGCCAGCGCCACCGTCACCGGGGCCGGATTGCGCGCGGACATTTCGTGCTGGACTTCTTCGATTCGGGCTGCCATGTCGTTTCTCGGATTCAGGTTCGGCGCAGTCTAGGCAACCTTTATCATTAAATAAAGTTAAAATATTTTTATATTTGATTAGATAAAAATCTAATGCGAGTCACCCTCCACCAATTGCGTATCTTCCGCGTGGTCGTCGAGCAGGGCTCGATTACCCGGGCTGCCGAGCGGCTGCATCTAACGCCACCCACCCTGTCGATCCAGCTCAGGCAGCTTGCCGAAGGACTGGGCGTGACGCTGTACGAAATCGTCGGACGGCAATTGCGCCTGACCGGCGCCGGCGAGGACGTGCTGCATTCGGCGCGCAACCTGGAAGCCGAACTGCGCGCGCTGGACCAGCGGCTGGCCGCGCGCGGCGGCGTCGAACGGGGCCGGTTGCGCGTGGCCGCCGTGTCCACGGGCGAGTATCTGTTTCCATCGATGCTGGGCCGCTTCAGACAACGCCATCCCGGGATCGAGGCCAGCCTGCAGATCATGCCGCGCGACGCCCTGATCCGGCGCATCGATCAGGGGCTGGACGACTGGTACCTGATGACCCGCCCGCCCGAGGACCGCGACCTGGTGATCGAGCGCGTGGCGATCAACCCGCTGGTGATGATCGCCGCGCCCGACCACCCTTGGACCCGGCGCAAGCGCATCGACTTTCGCGCCGTGTCCAGAGAAGGCTTCGTGGTCCGCGAACCGGGGTCGGGCACCCGGCTGTGGACCGAGGAATGGCTGGGCCGGTTCGGCGCCGAGTTGAAGCCCGCGCTGGAACTCGGCAGCAACGAGGCGATCAAGCAGGCCGTTCGCGCCGGTCACGGCCTGGCGGTGATTTCGCTGCACGCGGTGCGGCTGGAGCTCGAAGCCGGTCTGCTGGCGCTGCCGCGCGTGCCGCACTTCCCGGCGCCGGTCTGGTGGCACCGGGTCCAGCGCCCGGGCGCCGCCGTCAGCCCGGCGGCAAGGGCCTTCGGCAGTCAGCTCGATGCGGAGTTGCCACTGCTGGACCGGCAACTCCAAGCGCTGCTGGCGCAGCACCATCAGCCGCGGACGACGCCCGGCTGAGCCGGACCTGGGCGGCCGGGTTACTGCACCTGCAGCATGTAGTCGATGGTGAGATTGGCCAGGGCGCGCACGCCGGTCTTCATGGACGATTCCTCGATATAGAAATCCGGGGTATGGTGCGGCGCGGCTTCCGCCGGATCCATGTCGGGCGGCATGCCGCCGACCATGATGAACAGGCCCGGGATTTCCTTCTGGAAGAACGAGAAATCCTCGGCACCGGTGATCGCGTCGATTCGCACGGCCTGGTCGCCCCCGACCCGCTCCAGCGTCGGCGCCATCTGCTCGGTCAGCGCCGGATCGTTGAAGGTCACCGGGTACCCGCGCTGGATGTCGACATCGACGGTCGCGCCCTGGCTGGCCGCGATGTGCTCGGCCGTGCGCTTGATGTCGGCGTGGATCTTATCCTGCATCGCGGTATCCAGCGTCCGGATGGTACCGATCAATTCAGCCGTTTCGGGAATGATATTGTTGCGCACCCCGGCGCGCACACGCCCCACGGAAATCACCGCGGCTTCCTTGGTCAACTCGGTCTGGCGGCTGATGATCATGTTCAGCCCGATGACGATCTGCGAGGCCACAGCAATCGGGTCCACGCCGGTCCACGGCGAGGAGCCGTGCGTCTGTTTTCCGTTGACGGTGATGTTGAACTGGTCGGCCGCGGCCAGGATACCGCCGGCCTTGAATCCGATCTGGCCGGCCGGCGCCAGCGACCAGATGTGCTGGCCGAAGATCACGTCGACGTCCGGGTTCTTGAGCACGCCTTCGGCCACCATCAGCTCGCCGCCACCCTCTTCACCGGGCGGCGCGCCTTCCTCGGCCGGCTGAAAGATGAACTTGATCGTGCCGGGCAACTCGTCGCGGCGCGCGGCGAATATTTCGGCCACGCCCATCAGCATCGCCATGTGCGTGTCGTGACCGCAGGCGTGCGACACCGGCACTTCTTCGCCGAGGTATTCGGAGACCACGTCCGGCGAGAACGGCAGGTCCACCCTCGACGGCACCGGCAGCCCGTCCATGTCGGCGCGCAGTCCGACCACCGGCCCGGGCCGTCCGCCTTCCAGCAGCCCGACGACGCCGGTGTGCGCAACACCGGTCTGAACCTCCATGCCGAGACCGCGCAGAAACTCGGCGATGTACTCCGCCGTTTCGAACTCGCGGTTGGAGAGCTCCGGATTCTCATGGAAATGCCGGCGCCATTCGACCACATTATCGAAGCGCGCATCGGTTTGCGCATCGATCCAGCCGTGCCATTCGTCGGCCGAAGGCTGGGCGGAGGCGGCGCTGCCGATCATCAGTGCCGCAAGCGCGGCGATCATGGTGCTCACGGAAATTCGAGTCATGGAGATCTCTCTGATTGAATTGGACACGCCGCATTGTGGGCGAGGCCGGCGAGCAATACAACCACCGGCCCGACCCGCCGCCGACGCATAATGGTGGGCGGCGTGAAGCGTCGCCGAACCCCCACGACCACGAGGCCGCAATGATCACACTCCACCATCTCGAAAATTCCCGCTCGCATCGCGTCCTCTGGCTGCTCGAAGAGCTGGGCTGCAAATACAGGATCAAGCATTACAAGCGAGATGCGAAGACCAGCCTGGCGCCGCCGGAATTGAAGAAGGTGCACCCATTGGGCAAGTCGCCGGTGATCACCGAGGGCAAGCAGACGCTGGCCGAATCGGCGACGATCATCGAGTACCTGGCACGCACTCACGGCGATTCTCGGTGGGCGCCGCCGCTGGACGATGCACGCTACTGGGCCTTCAACTACTGGATGCACTACGCGGAGGGCTCGATGATGCCGCCGATGCTGATCAAGCTGGTGTTTTCCAAACTGCGCCAGCCGCCGGTGCCGTTCTTCATAAGACCCATTTCAGGGCGCATCGCCGACCAGGTCGATTCTGCCTTCACGAACCCGCAGATCGAAACCCATTTCTCGTACGTGAACGATTACCTCGGCGAACACCCCTGGTTTGTCGGCGACGAGATATCGGCGGCCGACATCCAGATGAGCTTTCCGCTGGAGGCGGCGCTTGCCGGCGGCACGATCACGCGCGCCGACTATCCCAACATCGCCGTTTTCGTGCACAAGTTCCAGTCGCGACCGGCCTATCTTCGAGCGCTGGAAGCCGGCGGCGACTACGCCTACGGGCCGCAGCCGGAAGATTGAATACCGCCTTCGGATCCGGGCCGTGACCTGAAGTCTCTGGTGCAACTCACGGCCGGTTCGGCCGATTCCGCATGACCCGCCGGGTCGGCCCGCTGAGGCGGGCGTGACCTTTATCTGCGTCACGCTTTGGCCTGCCAAGTGCGAGCGCGGTTTATAAAAACCCGATATATATCAATAGACTAAGCCGTTTCGCCGCGATACACTGTTCGTGGTTTCGCCGGATTCGGACGCGCGTGTCTCCGGGCTCGTCGAAGCCAAGGGGGATTCATCCAGAACCATACGCAAGGGAGGCGTTGCCGTTGGAAGCATCAACGGCATTCGCCGACTTGCTAGCCACCAAGGAGTGAATCCATGAAAATCTCGAGCCCGAAATACCTATCTCCCCGATTGCCGCGACGGCTGTCGAGAGCCGCCGCCGTCTCGGTGGTGGCGCTCTGTGCGATCAGCGCCCAGGCCGTCGAAGTGACCGGCGGCTTCACCGGCTGGTGGGGCCAGCCCGATCAGCAGAACCACGGCCTCATCGTCTCGATTTCCAGGCTGCCCGACGGCGAAAAGACCGGCGTGCTGTACTGGGCCCACTTCGATGAATCGGGCAATCCTTCGTGGTTGTTCGCCCAAGGCGATATCGACGACGACATGGTCGACGCCCGGGTATTCGCGTTCGACGGCATCACCTTCATGCAGGGCCAGGACCCCGACGCCAACTTCGGCGAGCAGGTCGGCACCATGGAAGTGGTGTTTGCCGACTGCGTCACCGGCGAAGTCACCTTCGATACCTCCACGGTGGGCAGCGGCAGCTTCGCGATCGAACGCCTGACCAACCAGCCCGGTGCCATTTGCAGCGGCGGCATCGGCGACGACATGCGCCCCGGCGACCTGCCGGAAGCGTTCGAAATTGCGCTTGCCCCGACCGGGGTGATTGCGGGTGCCGGCGGCTCGGCCGAATTCAAGACCACGCCCGGCAATGCCCGATTCGAGGTCGAAATCGAGGACGTACCCGCCGGCGACTTCGAGCTGCAAGTCGGCGGCGAGACCCGAGGCCTGATCACCGTGGTCAATACCGACACCGGCGAGGGCGGGATCGAATTCCGCTCGCCGGCCGGCGAGGACGAGTTGCTGCTCGATTTCGATCCGCGCGACCAGATCATCGACGTTCTCTTCGAGGGCCAGATCGTGCTGACCGCGCTGGCGCCGGCCGAAGGCGACTTTCCGGGTAATCCCCCGGCCTTCGACATGCCGATTCAAGGCAACCTGGCGCTCGAGCTCGACCTGACCAACGAAGGCGTGTTCCCGGACGGCGAAGCCGCGGCGGAATTCGAAATGCGCCGCAACCGCGTCGAGTTCGAAATCGAGGCTTCCAATATCCCGTCGGGCACTTACCCGGTTTTTGTCGGCGGCATCAACCAGGGCAACATCACCGTCGACGAAAACGATCTCGGTGAGACCGGCGGCGACCTGGAGTTCGCATTCCCGCCGAGCGGCGTCAATCCGCTGGATTTCGACCCCCGCGGACAGACCATCGAAATCCTCGAAGGCTCGACGCTGCTGTTCTCGGGCGAATTTCCCGAGGGCGAGCCGGAGAATGACGGCAACGGGCCAGGGAACGGAAATGGTCCCGGGAATGGAAATGGTCCCGGCAACGGTCCTGGAAACGGCAACGGCCCGCCTGGCGGCTGATCGTCTGCGGCCATGCCCCTGCAAGCCGCAGGGGCGCTGTCGATAACGCACCCGGCCATGCCTTCGAGGCATTGGCCTGTTCCAAAGCCGGCCCCGCAAGGGCGCCGGCTTTTTCATGCCCGCCACCTTGGAAGATCAGCGCTTCTCTCATTTTGCATTTATTTTTACAAATATCTTGACATCGCATAATTTGTAGATTAATTTACAAATCATGCAAGCCGCCACCGACAACAGCAAAGCCCGCAATCCGCTCCTGCAAACCGTGCCGCAGGCAGGCGCCGGAGCCGACACTCTGCTTGGCGCCCGGTGCGAGCCCGCCGCCGGCGCCGATGCGTCGACGCCGCAATTCGGGATGGTCTGCCAGCCGATATGCCGAGCAAACGGTCAGGGCGGACCGGCCTGGGTCGAAATGCTCATCCGCGGCAAGGGGCGCGACGCGCAGGCAACCCCGATGGAACTGGTGAGGCGGGGCTACCGACACGCGGGCCTGAAATTCGATCTGATGGTGCTGGAAGCGGCGCTTGCAACCGCATCCCAACTTCGGCCGGACACCCGGATCGGCATCAACATCCGGCCCTGCTCTCTCAACCAGCCCGGCTTCATCCGCGCCTTGCAGGCCATGCTGATGCGTCGGCGCATAGCACCGAATCGGCTTGTGCTCGAACTGGTCGAGTTTCACGGCCCGGTGCGCCTGGCGCTGGCCCGTCGGGCCCTGCGCCAACTGCGCCGCATGCAGATCATGGTCGCCCTGGACGATTTCGGTCCGGGTCATCCGAATCTCGACGTGCTGGGCGAAGGTCTTGTCGACTTCGTCAAGCTCGATCGCAGCCTGGTCGCGGCGATTGATCGCTCGCCTTGCCAGACCGGCGTTCTTCAGGGCATCGCCGCACTTGCAGCAAATACCGGAATCACGCTGGTGGCCGAAGGCATTGAAACCCCCGCCCAGATGCACGCGCTTCGCCGACTGGGCATCGACTGGATGCAGGGCTTTCTGTTTGGCCGTCCGGCGCCCTTGGCCCGGCGTTCGAACCATCAGCCATCTGCAGCCGTTTGCAGTCCCCGGGTAGCCGAAACAGCGCCCGTTTTCGATCCCCGAACCCCCTCTACCGAAAAGGAACAAAACGCATGAAGACATCAACCACGACCACGCGGCCTTCGCGCCGTCCACTGGCCCGCGCCATTGCGCTGGCACTCACCTTCAGTGCCGGCAGCGCCGGCGCGCTGGAAGTCACCGGCAGCTTCACTGGATGGTGGGGCCAGCCGGAGCAGGAAAATCACGGCGTGATCGTTTCCGTCTCGCGTCTGCCCAGCGGCGAGAAGACCGGCGTCGTCTACTGGGCACACTACGACGAGTTCGGCAAGCCCTCATGGCTATTCGCGCAGGGACCCATCCAGGGCGATACGATTGCCGCCGACGTGTTCTCGGTCGACGGCGTGACCTTCATGCAGCCCGACGACCCCACCAGCAGCCCGGCTCGCCAGGTCGGCAGCATGCAGGTCCGTTTCAGCGACTGCGTCAACGGCAGCGTTTCGTTCCAGACCGGTGTTGTCGGCAGCGGCAGCTTCCCCATTTCGCGCCTGACCAACCAGCCGGGCACCAACTGCAGCGGCGGCATCAACGACGACCGCAGTCGGAATGACGACGCCGAAGAAATCGAGACGCCGCTGGTCCCGACCGGCGTCATACCGGGCGCCAGCGGCAAGGCCGAATACGAGGCGACCGCCAGGCGCACTGAATTCGATGTTGAAATCGAAGACGTGCCGGTCGGCGACTACCTGCTTCTGGTCGGCGGCGAGCCGCGCGGAACGATTACGGTGACCGAAACGGCAAGCGGTCCGGAAGGCGAAATCGAGTACAGCTCGCCGCAGGACGACGGAGAACTGCTGCTGGACTTCGACCCGCGTGACCAGATCATCGAGATCGTGCAGGGTTCGACGGTGGTGCTGGAAGGGATTTCGGGCAATTCCGGCGATGACCCCGGCAACGGCGACGACGATGACTCGCCCGAATTCGGCAACGACGAAATCGAGGTCGACCTGGTCAACGGCGGCCTGTTTCCGGCCGGCTCCGGCGATGCCGAATTCGAACAGGAATCCGATCGCGTCGATTTCGACGTCGAGATCGAAGATGTGCCGGTCGGCCCCTACTCCCTGTTCGTCGGCGGCATCGAACGCGGCATCATCGAGGTCGTCGACACGGTCAACGGCCCCGAAGGCGAAATCGAATTCCGCACCCCGGTTGAAGCCGGCAAGCTGCCGCTGGACTTCGATCCGCGCGGCGAACTGGTCGAAATCCTGGCCGGTGGCGGCCTGGCGTTTTCGGTCGACTTCCCGCTCGAAGGCAGCGACGATGACGACGATTCAGGCGACGACGATTCAGGCGACGACGATTCAGGCGACGACGACTCCGGTGACGACGACTCCGGTGACGACGACTCCGGTGACGACGACTCCGGTGACGACGACTCCGGTGACGACGACTCCGGTGACGACGACTCCGGTGATGACGACTCCGGTGACGACGATTCCGGTGACGACGATTCCGGCGGCGATGACGACAGCAACGATGAAACGTCGTTGGAGATCGAGCTCGCAAACACCGGGGTCTATCCGCTCGGTTCCGGCGACGCCGATTACCGGGAAGAAGACGGCGAACGCGACTTCAGCGTCGAGATCGAGGACGTGCCGGCAGGCGACTATCGCCTGGTTGTCGATGGCATCGATCGCGGCGCCATCAGCGTGACCCAGGACGACGACGGTACCGAAGGCGAGATCGAGTTCAGCGACCCCCAGGACGACGATCTGCTGCTGGACTTCGAGCCGCTGGGCGCGACGATCGAGGTTTTCGACAATGAGGTCCTCATCTTCAGCGCCGAATTCCCCGCCGGTTGAGCATGCCCGTGCCGGGATCGAACCCGTTTCGATCCCGGCCGTTTATTTTTTGTAATAAAATTGACAAACAATGACCGACGCTATAGACTTCAACCTGGCTGTGTTCAACAAAGCGGTGCGCCTGGAGCAAGCGCAAACGGGTGCCGCGCCGCATCTGGCCTGCCACCATCGAGACCCCGACCGGCGGTCACCTTCAGCCGAGAAAAGAACGCTCGAGTCCAGAGGAAAGATTACCAATGGATGCTCAATCCGGATCGACAACAACGCTCGACGCCCTCGCAAGGGCAGCCGTCCGAATCTTTCGTCCGCTGGTCAGGATCATGCTCAGGCACAACGTATCGTACAAGACCTGCGCCGAGTGGCTGCGCTGGTGCTATGCAGATGTCGCATACAACGATTTCGCGCTGCCGGGCCGCAAGCAGTCCAAGTCGCGCGTCTCGGTCCTGACCGGCCTGACGCGGATCGACGTCAACCAGTTGCTGACCCAGCCACCGCCCGACTGCACACCCCAGGAAGAGCAGTACGTTCGCTCCGGCCTGGTCCTTACCGGCTGGGCCAACGACCCCGAATTCAGTGCCGACGGCAAGCCAGTGAAGCGACTGCCGTTCGAAGCCGACAGCGAAGCCCCGAGTTTCAGCAAGCTGGTAAGCCGGCACTCCGGCGGCGCGCCGGCGCGCGCGGTACTGGACGAACTCGAACGCAACGGTGCGGTACGTGTACTGGCCGACCGGACGATCGAATTGGTACGAACGCGCTACATCGGCAAAGCAGACCCGGCCGACATCGACTATGCGGAAATCTTCGGCATGTCGTGCGGGTCGCTGATCGAGACCATCTGCTACAACTGGGCACCAAAGCTCGACGACTCACGCCTGCAACTGCTGGTCTACAACCGCTCCATCCATCCGGACCTGGTCGGCCCGGCGAAGGAAAAGGTGGAGGCGGCGGCGCGCGACCTTGCCGAGCAGGTCGACAACTGGCTCTACGAATTCGAAGTTCAATCCGAGAATCTTCCGGAGCCCGGCGACGCGCAGCGGACACAGCTGGGTCTCGGGCTTTACTACTTTCAGTAATCAGAAATCAAGAATCCATCGATTCCAGAAAATGTCATCTATCCCTATTCCAATTCGCACAGGAGACCGCATCATGAACTCATTTCCGACATTCTCGAGGCCTGGCCCATCCAGTCTCACGGCCGGCGTCATGCTCATCCTGGCCATGTTCACCAGCCAGGCCGGCGCACTCGAGGTCACCGGCAGCTTCACCGGGTGGTGGGGCCAGCCCGACCAGGAGAACCACGGTGTGATCGTTTCGGTTTCCCAGCTGCCCAATGGCGAAAAGACCGCGGTGCTTTACTGGGCCAACTATGACAACGAAGGCAATCCATCGTGGCTGTTGGCCCAAGGCAACATCCAGGGCGACACCATCGAGGCCGACCTGTACCAGTTCGACGACGTGACCTTCATGCAGCCCGACGACCCAAACGTCAACTCCGGTGAACTCGTCGGGTCCATGCAGGTGCAGTTCAGCAACTGTATCGAAGGCGACGTCGCCTTCGATACGCCGAACATCATCGTCGGTACCGGGGGCTTTCGCATTGCGCGGCTGACCAACCAGCCCGGCACCAACTGCAGCGGCGGCGTCTCCGACAACACCCCGCCGACCTCGCTGCCGGAGGAATTTCGGGTGCAGCTCGTTTCCACCGGCGTCATCTCCGGCGCAAGCGGCAAGGCCGATTTCGAAAGCCGTCCCGGACGCACCGACTTCTCGGTGGAAGTCGAAGACCTGCCGCCGGGCACCTACTCGCTGAACATCGGCGGCATTTCGCGCGGCAGCATCACCGTCGTCGACACCGTCAACGGCCCGGAAGGCGAAATCGAATTTCGCTCGCCGCCCGAGCCGGGCAAGGAACTCCTCGATTTCGACCCGAGGGGACAGATCATCGAAGTCCTCCAGGGCAGCACGGTGGTGCTCGAATCGATCGCACCCGACAGCGGCGACATTCCGGGCGGCGACCAGGGCAACCCACCGCCCTTCGGCGACTCGGAGATCGATGTTTCGCTTGTCAACGCCGGCGTTTTCCCGGCCGGATCCGGCGATGCGGAGTTCGAACAGGAGTCCAACCGGGTCGACTTCGACGTCGAGATCGAAGACGTTCCCGCGGGCGGCTATACCCTTGCCGTCGGCGGCGTAGAACGCGGCACCATCCAGGTTGTGGATACCGTCAACGGACCCGAGGGCGAACTCGAATTCCGCTTCCCGGCCGAGCCCGGCAAGCTGCCGCTGGATTTCGATCCGCGCGGCCAGTTGATCGAGGTTTCCGATGCATCGGGCCTGGTCTTTTCGGTCAATTTCCCGAGCGCCGGCGGCGGCGATGACGACGATTCCGGCGGCGGCGACGACGACGGCTCGGGTGGCGACGACGATTCCGGCGGCGGCGACGACGACAGTTCCGACCCGGGTGAAATCGAGGTGTCGCTGAGCAATTCCGGCGTATTCCCGGCGGCCTCGGGCGACGCCCGCTACCGCATCGACGACGACGGCGATCGCGACTTCGACGTCGAGATCGAGGATCTGCCGGTCGGCGGATACGACCTGGTCGTCGGCGGGGTGCAGCGCGGCACGATCTCGGTCGTCGCCGGCGACGACGGCAACGAAGGCGAAATCGAATTCGGCAATCCCGCCGACCCCGACGAACTTCCGCTGGATTTCGATCCACGCGGCGAGCTGATCGAAATTTTCGACGGCGGGACGCTGGTCTTCAGCGTGAATTTTCCCTCGTAGGTCTTGAGACCCTTGAGTAGCGCTGCCCTCTCCCTCGGCAGCGCGATCCAGGCCGGCCCCTCCCCGGGGCCGGTTTTTTTTGTACGGTTGTGAAACAATCTACGGTCTGCAAGCACCCCCGCCCCGGCCTTGATCATCAGCCACCGCCACCGGTTCATATTCATGCACTGCCGCAAGGCCGCCGGCAGTTCTATCGCCGCGAGCCTTGCCCCTTACCTGGGGCCCGACGATATCCACCTGGGCACCTGGCCGGAGGCATTCGACCAGGGCGTGCCGCCGAACCGACGCGCCCGCCTCGACCTGGTTCACCCGATCGCCGGCGCCAGTTTTGTCGCGCGACTCATCAGGCGGCCCTCGAGAATTGTCGATCGGGCCTGGCGCGTCGCAGCGCTCAACGGGGCGCAGCGGCTGAAATACCGGTCGCGCCTCGGCCACTCGCCCGAACATGCGCATGCCGACCGCGTTTGCACCGCGTTTCCGGAGGCGTGGCGGGATTACTTCAAATTCTGCTTTGTCCGGAATCCGTTCGACCGCGCCGTGTCGGACTATCTCTGGCGCACCGGCAAGACCGGCAACACGGCGATGACCTTCAGCCAGTTCCTGGACAGCATCGAGCGACGCGATTTCACCAATCGCACGATCCCGCGGCATTTCGACAACTGGCCGATCTACACCGTGGACAATCGGCTCGCGATGGATTTCGTCGGCCGCTTCGAGCGCCTGGACGAAGATCTCGGCCGCGTATTCGCCCGACTCGGGCTGAATCGCCTGCCGCTGTCCCGATCCAAGTCGATGCAACGCCAGAGCAGCTATAGAGATTGGTACGGGAAAACCGAACGCGCACAGGTCGAACGATTGTTCGCAAACGAAATCCGCCAGTTCGAATACAACTTCTGATCTGATGGACGTAGATCTCGACCAGCCACCCCCGCATTTCTTCATTGTCGGCGCACCCAAGTGCGGCACCACGTCAATGGGGCAATATCTGAATCAGCACCCCGAAATCTTCGTGCTGCGCGGCGAGCCGCATTACTTCGGCACGGACATCGACTACAACTCGCCGCGGCTGACGCCGGCCCAGTACCGGGCGCTGTGCCGCGAAACCGGCGGCAAGCCGGTGTGCGGAGACCGTTCCACCTGGTATCTGTATTCGAGCAAGGCGGCGCGCGAAATCTACGCCCACAATCCGCAGGCCCTGATCATCGCCATGCTGCGCAACCCCGCCGAAATGATCCATTCGCTGCACGCACATCACTACCAGCGGGGATTGCGCGACGACATCGAGGACCTTGAACAGGCACTGGCCGCCGAACCCGATCGTCGCCGCGGCAAATGGATTCCGGCCAACGCCCGGTTTCCGGAAAGCCTCTTCTATTCCGCGATCCCGCGCTACAGCGAACAACTCCAGCGCTATTTCGATACATTCGGTCGCGAGCGGGTGCAGGTCATCCTGTTCGATGATCTGAAGCGCTCGCCCCGGGACGTGTATGCCCGGGCACTGGCCTTTCTCGGCGTCGACCCGGCGTTCGAACCGGACTTCGAGGTTCACAATGCATCGGCACCCACGCCTGACTCGTGGGCCTACCGCGCCTGGAAGGCCAGCAGCCTGCGCTACCGCATTCGCAGCCTCGCGCCGCAGCCACTCTATGACCGGATTCGAAGAATGCGCAGGAAACGACTGGCCAGCGCGGCAAAACGCCAGCCGCGTCGGCCCCTGGCGCCTGAGGCACGCGACCGTCTGAATCTGCAGTTTGCCGACGAGATCGACCGCCTGGAAACGCTGATCGGCCGCGACCTTTCAAGCTGGCGCAAAGGCGGCTGAATTTCATCGGCCGCTGCGGCGTCAGTCGAATCCCTAGACCCCGACCTCCGGCAGCGCGTATTCGCAATTCAAGGGGTTGTCGAGTGACCAATCGTAATCGAGGGAGCAAGATTGCATCGGTTTCGGAAATTCCGTAACGGATGGATCGACAGGCCGTGCCGGCACGGAATCGCTTGCGAAACAACGCGCTCTGCAAGGTTATACTGGAAGAGAAAGATGACCGACAAGGGGGAGAAGATTGCCCAGGTCGGATGATCGGGAAGATTGAGCCGGCGGGCTTGCCGGCGACGTCAGCAATCTCGCAGGCTGCACTATGAACGACATGCTTGAACCGGACGACGAAAACGGCCTTCCCGATGGGCTGGCCAGAGTCGTACGCGCGCCCACGTTGATCAGTCAGCTCGACCAACGATGCCGCAAGGCCTGGCAGGGGGGCGGCAGTGCATTCCCGCCGGCAGTGGGCTGGATCCTGCTCGACGAAGCCCGCGGACACCGCGACCAGCTCGGCTTTAGCGGGCTGGAAAAGCTGATGCATGCGATTCACGAGCGCCTGCGGGTGCAACTCGATGCGACCGACATCACCGCGCGCTTCGGCCTCGACGCGATTGGCGTGATCCTCGATTCCGAGGGCGGCGATCGCGACCTGGAAGCCGATGGCGAGGCGCTGAAGCGTTCGATCAGCGGCAGCCTGTTCGAGGTCGGCGAACACATGATTGCAGCCACCACTACCGTGACGATTCGAATGGTTCAGGAAGGCCTTCGCCTGCCCGAAACCAATCTGGTGCGTGCCGCCAGAGCCGCCGAAAAACTATCGGCATCCGGCGGAAACCGACATGAAATCGGCGGCGCGGGAGGAGACCAGGCTGAAACGCCCGGCACCCTGCTCGGGCAGTTGACCAAGGCGCTGCGAGACAACAGTCTGAAGGTCGTGTTCCAGCCGCTTCTGGCCACTTCCGGTCCCGAGCGCGAACGCATTCAGATGCTACCGCGCCTGACCAACGCGGACGGTACGCTGATCCCTGCCGCACGCTTTATCCCGGTCGCCGCCGAGCGCGGCGTGCTGCCGGCAGTGGATCACTGGATGATCGCGCGCGCCATAGAACTGCTGCGCGAGCGAGCCAGCGGAGGCCGGGAAGTTCCGACGCTTTTTCTGAACCAGTCGCCTGCCATAATCGACGACGAAAAGTTCTTCAAGTGGCTCGTCCAGCAGGTCGAAACCCTTGACAAGGCGGAACGCAGGCTGGTGCTTGAATTCAACATAATGGATCTCAAACCGCGCATTCGCAATGCGCGCAAGGTACTGGCGAATCTCCAGAAACTGGGCATCGGCATATCGCTCACCAGTATCGACGAGAAGGTGCCCGAAGTAGTATTGCTCAAGCACCTGCCGGCCGATTACCTGCGCATGAAGTCGGATTTTGCGCATCGCGTGCTCGAAGACGCGGCGCTTGCCACGCACTTCGAAACGTTCGCCAAATCGGTACAGTCTGCAGGTCGCAAACTCATCGTGCCGATGCTCGAGGACGCCGAGGAAGTCTCGAGGATCTGGCAGATGAACGTCGATCTGATTCAGGGCAACTTCATCCAGCAACCAAGCGAGGCGACGGCAGAGGCCTGACCGCATGACGAAAAAGATCCTGGTCATCCACGCCCATCCCGATGCCGGACACGGTCATTTCGGCGATGCGCTGGCCGAATGCTACGCCGGGGCAGCCGAGACTAACGGACTGGAAACGCGAACGCTGGCATTGAACGAACTGGCTTTCCCTTTGATCGACAGCGCCACGAAATGGCGCGCACCGGAAGTCCCGCCCGACATCGAACGCGCCCAGCACCATATCCGCTGGTGCAACCACATGACTTTCTTCTACCCGTTGTGGCTGGGCGACATGCCGGCCTTGCTCAAAGGATTCCTGGAACAGGTGATGCGTCCCGATTTCGCATTCAATGAACCGAAAGGAAAGATGCCTGAAAAGCTCTTGACTGGCCGATCGGCGCGCCTTGTAGTGACGATGGGCATGCCGGCGGTTTTCTATCGTGCGTTCTACCGCGCTCACAGTGTCAAGAACTTCCGCCGCAACATTCTTCTTTTTTCCGGCATCAAGCCGGTCCGGACCAGTCTCGTGGGCAGGGTGGAAGGCAGCGATCGACACCGGCAAAAGTGGCTTGATAAAATGACGCGGCTCGGGAGTTCCGGCCACTGAATCACAGGTCCGATTCGGCGCCCGCACCTGAAGCACGACACCAGGCTGCCCCCACCTTCAACGAGAACCCATGAACACTACCCCCCGTATTCCAGCATTGTTCGTGCTCCTGGCGCTGATAATCGGCGCCTGCCACCAGACGCGCGATTCAGACGCAACTGCGCCGCCGCTGCTGTTGATATCGATCGACGGCTTTCGCCATGACTATATGCAAAAGACTCAACTGCCGGCGCTGGAGAAACTGGCGGCCGATGGACTCAAGGCCGATTCTCTGCAGCACGTTTTCCCGACCAAGACATTCGTGACCCACTACGCGACCGTGACCGGGCTGTATGCGGAAAATACCGGGGTCGTCGCCAACAACATGTGGGACCCGGCCCGAAAATCGCGCTTTTCGCTGGGCAACCGCGACGCGGTCAGCGATGGTTACTGGTACGACGGCGAACCGATCTGGAATACGGTCGAAAAAGCCGGCAAGATCGCGGCGACCTATTTCTGGCCGGGCTCCGAGGCACAGATTGGCGGCATGCGGCCAAGCATCTGGAAACCGTATGCCGGCCAGACGCCCCACGATGCGCGCGTCGAGCAAGTGCTGGACTGGCTCGCGCTGCCGGAGGAACGGCGTCCGGCCTTTCTCACGCTGTATTTCTCGGCCGTCGACTCTGCCGGGCACCGCCACGGACCCGACCATCCCGGCACCGCAGAGGCCATGGTCGAGGTGGATCGTGCGCTGGGCCGCCTGATCGAAGGATTGGAGCAACTCGGGCTCTACGATGAGATGAACATCCTGGTCACCTCAGATCACGGCATGCAGACGATCGACCTCGACCGCTATATTCTGCTCGACGAGTTCCTGAATCTCGGGACGGTAAACGTTTCCGACTGGGGTCCGGCAGCCCAGATCTGGACCGTGGAAGGCGGCCCTGGCGCCGACGAAATCCTGGCCGCAATCGATACGAGCCATCCCGGCATCCGGCGCGCATGGAAAAAAGGCAATGCACCCGAACGATTTCACTTCGATGATCATCCGCGCGTGCCGGACGTCACCATCGAGGCCGAACTGGGCTGGATGATTTCGAACAAGCCCTACTACGCCGGCATGCAGCGCGGCTTGCTCAACGGCATGCACGGGTGGGACCCGGCCTGGCACAAGATGCACGGCATCTTCATCGCATCGGGTCCGGCGTTCGAACCCGGCGAGCGGCTGCCGGCCGTGCGCTCGGTGGATCTTTACTCTCTTATGACACATCTGATGAACGTTCCACCGGCAGAGACCGACGGCAGCCTGGCAGCATTTGTACCGCTGCTGGATTCAGTTCAACCGATGTCGGTGCGCGAGCAGAGCTGGCAATGCGGGGGCGCATCCGTCATGACGCGAGTCTCTCCGGGACTGGCAGCGTTGCACCACGACGGTCTGGTGTTTTCATTGCCGCAGACCGAAAGTGCATCGGGCGCGCGCTATGTCGACTCGAATGTAGAATTCTGGAACAAGGACGACAGCGCCCGCGTAACGATCAACGGGCGAACGTTCGAAGAATGCACAAAGGCCCGGGCTCGAGATGCCGGCTGATGCCGGCATCTCCGCCTCGAAACATCCGGGGTCAGTCCTCGAGCAGGAAGGTTACCTTCATGTCGACCCGATAGGCCGTGATCCTGCCGTTTTCGTCGCAGGAAACTTTCTGCTCCTTGATCCAGGCAGACTGAACATTCTTCAGCGTCTTGGCCGCACGGGCCATGCCTTTCTCGATGGCGTCTTCGAAGCTCGTGCTCGATTGGGCAGTGATTTCGGTGACTTTGGCGATACTCATGATCAAACCTCCTTGCGGTGATTATTGAAAAACTTGTCGAACGCCTCACCCCCTTTTTATCCTGCGCCCGTTATCTGCGGAATTCAAGGGCGCGACGATCGCAATGGCGGCCATGCCTGAACTGCCCGAAGTCGAAACCACCCGTCGAGGCCTGGCGCCGCTGGTCGAGCAATGCTGGATCGAGCACGTCCAGGTGCGCCAGAGACAGCTGCGCTGGCCGGTTGCCGGTGAATTCGAGCAACTGCCCGGTCGCAAGCTGCTGTCCCTGCAGCGACGGGCGAAATGGCTGGTCTGGCACTTCGAGCACGGCAGCCTTTTGTGGCACCTGGGGATGTCCGGCTCGTTCCGGGGCTGGGAACGGGCGCCCGTCGCCGGCCCGCACGACCATCTGGATCTCGAGATCCGCGGCGGACGGACCATCCGCTATACCGACCCGCGTCGATTCGGCGCGGTGCTGTGGCAGCCCGGAGACGATCCGGAAAGTCACCCCCGGCTTGCGGGCCTGGGGCCCGAGCCGCTGCAGGATGCATTCGACGGTGACTGGTTGTGGCGCAAAAGTCGCGGACGACGCAGTTCGGTAAAGCAGTTCATCATGGACGGCTCGGTTGTGGTCGGCATCGGCAACATCTATGCCGCCGAAGCGCTGTTTTCCGCCGGGATCCATCCACGTCGCGCCGCGGGACGGGTGAGTCGGCGCCGGTACGGACGATTGGCCGACAGTATTCGGCAAACGCTGGCACGGGCGATCGAGGTCGGCGGCACCAGCCTGCGCGACTTCACGGTCGGCGACGGCACGCCCGGATATTTCGGGCAACAACTCAAGGTCTACGGCAAGGCCGGCCAGCCGTGTCCGACCTGCGGGCGCAGGCTCAAGGGCGCGGTGATCGGCCAGCGCGCGACCGTCTGGTGTCCGGCCTGCCAGCGCTGAATCGTCATTCCCAGGACCACAGACGCGCTGAACGGCCTTTGGGGGAACTTCTCGCCGCCAGTCCGTATCTTTCAGCTGCGGCCCTGCCTTGCCAGGTCAACCCGGTATCCTGACCGATATGCGTGTCTTCGAGTTCGACAAGTTTCTGTTCGATCCGGCCGACGGCCGGCTTGCCCGCCGCGGCGACTCGGCCGAAGTACACCTGCGGCCCCAGGCCGGCAAGCTGCTGCTCCGTCTGCTGGCACAACCGCATACGGTGGTCGACCGGGGCGCGCTGATTCGTGAAATCTGGGGCGAAGATACCGTTGTGGATTTCGAATCCGGGCTGGCGGCGCTGCTGCGCGAACTTCGGCAGGCCGTCCAGTCGCTGGGCGGCGACCCGGCGCTGATCGAGACGGTGCCCCGCCGCGGCTACCGGCTGCATACCGACGTCCGGCGCATCGAAAACAGCGCGCGCCACAGCGCACGAAGCGGCGATGCCCGCTGGAAGACGAGCGCCGCAATTGCGTCGGTAGTGCTTGTGGCCGCCGCACTGGCCGCCGTGGCCTGGTGGCGCCATTCACCAGTATCCGGGCTCGCGTCGGACTCGCCGCATCAACTGGCCATCCTGCCGCTGGAACGCTTTGGCGACCCGGATCATCCACCCGCGCGGGCCGGCATTCTCCTGGCCGACGGCATTCTGGCGGCGCTGTGGCGCGCCGAACTCGAGAACCTGGAACTCATCGGGCGCGCCGGAATGCGTCCGTATGCCGGTCGCGAAGACGTCGTTTCGGCGGTCGCCGCCGATCTCGGCGTTGATCTGCTCATCGAAGGCTCGACCCGGTTCGCCTCCGACGGCTGGCAAGTCGATATCCGGCTGATGCAGGTTCCGCCCGGCCGGGTGGTCTGGTCACAGACGCTGGCAGACGACGACCCGACGCTGCCGACCGGCGCCGTTGCCGTCGAATTTGTCGACAGGTTGGCCGAGGATTGGCCGAAACTACACAAGACATTGAAATAAATACCTATTGCTTATTGAAACCCAGGCGCGTCGAGGTAAATCTCAGGTAAATTTCAGGTCGGTTGCATGGACTGAATCGCGCTGCGGCCGCATCATTCGGATTACATTCCAAGCGAGGATCGCATCATGCAGACAAGCGTAACCATCAGGTCTTCAAGCCCGTGGCATCGACGACTGGCCCCGTTCCTTTTGGCGGCATTCGCTGCAATTGCCGCAAGTTCGAACGCCCAGGCACAAGACCGGGGCGACGAGCTGCCGTTCGCCAAGCCGGGCGAAGACTCGGCGATGATCGTCGGCGCCCTGGGCCGCCCGGCCCAGTACATCTATCCGGTGGAGTTCATCGAAATCGACGGGAAGAACATTTATCCGCGCGAAGTCATGTGGCTGGAACCGGGCGAATACGAACTGACTGTTCGCGCCTTCATCACGAACCCGCCGGGTCTGCGATCGGGAACCCGTTTCCGTGAATCGGAGGGCCACAACCGGATCACGGTGGTGGTCGAGGCCGGCAAGGAATACTCGATAGGCGTCAAGTACGACAACAGCGATCCGATGCGGCCTTTCAACACCGTGCTGTACCGGGTAGAGGACAATTAGCCGGACCGGTACCCGAACTTTCGAATCCGGCGTGCGTCGCGGGCTGCCGCCGGCGGATAGCTTTCAGCCCAGCGCGGCCACGGCCAGGCCTGCCGCCACTGCAACGCCAAGCGGCAGGCCGACCTTGAGTCCCAGGTCGCGTCCGCCGACGAATCCGGCCATTACGGTCTTGGCCAGTGAATTTACCGAGGCTGCGACGACAATGGCCAGTGCGACCGTGCGCACGGCCAGCTCTTCGCCGCTCATGGCGGAAAGCGAAAGCGTTATTGCATCGACATCGGCGACGCCCGAGGCCGCGGCGAGGGCGTAGACGCCGGCGTCGCCGGCCCATTCGGTCAGCGCCTTGCCCAACAGCATCACCAGCGCCAGCAGGCCGCCGAAGGACAGCGCTGATGTCAATTCCAGCGGGTTACCCGGTAACAGGTCTTCGGCTTCATCGACATCGTGCGACTTCCTCAGCAGCCACAGTGCTGGACCGTAGGTGAGCAGCGCCATTGCCAACGCCGGCCACAACAGGGGCAGAAAAAGCGGTGCATGCACTATCGTCGCCACCAGCACCATCCTCGGAAACATCGTGCCGCACGCCAGCAGGATACCGCCGGCCAGCAGG
>Ga0209924_1000141_pt1 | contig 32406 bp, 28 predicted proteins | sample SalPonR1_C_D1_MG_FD_185700 | JGI IMG/M metagenome (GOLD analysis project Ga0209924, IMG submission 185700) | Salt pond soil microbial communities from South San Francisco under conditions of wetland restoration - Salt Pond MetaG R1_C_D1_MG... ...
ACAATAGAGGACAAACTGCAGACAATAAAAGAGGACGGCGGTTCCTTTGCGCTGGTCTCCATCGACCTGGATAACCTGCGGCACATCAACGATACGCTCGGCCATAAAGTGGGGGATGCTGTTCTTATTGAAATGTCTCAGCGGCTGAAACGGTCTATCGGCAACGAAGGCTTGCTGGTGCGGGTGGCCGGCGATCAGTTCGCCGTCATGCTGCTGTCGGCGTCAGCAAACGATGTTGTAATGCGTGCACAGCACTTGCTCGCCATTGCCCGGGCACCCCTGCAACTCGGCCAGTACATGCTTCTGATGACGGCCAGCATGGGTATCGTGTGGTCGCCCAAAGACGGGGAAGAGGCAAAAATACTGCTGCAGAATGCCGAAATTGCCATGTACCAGTCGAAAAACGCCGGCCGTAATCAGGTCACCCGTTTCGATCACAGCATGCGCACTGCACTGGAACGCCAGACAACCCTCATACACTCACTGGTCATGGCGCTGGAGGATGGAACAGGGCTTCAACTGGCCTTTCAACCCCAGTTCCGGCTCGCGGATAACCAGCTCATTGGTGCCGAAGTGCTGCTGCGCTGGCAACATCCCGAGCTCGGCCCGATAGGTCCGGCCGAGTTTGTGCCAATTGCCGAGAAGGCGGGCCTGGCACGACTGCTCGACCAGTTTGTTGTCAGGCAGGCCGCCATTCAGCAGGCGGCCTGGATCAGAGCAGGCTATCGCCTGAAGCTCTCGATCAATCTGTCGGTCCTCAGCCTGAAAATTCCCGGTATCGCCGAAGAGCTGCTGTCCACTCTCCGCAGTCATGAGGTTCCAAGCGCACTGATTGAGATTGAGGTGACTGAGTCTGAGGACTTGGAGGGCTCAAGCGATGCGCTGGCTGAGATGAAGCGCTTGCGCGCAGCCGGCATCACCCTGGCGCTGGATGATTTTGGCACAGGGCATTCGTCCCTGAGTTATCTGCAGGAGCTGCCGCTGGATGTTGTGAAAGTGGACCGCAGTTTTGTCATGCGCATCAGCCCGGATGCTGTCCGCGCAAACGCCATTCTTACTGCCATAATTGCCCTGGCCCGGGCGCTGGATTTATCGATTATCGCTGAAGGGGTTGAAACAGACGCGCAACGCGACTGGCTGGTCAGGGCCCATTGCGACGTGGCTCAGGGGTATTTTTTCGGCAGACCATGCGACAGCGCGAGCTTTGACGCACAGCATTTCAACGACTCACCCTAATCTCGGTAGAGAAGGCCCTTTACGCGTTTTGCGCTGTTGATGAGTTCCTCGCTGCCCGCGTGGCTCGCGGCGACAGCCTGGCGCGGCGCGGGCAGGCCCGCCGACGCTGATGCCGGGTTGAGCCACTGGGCGCTGCCGCTGCTCACAAGCGTGTTCTGTATAAGGCCTATGTCCCGGCGCATGCGCCGGGGCGCGATGCGCATGGCCACGCGGTGGCTCAGGGGCTTGTAGCGCCAGGCATGGGCGTGGCGCCACCAGGGCCGCGCCGGCTCGTCCGCCATGTCGAAGATATAGAGCGGCTTATGCAGTGCACTGGCCTCGGCCAGCATGGACATGGACTCGCCGGTGACAATGAAGGCGTCGGCGCTGCCGAGGATACCGCGATAAGGATTGGCGGCGTCGGCGGACCAGCGATGTATGAAGGTCGGGGCGGTAATGGCGGCGACGCAGGCGGTAATGGCGGCCTCCGGGGTTCGCGGACTGCTGGTGAGCATAATGGAGCCCGCCGAGACCTGGGCCAGCATCGTCGCAAGCGCGCCCAGGCGCTGCGCTTTAGCCGCGGTAAACACGAACTTGCCGCTGTCGCCGCCGAGCAGCAGCGCAATGCGCGGCGCCGCCAGAGCTGACAGCTGCGGCGCCAGCGCGGCGGCCTCACGCGTGAGCGCATCACTGTCGTGATGCTGCAGCGGCAGGGTGTTGTGCAGAATGTTTGCCTGATCCGGCAGACTGTACTGGGGCGTGGTGACGATCAGGTCGTAGGCTGCCAGCGGCGCCCAGGGGCGACCGATGTGCACAAGCCGGGTGCGTCCCCCGCTGCGCGCCTGTATCCAGCGCGCCACCGGTTCATTGCGGCGACCGGCGCTGATGATCAGTTCGGGCCAGGGCGGCGCCAGCTCGCTGGACCGCCGGCGGTCGATGCCGGCGAGGCTAATGCGCAGGGCCAGGTTCGTCGCAAGTTCCCAGGGTCTCGCGTGGATGCGAATGGGCGTCCACGGGCAGCCGAGCGCATCGGCCAGCGCCGTCACCTGGGTATTGTCGCCGGCCTTGTGACCGAGCAGGCACCAGATTCGCGGCGCCTGCTTGTCGGGTATCTCGGGGGGCACGCTGCGTCCTTGCTTTGGATGGTGGTTATCGGCAACGCCAGTGTGCACAGGGATTTATGCACGCGAGGCCAGCGCGTAAACTATGGCACAGGATCAACACCGGGTGAATGCCGTGAAACCAACCGTTTTTATACACACCAATGACAAGCAGATGCTGGGCGCGCTGGTCAGCCGCTATTCGCTGCAGAAAAACAGCGCCAACGCCGATGCCTTCGATGTGCGCTTTATCGAAGTAAAGCATTTTCCGGTCATGGCCGAGCATGAAGGCCGCCGCTACCTGCGCGACGGCGAGATGCGGCCCTGGCTGAATGACGACCTGCAGTCCTTCACGCCGCTGCGCTTTGCCCCGCCGCAGCTCATGAACTATGAGGGCCGCGCAATCGTCATGGACCCTGACATCTTCGCCGTCGGTGATATTCTGGAGCTGCTCGAGCGGGACATGCAGGGCGCCGCCCTTCTGTGCCGGCCGAAGTCCGGCAACAAGGGTCGCAAGGGGGCCTATGCCTCCAGTGTCATGCTGCTCGACTGTGCGAAGCTCACACACTGGGCGTTCGAGCGGGATTTCACCGCCATGTTCGAGCCGGCGCAGCGAGACTACATGGACTGGATCTCGCTCAAACTGGAGGATCCGGCCACCATCGGCCTGTTCGAGTCCCACTGGAACGACTTCGACCACCTGGATGAAAACACGAAGCTGCTGCACAACACCAAGCGCAAGACCCAGCCGTGGAAGACCGGCCTGCCCATCGACTACCGGCCGGCGGACACCTTCCAGCTGTTCCCGCCCCGCCACTGGCTGCGCCGGGCGCGCCGGGCGCTGTTCGGGGATTACCGCTTTGCCGGCACCTACGCCGCGCACCCGGACCCGGCGCAGGAGGCCTTTTTCTTCGGCCTGGTGCGCGAATGCATTGAACAGGGCATCATCAGCGAGGATCAGCTGCGGGATGAAATCCGGCAGGGGCACGTGCGGGCAGATGCCCTGGCGCTGGTCGGCGCCTGATGATGGATGGGGTCAGGTCCCGCTGGGGCCTGGCAGTAACAGGTCGCTATACCGGTCCAGCGCTGCGAACAGCGTTTCAATGTCCTGTGCACTGTTATAGAAATGCGGCGAAATGCGCAGATTGCCGTCGCGACAGGACACCACGATATCCGCTTCGGCCAGGCGCTGCACCAGGGTCGTCATGTCGGTCGAGCGCAGGGCGATCATCGCGCCGTGGGGCCAGTCGCCGGTTGCGGATATCCAGCCGCGGGCAGCTGCCTCACGCTTGATGGCATCGGTGATGACCCTGATCTGCCCTTCCACCGCTGGCATGCCCGCCTCCCGCAAAATCGCAAGCCCGGCGCGGCAGGGATTGATGGCGCTGACGTCGGGGGTGCCGCCCTCGAAGCGCCGCGCTGAGTTCGCGGGCACGTTCCCGGCGATGCTCATGGCAGCCACATCTTCCTGGGCGAACCAGCCGCTGGTGGTCGGCAGCAGCTCCTGCACAAGGCCGGCTTTGACATACATGAAGCCCATCCCGGCCGTACCCATCAGATACTTAAGATAACCGCCAAGCAGCACGTCTGCGTCTATCGTCGTCACATCCACCGGAAAGGTGCCAATGGCCTGATAACCGTCCAGCACCACCATCGCGCCGTGTGCCCTGGCAATCCTTGCGATGGCGTTGACGTCGAGCCTGCGGCCATTGCGGTAACAGACCCAGGGAATCGCCACCAGCAGGGTCGTATCGTCAATGGCGTCGACAAAGCGCGCCGTGGCGTCCTCTGCGTTCAGGCAGTCATCCAGCGCAACGCAGTGCACCTTTGCGCCCCGGCGCTGCTGTGCGTGCCAGATCTGCGCGGTGGTCGGGAAATCGTGGGAGGTCACCACCACCCGGCTGCGCTCACCGGTGAAATCGAGGCAGCTGGCCAGGGCATTCACCGCAGCCGATAGTGTCGGCACCAGGGCGATCTCATGCGCCTGGGCACCCAGCAGCGATGCGGTCTCCTCCCGCAGGGACTCCAGATCACCCAGCCACTGCTCCCAGCAAGCACCGCGGGTATCGCGGTCGTCGAGGTACTGCTCCATCGCCCGGCGCACCGACATGGCCATCGCGCCATAGGAACAGCTGTTCAGATAGGTCTTGTTGTGCAGTATCGGGAACTGGCTGCGCAGGCTGTGTAGATTCATGTGGCTTTCCATGTCGTTGACCTGGCGGGAGTCAGGCCCGAATCGGGCCGGCTCTTTCGGCGTAACCGTACATTGTATCCAGTGAACCGGCGAGCTGGCGATCAATCGCCGCCACCTCCTCGTCATCGAAGTAGTCGCGGTAACCACCCACCTTGGCGCGGCGCACCTTGTAGCTGTCCGGATTGTCCCGGTCCCGCGCGCGCATGCGTCCCGTGAACCGGAAGGTATCGGCGCCTTCCATTTTTTTCATGTTGTCGAAGGACGCGTGCTCAATCGCCGCTGCCTGCTCCTGCGGCGTGGCATCAACCTGCATGAAGGCCAGAAGCTTTGCCAGCTCGCCCTGCGGATCGCTGCGCAGGTCCTCGTAGCGCAGCAAATGCAGGCGTTTCACCCGCGGTGCCTCCGCCGCCCAGGCATTCAGGTAATCCACCACCGCGCGCAGGCTGCCGCCGTCGTTGTCGCCGGTGACAAAGTCGAACAGGCTGATTGCATGATCGCGGGGCGGGTAGTTGTTCAGCGTGACCTTGTTCGGCTTGAGGCGGAATTTCCACTGAAAAAACTGCGACACGGCGACATCGCGCGGGTCGCGCGCCATGAGCACCACCGGCTTGTCATAGAACGGCGCCTTGCTCGCTGGGTCGTCGATGACGTCCTTGATGTAATTGTCGTGAGTGAAGAAGATCTTCGGGACCGTCGGGTTCATGTTGTGGAAGTTGTCAAAACCCAGCAGCGCATTGTCCGGCAGACCGTGCTGGATGCGAAACAGATGCGACAGCATGACCCGCAGCCAGGTGCGTCCGCTCTTGCCGAAGGACACCACCACGATGTCGGCCTCACGCAGGCGCGCCAGCTGCTCGCGACCCCGCAGCCTGCGCTCTGCGGCAACCAGCGCGGCCTCGGGCTGATGGCGCAGGCGCCAGTTGAGCACGCGGCGCGCCAGCTTTTTGCGCAGGGTGGAGGCCGCGTGGCGCAGCTGCTGGACGGCGTATTTCACGGGGCGGTCGATCCGACGCCAGACGTGGACCCTCCGCTATCGCCACTTTCGGCATAGCCGAATACGGGGTCGAGTGCGGCCACCATGCTGGCCAGCCTGCCGCACTGGGCCTCGTCAAAGTGTTCGCGATAGCCGCCCACCTTGGCCTTGCGCACCTTGAAGGAAGCCGGATTCGCCTGGTCGCCGGGCTTCACCCGCGCCCCGCTGCCCTTGAAGAACTGCTCCTGCTCCATCTTCTTCATGTTGTCGTAGGCTGCAAACGCCACCGCTTCGGCAACCTGAGCCTCGGTGGCCGGTGTTCCCGTGAACGCCAGAATGCGGGCCAGCACTGCGCCGGGGTCGCTGCGCATGTCTTCGTAGCGCACGATCAGCAGGTCATCGAGCTGATCCTGCGAGCGGGCCCAGTCGTTGAAATAGTCGACAATGCGCGGCACGCCCACGGCGGGGTCGGTAACGAAGGTCCAGGCATCGATGTCCGCGCCGTGCGCGGGATAGTCGTTGATGAACTTCTTGATAGGGCGCATGCGGTACTGCCACTGGAAATACTGTGATACGGCCACGTCCCGCGGATCGCGCACCAGCAGCACCATTTTCTTGCCCGCGAAATGAGCCTTGCTGCGGTAATTGCCGGTGTAGTCGCGAAGATAATTATTGTGGGTAAAAAACACGGCGGGAAGACGCGAATCGCGACGCCGCAGATTGTCGAAATCGAGCAGCTCACTGGAGGGCAGGTCACCGATCAGCGTATAGGCACGGGACAGCATCACGCGCAGCCAGGTGCGGCCACTCTTGCCCCAGCTCATGAGCACCCAGTCTGCACGCTGCAGCCGGTGGAACTCCTCGCGCCCGCGCAGCCATCGCTCCAGACGCTTGCGTCGCGCGGCGGGCAACCAGAACAGCGCGCCGAGCAGACCGATGCGTCCCGCGGCGCGCAGGTTATCTACAACGAGCAGGTCGGCCATAGAGGCATTGGCCATGCGCAGCAGTACTCCCGGCATAAAAAAACAGGGTCGCGATCATACCGGAATACTTGACCTGCCGCAGCAAAGCGGCATTTTCACACGCGAATCCAGCGGCACACGCTGCCCCTGCCGCGGCAATCCGGGGTATTATGCGTACATGGACATGATCAATCTCGCAGCGCTGCAACAGGCAACCGTCAATAGCGATCCGTTCCCCTACACGGTGGTCCCCCAGTTCCTGTCTGCCGGCGCACTCGCCGCAGCCAATGCCGACTACCCGGCCATTACCTCGGCGGCTAATCACGCGCTGGACGACCTGTCCTACGGTCCGGCGTTCGCACAACTGATCAGCGAACTGGAATCCGACGACTTTGCCCGCGTTCTGGGTGCGCGCTTTGACATGTCACTGCAGGGGCTGCCAACGACCATTACCGTGCGCAAGTTCTGCGAGCGCACGGACGGTAATATTCACACCGACCACAAGAGCAAGATCATTACCGTGCTGGTGTACTTCAACGAGAACTGGCAGCACAGCGAAGGCCAGCTGCGTATGCTGCGCTCGCGGCATAGCCTTGACGACTACGTGGCCGAGGTGCCGCCGCTCGGTGGTACGCTGCTGGCCTTCAAACGCACGCCGCATTCCTGGCATGGGCACAGCCGCTTCGTCGGCGAGCGACGCATGCTGCAGCTGAACTATCTCGACCGCAGTCCGCTGGCGGTGGTTGCCCAGCGCATCAGCCGCAGCGGCACGCATTTCGCGAAGAACGTTCTGGGACTGCGCTAGTGGGATAAGGCGCCATCGGGAGCTGACCCCGACCGGGGGCACAGCGCTCTTATCCGCCGCACCACCTCGTCCAGATCATCCGGTAGTGCGCCACGACTCCCGACCACTCGCGGACTCGCCGGCTGCCCCACCCAGGTGGCAAAGCCACGTGCCACCAGTTCCCGGTGAAAGGCCTCGAAATCACGGGTCACCGACACCAGGCCAAACACATCCACGCGATACAGCCCGCGGGCCAGGGTCCGCCGGGCGCGGTGCAGCAGGCCGGCGCCAGCGGGGTTGTTCAGCCAGGTGGCGACGCGCCGGCGCCACAGATCCGGCGCGCCGAATCGCCCGGCGGGAAGCGGCAGGATGGCCAGCGGCTTACCCAGCCGCAGGACTTCCACCTGCATGGAAATACTGTCGGCGGTAACGGTAAAGGCGTCCGCCGTGCCCAGCAGGGCCAGGTAGGGATTGTCTCCCGGCGCCGCATCGGCAGAAAACGTATGCAGCCGCGCCTGTGCGGGAAGATCGCGCTTCAACACCGCCACCACGTCTGCCGTGGTGCGCCGGCTCGTGGTGATCCAGGGCGTGCCGCCGGCGGCGACAACCCGCTCGGCCTCGCCCACCAGGCGGCGCGCCACCCGGGCATCCATTACGAAGGGGTTGGTCTCGCCGCCCACCAGAATCGCCACCAGCGGGCGTGGCAGTGCATCCAGGCGCGCGGCCCAGTCGCGGCTGGCGGCCTGCACGGCGGCCACGTCGACCTGCATGAACGGCAGAACGGTGGTCATCACATTGGCAAAAGGGGGCAGCTGGTTTTCACGACTGGCAACGATCAGGTCAAAGTCGCGCAGGTAGCCCGAGGGCTTGCCGACCAGCACCACGCGCGTGCGGCCGCCGCTCTGCCTGCGCACCCACAGCGCCGCCATCGAGGGCCGGCGGCCCGACGTGATAATCAGGTCTGGCCAGGGTGCGCAAAGGGCATCGGAACGCGCGGGATCGAGGTGTGACAGCGTGGGTTCAAAGCGTGGCTTGCCATATACCCACTGCGGCAGGGGCTGCAGGAACTTGCGCGCTACCGGCCAGCCCAGCGCCTCGACAATCGTTTCAACTTGCCCGTTGTCACCGCGCTTGTCGCCGAGCATCACCCAGGTGCGCTGGCTCACGTCTCAGGCTTTTGCGTCGTCGCGGCAGTAGCCGAGCTCGGGAACAATCCGCTCCCGCACCAGCGCCTCCAGCTCCTCGACCTGGTCCGGCGCAAAGTCCTCGCGATAACCGCCCACCTTGCCGCGGCGCACTTTGTAAGTGCTCGGGTCGTTGCGGTTGACCAGCTTCATGCCGCCCTGGCGGAAGGTGCCGCTGGTTTCCAGTTTCTGCAGGTTGTCAAAGGCGCCCCACTCCACCGCGGCGCGAATCTCGTCATCCGAGAACGATTCGCCAACGTGTTCGAGAATCCGCGACAGGGTCGGCACCGGGTCGTTGCGCAGGTCCTCATAACGCACCAGCAGGCCCTGGGGCAGCGCCGCTACATTGCGCGCCCAGGTATTCTGGTAATCAATGAGAAAGGGCAGGCCGATATCCGAGTGCCTGACGAAGGCCCACATCTGCACCGTCCGCCGGTCGATGGGGTTGGCAATGGCGTGGTTGATCAGCTCCTGCTTGGCGCGGGACTGGCGCTTGGTGAACTGGTGGTACCAGGACACCGCGATATCGATCGGGTTGCGGGCCAGAAACACCACCGGCTTGCGCCGCATCGGATTATCCGGCGCACCGGCCGCCAGCAGTCGGCCCACCTCGCCCTCGTAGCTGTAGCAGCCGTTGGTCGCGGCAATCCGGGGTATCGCGGGAATGCGCCGGGCAAACTCATCGGTGTTGATGAGCCTCGACTCCGGCAGGTCGTAGCGCAGCTGGTACAGCCGCGACAGCATGACCTTGAGCCAGGTATTGCCGCTCTTGGGGTGACCGATGATGAGAAAATTGGCTCTCGCCGCCTTGGCCAGCTCCAGCCGCGCCAGACCACGGCGCCGCAGGTCGACGCGCCACCGCGCCGGCAGTACTTCCGTGGGGCCAATGATAAGCGCCTTTTTGACGCCGTCGCTCAGGTTCAACATGCGTTTTCCACCGCTGGCGCACAGGCACCGCGTTAACGAAAAGCGCGGGATTATGCGGTAAACCCCGTGAAATCGCCAGTGCGCGCGGCCGCGACCAAGGCGGCGAACCACGCGACATGTTACACTCACAGCGTCAGTCCTCGGCCATCAGTATCAACGCCGCTCACATGCACTACCCGGAATCCGCATGACCCAGTCACAGCACACGCCGCTGGCGATCGTGTTCGCTCTCGGCTTCACCATGATGCTGGGCCCGTTTGCCATCGACACCTATCTCCCCGCGTTTCCCCTGATGGCGGAGACGCTCGGCGTCGACATCCAGCAGGTGTCCCTGAGTATTTCCGTTTACATGTTTGCGTTCGCAATCGGGCAGCTTGTCGGCGGTGCGCTGTCGGACAAGTTCGGCCGGCGCCGCGTGCTGACCAGCGGCCTGCTGCTGTTCGCCGGCGCCAGCTTCCTGCTGGCCCAGGTGGAATCGCTGGAGTGGCTGCTGCTCGGCCGCATGCTGCAGGCGATCGGCGGCGGCTGGACCGGCGTGTCCATTCCCGCGCTGGTGCGCGACCGGGTGCAGGGCCAGCAGGCCGCAAAACTGTTCTCCATGATCGGCCTGGTGGCCATTATCGCGCCCGCCATTGCCCCGGCCATCGGCAACCTGCTGCTGCAGTTCGGCAGCTGGGGCCTGATCTTCCAGTTTCTCGGTGTCTATGCGCTGTGCATGCTGCCCCTGCTGGCGGTGACGGCGTTTCGCAGCCCGCGACGTCCACCGCCGCAGCGCGGGGCGATGACGATCATGGCGCGCTATCTCGAGGTGCTCAGAGAGCGCCGCGCACTGCCCCATATTGGCTGGCAGACCGCGGGCTTTGGCGGCCTGATCATTTTCGTGACCTGGTCTGCCTTCATCTATCAGGTGCACTATGCGCAGTCACCGCGGGCATTCACCCTGCTGTTTGCCTGCAACATCATCACCATGTTCGCCTGCAACCTACTGAACCGCTTCCTGCTCAACCGCATGCCGTCGCTGCAGATCCTGCGCGGTGCAACACAGGTGCAGGCGCTGGCTGCCGCCTGGCTGCTGGCGGTCGCCCTGGTCGATGGCCCCCTTCTCGCCTTTCTGCCGGGCATGATGCTCTACGCCGGCACGCTGGGGGCCATCAGCCCGAACAACCAGGCCTGTTTTCTCGAGTATTTCCCCAGCAGCAGCGGGTCGGCCGCGGCGCTCATGGGCACCGCCACCTTCGGCCTCGGCGGTCTGGCCAGCGGCCTCACCACGCTGCTGCCGCCCTCGCTGCTGACCGTCACTCTGTGCATGATGGCCTGTGCACTGGCCAGCCTGTGGTTCATGGCCTTGCGTGGCAGGGAGAGTGATGCGGCGCTGGAGGCAAGGGGCGCAACGTAAGGTGCGGTGTTCGAAAGCATCAGTTCACATCACATCTGCTATTATGTCCTGCGCGGCAATCAGGCAAGCATCGGAGGAGCCCTCTTGAGCGCCGGCACATCAGTGCCCACCACTAGAAGCCTGTCCACAGCCGATAGAGGCCTACATGGAATCACCGGCAAGAAACGAGATCCATAACGAAAGCGTATTGCTCGGTGCACTCGCTGAACTCGCTGCTGAGAATGCAGATATTGCGGTGCTTTGGCTGTATGGCTCCCGAGCCACGGGACATGCCACGGCCATCAGCGATATCGACCTCGCGATAGCCTTTGAACGACACGATGAAAGCGCCTGGGAGCACAGGCTGCGTCCAGAAATCCTGGCACTTGAATGGGCACATTCACTCGAACTGCCGTCGAGCCAACTCACTATCGTCGATATCAATACCGCCCCAATTCATCTCGCCCTGAATATCATAAAGGCCGACCATGTCCTGTACGTCAGGGACCCTTCGAGGCTGGCGCGTGAAGAGAATCGCATCAGCTCAATCTGGGAAATCGACCATCTGTATGAACAACGTCAAGCTGGATAGTGTCTATGCTCAGTCTGTCAGCTCGCATCTGTCCCAGCTTGCGGAAGAACTGACAGGGCTGGAAAAAATTGCCCGTGATCGTCACCTGTCCCAATATGAATACCGGGCTGCGGAGCGCTGCCTCCAGCTTCTTATTGAAGCCACGATCGGAGTTGCCAAGCAGGCGCTACGCGCGCAGGGCTTGGCCTTGCCGCTGGAAGCTCGAGATGCCTTTGGGAAGCTACGCCTGTCCGGCGCAGACAAGACAACTGTAGATTGGAACAGGGTTGTTGGCATGCGCAACGCCCTGGTGCACGACTACCTCAACCTTGACCCTGAGCGAATCACGGAGGTTTTGCGCAGCGGTAAATATCGGGAGTTGCTGAGTTTCTGCGACCAGTTCCTCCCGCACTGACCGCAGCAGCTGCGCTACAATCCCCCCCGATGATCATAGACCGCTACCTGAGTCGCGAAATCCTGCGCCCCTTTGCCGTCGGCCTCGGCCTGCTGGTACTGGTGTTCGTGGGCTTTTCCCTGGCGCGGCAGCTGTCCTTTGCCGCGGCGGGCCAGGTCGACCTGTTCACTGCCCTCAAGCTGGTGGCGCTGAACACCCTGGTCACGCTGGAAATCCTGCTGCCCTCAGCCCTGTTTTTCTCGGTGCTTGCCGCGCTCGGCAAACTGTACCGGGATGCGGAGATGAACGCCCTGTTTGCCGCCGGCGTCAGCCCCATGCGCGTTATGGAATCGGTGTTCAAGTTCGCGGTGATTTTCGCGATCATCACCGGGGTGATTTCGATCGCCGGCCGCCCCTGGGCCTTTCGCGAGAGCTACCGGCTGGAGGCGCAGGCCGCAGCAGAGTTCGACCTGCGAAAAATGGCCACGGGCGAATTCGTCACCATGGGCAACAGCGACTACGTGTTCATCGCCGACGGTCTTGACCTTGAGCAGGGCATCCACGAAGGCGTGTTCCTGCAGAAGCTGCACCGCGGCGGCGAGCGCTCGGAGCTGATTTACGCCGAGTCCGCCGCGCTGCCCATGCTGAACCCGAACGAACCCTTCACCGCGCAGTTCTTCCGCGGCTTTCACTACCTGCTGGACAATCGCGACACGCTGGACGTCACCACAGAGTTCGAGACACTTACCATTCGCCTGCCGGCCACCGAAGCGCAGGAGCGCTACCGGCGCAAAGCGGAGTCGATGCAGGCGCTGGCGCTGTCGGGCGATCCCAAAGACACGGCGGAGTACCAGTGGCGACTGACCACGCCGCTGGCCACGCTGCTGCTGGCGCTGATCGCGGCACCGCTGGCGCGCTCGAATCCGCGGGAGCCGCGCACGCGCAGCTTTTTTATTGCCATCACCACCTATATTGCCCTGTTCAGCCTCACCAGCATGGTGAAAACCTGGATCGAACAGGAGCGCATCGGCGCCTTCCCGGGGCTCTGGGGCGGCTATGCGCTATTCCTGATCCTGCTGGTGCTGCTGCTTTATCCGCCGCGCCTGCGCCGGCGACCACCGCGTGACGCGACGGACAAGGCATGACGGTTCTCACCCGCTACCTGGCCATGACGCTGCTGCGCGGCTGGCTGACCACCTTTCTGGTCATCGCTGCCGTATTTGGTCTCCTCGGTTTTATTGGCGAGCTGGATGCCGCGGTGGGCGACTATCGCGCACCGGCCATCGGCCTGTACACGCTGATGATTCTGCCGCAGCAGCTGATCAGCCTGGCTCCGGTCATCATGCTGCTGGGGACAATCATTGCCATGGCCGGTCTGCAGCGTGGCAGTGAGCTCACGGTGATCAGCTGTGCTGGCGTGCCGCCGCGACAGCTGCTGGCCGCCATCTCCGTCCCCACCGCTGCCCTTATGCTGGTGCTCTGGGTCGCGATGGAATACGTGACGCCGGCACTGCACCAGCGCGCCGAAGAGCTGCGTCTCGATCTGCGTTACGACAATGCCCACCGACTGCCCTCCGGTGGCCTGTGGTCTAAAAGTGGCCGGCGCTACATTCACCTGGGCGCCATGACGGATGACGGCCAGCCGGCGGATATCGATCTCTACGAGTTCGGTGAGAACGGGCAGCTGCAGCGCGCCGTGCGCGGGGAAACCGCCCGGGTGGGCGCTGACCGCACCTGGGAATTCAATCAGGTGATGGAAAAGCGCCTGGTGGACAATACCCTGGCAACCTCGCGCACAGACTCACTGGCCATCGATAACCTGTGGGCGGCGCGCGAGCTGCCGGTGATCTCGCTGTCCCAGGACAGCATGCGCCTGTCGGTGCTGCTCAGTTACGGCGGCTACCTGGCCGACAACGAACGCGACGCCAAGCAGTACCTCAGCACGTTCTGGCAGCGCCTGACCATGCCGCTCACCGTCGCTGCCATGATTCTGCTGGCAACGCCGGTAAGCGCGGGGGTGGGCTCACAGCGCGGCGGCAACTTCGGCGCCACACTGGCCATCGGCGCGGTCATCGGCATCGGCTTTTATCTGGGCTCGCAGATTCTGTTTGCCCTGGGGCAGCTGTTCAACCTGAGCCAGCCGCTGGTGGCACTGGCGCCGACCGCGATCATCAGCGCCGTTGCCTGGCTGCTATTCAAACGCATGCACTGGTAAGATGCGTCCGCGCCCGGCGGCGCCGCGACCCACGCAGCAAACGGATTGTCCATGCGACTGATGCTCAGCTTTTTCCGCGCCTATCGCGGACCCACTCTGCTCATGCTGCTGGCGCTGCTGCTGTCGGGTCTGGCCGAGGGCATTGGCCTGTCGGCGCTGCTGCCGGCGCTGAATATCGCCCTCGGCACCGGGCGCATGGACACCGGCGCGGCGGACCTGTCGGGCTACGAGGCGGTGATTGTGGAGACGCTGAACAGCCTCGGCATCGCCACCACCCTGGGCAACATGCTGCTGCTGGTGCTGCTCGGCATTTTCTTCAAGAGCGTTTTCCTGCTGCTGGCGCAGCGCCAGGTGGGCTACACCGCCGCCCAGGTGGGCACCGACCTGCGCCTGAACATGCTGCGCGCCATTCTGCGCAGCCGCTGGGAGTACTTTCTGCACCAGCCGGCGGGACGCCTGACCAACGCCCTCGCCACGGAGGCGGAGCGCTCGTCCCAGTCCTTTGTCCACGGCGCCACCGCCATCACCTTCCTGATCCAGTCCATGATCTATGGCGCCGTGGCCTTTGCGCTGTCCTGGAAGGCCTCGCTGGTCGCCATTGTCGCCGGCGCTATCGTTATCGGCCTGTCGCACTTTCTGGTGCGCATCACCCGCCGCGCCGGCCGGCGCCAGACCCACCTGCTCACTTCACTCATCGGCAACCTCACCGATATCCTGGCCTCGGTGAAGGCGATGAAAGCGATGGCGCGAGAAGGCCAGGCGGATCGCGTGCTGGCCAGTGATACCGGCAAGCTGAACAAGGCACTCAGGCGTCAGGTCATTGCCGCGGCGGGGCTGAACGCGGGCCAGGAGCTCATGTTCGCCGGCTTCATCTGTCTCGGCATTTACGTCGCGCTCGGCATCTATGACATGGAGCTGCCCACGGTCATGGTGCTGGTAGTAGCGTTGGGCCGGGCCTTTTCCTTTCTCGGCAAGGTGCAGAAGCAGTACCAGAAGCTGGTGCAGGGCGAGAGCGCCTACTGGGCCATGCTCGACAGCATCGACGAGGCCCGGGACGCGGCGGAGAGTGCCGGCGGCGCCGCGCCGCCGATGCTGTCAGAGGGTATTCGCTTCGACGGCGTCGACTTTCGCTACGGCGACAATGCGCCTGTCTTCGAGGACTTGACGCTCGACATCCGCGCCGGCCGGCTGACCACGCTGGTCGGCCCCTCGGGCACCGGCAAGACCACGCTGGTCGATCTCGTCATCGGCCTGCTGCAGCCCACGCGGGGGGCGATCCGCGCCGACGGCGAAGCGCTGTCCGGGCTCGACCTGCGCGCCTGGCGCCGGCAGATCGGTTACGTCCCCCAGGACACAGTGCTGCTGCACAGCAGCATTCGCGACAACATCACCCTCGGCGATCCGGACCTGACCCCGGCGGCGGTGGCGCAGGCATTGCGCGATGCCGGCGCCTGGGACTTCATCCAGGCGCTGCCCGATGGCGTCGATACCGTGGTCGGCGAGCGCGGCGGCAAGCTGTCCGGTGGACAGCGCCAGCGGGTGGTGATCGCCCGCGCCCTGATCAACCAGCCGCAGCTGCTTATTCTGGACGAGGCCACCAGCGCCCTTGACCCGGAAAGCGAGCAGGCGGTGCGCCAGACGATGGAAGCCCTGAAAGGGCGCATCACCCTGCTGGCCATTTCCCACAACCGCGGCATGGTGGAGGCGGCGGACTGCGTTTATCGACTGCGCGACGGCCGCGCCGAGCGAGCCAGCGCCGAGGAGCTTGCCTGAACGCAGCGGGCCTTGCCGCAGTAGGCGAGCCCGCTGCAGCGCGTCGACGCCGCTATCGCCTCACGGGTCAGACCGGTCTTTGACCAGCGCTTCAATACGCGCCAGCGCGCGCTGCATGTCGCGCGTACTGAGAGCGCCCGGCGCGTCTGGATTGCCCGCCGTCACAAGCGTGTCGGGCGCAGCGTCATCCTCGCGGCCCCCGGCCTCGCTGCCACCGAGGGACAGCACGCCCATCTGCAGCCAGCGTGCCCGCCCGCCGTCCGCGAGCCCGCGGTGCACCAGAGAGATATCGCGGCTCCAGGCATCGGGAAACCAGCGGATCAGCTGGGCGAACAGTGCAGCGCCGAGGCGCCAGTCGCGCGGCCCATCCGCCGGCATATCTGCCAGAGCAACGTCACCGCCGGCGTGACGTGCTGCATCGCGGCGCATGCCGCCGCTGTCGAACATGAACACGGGACGGCCGGTGGCGCAGGTTTCGGACAGCATTGCGATGCTGTCCGCGCTGACCACGAACGCATCCGCAAGAGCGAGAATCCCCGGGTAAGGATTACCCCTGCATTCGCCGGCACCCTGGGCGGCGCTCCCACCGCGACGCCCAGCGCTACGGTCGCTGCCGCGCTCCGACCAGCAGTAAAGCTCATGCGGGCAGGTTGCCGACGCGGCAGCCAGCCGCTGCTGCAGCCGCGCATTCACCGACGGCGCCGTGCGCGCGCTGGTGGCGATCAGCAGCGATCCGCCACAGCGCGTTGCCGCCGCCATCGCCTGATCCAGCAGCCGGTCGGCGGCCCGTGGTCCGAGCGTGTAGGGACCGCTGTCGCCTCCCACCAGCACACCGATCCATGGTCGCGGCAGCCGCGCAAACTGCGGCTCCCAGGTGGCGGCACTGCGCGCGAGCCCCTCGGCCGCGAGATCGTGCAGCGTGAGGTCATTGTGCAGCACATTGCGGTGCGCAGGCACCCGGTACTGCGGCGTGGTGACGAGAAGATCGAAGTCCCGCAGTCGCCCCCAGGGCCGGCCCACGTGCACGTAGCGGGTGTGGCCGCCGGAGGCCCGCCGCAGCCAGCGGCCCACCGGCTCGTTGCGCACGCCGGCTGTGATGACGAGATCGGGCCAGGGTGCGGACAGCTTCTGTCGGTCCGCGCGCTGCACGCCGGCCAGCGACGCCAAACGCAGCAGGTGCGGCCAGAACACGCCCTGCCGGTAGCCCAGCTGCAGCGTCCGGCAGGGCCAGCCGAGGGCGTCGGATGCCGCCGTCGCGAGGGCGCGCACCTGCCGCCGCTCGCCTGCCCGGTAAGCGTCGATTAACCAAATGGCTGGCATTCAAAGGCGTCCGTGGGTATAGTTTCCGGAATGGAATCTAGCGCCTGGGGGGCGCTGGCGCAAGGAGAGTCTGGGTGGCGACGTTCGGGAAAAAGGCCGTAAACGACAACGAATCGGGGTACCAGACCTACCTCGCGTTCCTGTGTGAACTGCTGCAGAAGCACAACCGCCGGCAGGTGGCCATCAGCGAATCGACCGGTCTGGTCACCGATCTGGGCCTCAGCTCGCTGGAAGTCATGGAGCTGATCGAGCAGACAGAAGACCACTTCGATATCTCTATCCCGCTGAATATCCTCCCGGACGTGAACACCGTATCGGATCTGGCGCAGAAAATTCAGCAGCTCAGAGACTGAGCACGGCACCACCGAAAAGCGATTACCCTGGCACACCGACACAACGCGGTAACTGGCATGCTGTTTGACAAATTCCAGGCGATGGCCGACTTCCAGACCGAGCTCTCGCGCCGGGACGTCAAGCCCTTCGGCGCCATCACCGACAAAGTGATCTCCGCCACCGAGGGCGTGGTGCAGGGCCGGCGGGTCATACTTGCCGGCACCAACAACTACCTGGGCCTGTCCTACGATCCACGCTGCATCGAGGCATCCCAGGCCGCCGCGGCCCACTGGGGCACCGGCACCACCGGCTCGCGCCTGGCCAACGGCAGTTTTGCCGAGCACGTGGCGCTCGAGACCGAAATGGCCGATTTCTACGGCGTTGGCCAGGCCATCGTGTTCTCCACCGGCTACGCCGCCACCATGGGCATGTGCGCCACCGTCGCCGGCCCCGACGACGTCATCCTGCTGGATGCCGACAGCCACTCCAGCATCTATTCCGGGGTCAAGCTCAGCGGCGCCGAGATCATCCGCTACCGCCACAGCAGCCCCGACGACTTGGCAAAACGCCTGCGACGCCTGGGCGATCGCGCCGGCCGCACCCTGGTGATTGCCGAGGGCATTTATAGCATGCTCGGCGACGTGGCCCCGCTGCAGGAGATAGCCGCCATCAAGCGCGAATACGGGGCCTACCTGCTGGTGGACGAAGCACACTCCATGGGCGTGCTCGGCGAGACTGGCCGCGGCGCAGCGCAGGCAGCGGGTATTGAGGACGACGTGGACTTCATTGTCGGCACCTTCAGTAAAAGTCTAGGCGCCGTAGGCGGCTTCGCCATCAGCCGCCACGCCATTCTGGATACCATCCGCTACTGCATTCGCGCCTACATTTTTACCGCCTCGTCATCGCCCTCCGTGGTGGCCTCGGTGCGGCAGGCACTGCGCATTGTGCGCGAGGAACCCGAGCGGCGGGAGCGCCTGTGGGATAACGCCGCGCGCCTGTACCACGGTCTGCGCGAGCTCGGCCTGCCGGTGGGTCCGGCGGTCAGCCCCGTGGTTGCGGTGGAGTTCACCGATCGCGAGCAGGCCATCGCCGCCTGGTACCAGCTGTTCAAGAGCGGCGTTTACGTCAATCTCGTGGTGCCACCGGCATCGCCCTCCACCAATTTCCTTCTGCGCAACAGCATGAGCGCGGCGCACACGCCGCAGCAGATCGACCGCATCATCACGGCCTATCGCGCTCTGCTCGACGCCGGGCTGGCAACGCCGAGAAACGCTGCCTGATGGCTCGCCTGGTTATTACCGGCAACGGCCCGCTGCGTGGCGAGGTAAGGATTGCCGGCGCCAAGAACGCGGCGCTGCCGGTGCTCGCCGCGGGACTGCTCAGCGCCGAGCCGCTGCAGGTGAGCAATGTCCCCGGCGTGCGCGACATCGACACCGCCATCCGCCTGCTGGAGCTGCTGGGCTGCGTGGTAAAACGCGATGACGACAGCGTAGACATCGACAGCAGCGGCGTGAACAACGTGCGCGCCCCCTATGAGCTGGTCAAGACCATGCGCGGCGCGGTGCTGTTGCTGGGTCCGCTGCTGGCGCGCTTCGGCGAGGCAGACGTGTCACTGCCGGGCGGCTGCGCCATCGGCGAGCGACCGGTGAACGAGCACATCGAGGGCCTGCGCGCCATGGGCGCGGAAATCACCATCGACAGCGGCTACATCAAAGCCAGAGCCTCGCGGCTGAAAGGCTGCCGCTATGCCTTCGATATCCCGTCGGTCACCGGCACCGAAAACCTGCTGATGGCCGCCACCCTGGCCGAGGGCGATACCGAGCTGGAGAACGCCGCCATGGAGCCGGAGGTGGCCGACCTGGCACGGTTGCTTAACGGCATGGGCGCGCGTATCCAGGGAGCCGGCACCAGCGTTATCCGCATCCGCGGGGTCGAGACGCTGCACGGCACGCGCCATGCGGTGCCGCCGGATCGCATTGAAACCGGGACCTTTCTCGCCGCCACCGCCGCCACCCGCGGCAAGGTCACGCTGCGCAATACCGACCCCTCGTTCCTGCTGCATGTGCTGACCAAGATGCAGGCAGCGGGCGTCGGGCTCACCTGGGGCGACGACTGGATAGAAGTCGACAGTGAGAACACGCGCTGCCGGGCCATGAATATCTCTACCGCACCCTACCCGGCCTTCCCCACCGATCTGCAGGCCCAGTTCATGGCACTGAATGCCCTCGCCGACGGCGTGGCAACAGTGGTTGAGAACATCTTCGAGAATCGTTTCATGCACGTGGCCGAGCTGCGCCGCATGGGCGCGGACATCGAGCTGCAGGGCAATACCGCCATCGTGCGCGGCCGCGAGCGCCTGCAGGGAGCGCCGGTCATGGCCACCGACCTGCGTGCCTCCGCCTGCCTGGTGATCGCGGCGCTGGCGGCAGAGGGCGATACCACCATCGATCGCATCTACCACCTCGACCGCGGCTACGCCGGCATCGACGACAAGCTGGCCCGTCTCGGCGGCATTATCCGGCGGGTCTGATGACCGGTGACAGCGAGCTTGCCTTTGTCCATTTCAGTGACCCCCATCTGACGGCGCTGCCGTTTTCATGGGCCGACGTCTCGGCGGGATCTGACCCGAGAGGGGCCAACCGCATCAAGCGGCGCCTGAGCCACCTGTCCTGGCAGCGCAAGCGGCGCTTCGAACATCGCCACGAGGTGCTGGCGCTGCTGGTGGCGCATATCCGGCAGGCCGGTCCCGCACAGATCCTGCTCACCGGTGACCTCACTCACATCGGGCTGGAGGACGAATTTCGCGAAGCGGCGCAGTGGCTGCGAGCGCTGGCCTCGCCGCAGAACCTCGCTCTGGTGCCCGGCAACCACGACGCCACCGCCAATGACAGTCGGCGGTTCCAGCGCGAGCACTGGGCCGGTTACCTGCGCGGCGACGACGGCAGCGACAGCTGGCCGTCGCTGCGCGTGCGCCAGGGCGTTGCCTTTATCGGTCTCGATTCCGCTGTGGTAACGCCGCCCCTGCTGGCCGCCGGCCGCGTCGGCCACGATCAGCGCCAGCGCCTGGACCGGCTGCTGCGCGACTGCCAGGCCCGGGGGCTGTTCCGCGTTGTCTACCTGCACCACTGCCCGCTGCCGGGACTGGAGAAATGGCGCAAACGGCTGACGGATGCAGCGCCACTGCGCGACACCCTCACGCAGGCCGGCGTCGAACTTGTGCTGCACGGCCACGGCCATCGCTATCACCAGCACGACCTGCCGACAGCCACCGGCACTGCCCGGGTGCTCGCCGCCCCCTCGGCATCGGCCCGCGGTCTTCACGGCAAGGACGTTGCGGCCTGCAACGCCTTCTCCCTCGGCAGTGCGGCAGACGGCACGCGGACGCTGCGGCTCACGCGCTGGGGACTCAACGCGGCCGAAAGCGCAATGGCCGTGATTGACCAGGCTAGCTGGCGTTATCCTTCAATGAGTCCTGCACCAGATCCAGATCCGCAATAGAGTCCACGTCGATCGAGGCATTCGCATAAGGCAGAATAACCGCGCGGATACGCAGACCCAGCCGCTTGCCCAGCTTGGCCAGCGCCTCGTCCAGCGGCAGCAGACCCAGCCGGTAACGAATCACCGCCCACCAACCGAGCATGCCAATAACCCGCAGGGGCTTCTTGCGCTGCTGCTCAATGCGCCGCCAGAAGTCGGCCACGCTGCGGCCCTCCGGCGTCAGGAAAGCAAACAGGTTACAGCCGCAGAACTCGCCGTCACTGAAACGCAGCACCGTCTTGCGCATGTTCGGATAGGTTTCCTGCACCAGCGCGTAGGGCGCGAGGCCCACGGTGACATCGACATCATCAGCCAGACTCTGGCGCCCGAAGGCATCCACCATCTCGGCGGTCAGCAGCGGGTGATCCGCGGTAGTGAGCAGCACCGGCTGGTCGCTGTCGATATGCTGCATCACGCTGTAGGCACTGGTGCACGGCGATGCGCCCGGGGGCTGCCAGTCGAGGCTGCCCTCGTTGATCCAGACGCGCAGATCGGGGGCGCTGTCGACGGCCGACTGCTCCGGTCCGGCGAGAATCATGCGCTCGACAATGCGCGACTGGCGCAGCGCCCGCAGCACGCGGTACACCATTGGTTCACCGCCGATCTCAATCAGGGCCTTGCAGCCACTGCTGGAGCGACTGGCCAGGGCATCGCTCTTGTTGCGGTCCCCCGCCAGTACAATGGCGGTCATGCGGTGGCTGTCGATATCGAGTTGCATGGGTCCCTACAGGTCCTTTTCGTAGACGCGGTAACGCTTGTAGGCCTCACCGCCGATGGTTTCGATGATATTGCGCATGCCGTCGTTGTCCTCGAGGATCCAGCTCATTTCCACCTCGGTCACACCGCGGGCATGCAGCGGCTTGCGAACCGCGTCGATGACCATGAAGGCCAGCGCCGGGCCCAGCCGCGAGTGCTGAAAGGCCTGCTTGACGCCCATCAGCGGCACACGGGCGGAGCGCGGGTGACGAACCTTGAGACGCCACAGCAGCTTCGCCCAGCCGAAGGGCAGCAGGCGCCCGTTCAGATCGCGGGCCGCCTCATTGATATTCGGCAGCGCGACAATAAAGGCTACCGGCTCGCCATCCACCTCCGCTATCTGCAGGTAGTCGGCGGGCAGCAGCTTCGCCAGTGAGCTCACCGTATGGCGCCACTCCTCGCGATCCAGCGGCACGAAGCCCCAGTTATCCGCCCAGGCGTCGTTGAAGATTTCGCGCAGCGTATCGGCCTCGGCCATGAGCTGACGCCGGCGCAGCGTGCGCACCGTGACCCGGGGCGCGGCGTGGCGGGCCAGCCGGGTCATGACCCGGGGCGCGGTAAAGTCGGGTCGGATGCGGTAGGCCAGCAGCTCGCGCACGCCGACAAAGCCGGCCGCCTCCAGCGCATCGCCATACCAGGGCTTGGCGTGGCCCATCATGACACTGGGCGGTGTCTCAAAGCCCGCCACCAGCAGACCCACCTCGTCGTTGATGTGCAGGTTCAGTGGGCCGCGTACGCGCTGCATGCCCTGGCTGCGCAGCCAGTCGCTGGCAGTTGCCAGCAGCTGGCGCAGCGTCGCGTCGCTATCTGCCTCGAGCATGCCGAAATAACCGAGACCCGCCTGCGGCTCCAGCTGATCGATCTGCGCGCTGATGCGGCCCACCACCTGGCCCTGCCGGTGCGCTGTCCAGGCCTGCCAGCGCGCGTGGCTGGCATAGTGCGAGTCGGGCGCAAAGCGCGAGCGCTGCTCCACCGCCAATGGGGCAATCCAGGCCGGATCGTCGCGGTAGAGCGCCTGGGGACAGCGAATGAAGTCGTCGAGCTGCCCACGCGACATGACTGGCACCACATCCGGCACTGCCTGTTCCCGCTCCGTCACTCGCCCCCCTGCGTCCCTGGTCATAGTACTCCGGCTGCCGAGTATACCGGCAGAATCCGCCGTTTTCGCGCGGCCCGCCACAAAAGCCCTGGCGGCGCCCGCGCACCGCCGCATGACCAAGGTCAGGCCTGGCTGGACGCGTCACCGATAGGTCATTGACTGGCTTGGTATTTTTACCTTTTTACAGAAACGGCCGAGATGTTACTATGCAGCGCAAAAAGGGGGACGTGCACCCGCTTGTGCACACAACGGGAGAGGGATCTTTTGCATATCGCGGCCACACCTACCGAACACGCACTGCCTTTCCGGGCAGGCGACTTCGCGACTCTCACCGAGGCACTCGACTACGCCAGCGGCGGTGACACCGGATTCAATTTCTACACGGGTCGCGGGCATATCTACGCCACCCTGCCCTTCGCCACGCTGCGCAGGGAGGCCATCACGCTTGCGCGGCAGCTGCTTACCCTGGGCCTGTCATCGGGTGACCGGGTGGCGCTGGTCGCAGAAACCGACCCGCACTTCGTGCGCTTTTTTTACGCCTGCCAGTACGCGGGGCTGATACCGGTTGCCCTGCCGGCATCGGTCAAGCTCGGCGGCCATGAAACCTATGTCGCACAGCTGCGTCGCCTGCTCGAAGCCAGCGACGCCGCTGTCGCCATCGCCTCTGAGGGCTATCTGGGCTTTCTCACCGAGGCGGCAGAGGGCCACGGTCTGCTGAGGGTCGACACGCCCGACGCGTTTTATGCACTGCCCGTCGATACGGACATGGCGCTTCCCGACGTCGCCCCCGGCGATATTGCCTATCTGCAGTACACCTCCGGCAGCACGCGCTTCCCTCGCGGCGTCATCATCCGCCACGAAACGGCCATGGCCAATCTGCAGGGCATCATCCAGCACGGACTCGACATCACCGGCAGCGACCGCCTTATGTCCTGGCTGCCCTTTTATCACGACATGGGACTGGTGGGCTTTGTGCTGACGCCGGCGGCCGCGCAGATCTCCGTGGATTACCTCGACACCCGGGAATTCGCCATGCGCCCGCGGCAGTGGCTGAAAATGATGACCCAGTCAAAGGCCACTATTTCCTTCGCCCCCAGCTTCGGCTACGACCTTTGCGCGCGCCGCGTGCGCGAGAGCGACCTGGCGGCTTACGACCTCAGGCACTGGCGGGCGGCGGGCATTGGCGCGGAAATGATCCGCCCGCGCACCCTGGAATTCTTTGCCGAGATGCTCGCGCCCTGCGGCTTTGACCGCCGGGCCTTCGTCGCCTGCTATGGCATGGCCGAGTGCACCCTCGGCGTCAGCTTCTCGCCGCTGCAGTCGGGCTACACCACGCACCACATCGACAGCGATCACCTCGCTGACCACCACGAGGCCGTGCTGATGGACGCGAGTGTGAGCGACGGTCGCGGCCGCCATTTCGTTAACTGCGGCGTGCCGCTGCCGAGCTTCGAGGTTGAAATCCGCGACGTCGACGGCAAGGCCCTGCCGGACTGGAAGTCCGGCGTCATTCACCTGCGTGGTCCCAGCGTGATGTCGGGCTATTACAACCTGCCGGAGGAAACCGACGACGCCCTTTGCGGTGACGGCTGGCTGAACACCGGCGATATTGGTTACCTCGCCGACGGCGTACTCACCATCACCGGACGCAAGAAGGACCTGATCATAATCCACGGCCGCAATATCTGGCCGCAGGACCTCGAGCATCTTGCGGAAAGCCTGCCGGAAGTCCGCGTCGGCGACGCCCTTGCCTTTTCTGCACCGGACCACGAGGGCGAGGAAATGTGCGTGCTGGTGGTGCAGTGCCGCGACACTGACCCTAACCGCCGCCACAGCCTGGTGCGCCGCCTGACCGCCATGCTGCGCCAGGAGCTGGGGCTGGACTGCTATGTCCGGCTGGTGCCGGTACACTCGCTGCCGCGCACCTCTTCAGGCAAGCTGTCGCGGGCCAAGGCCCGCCTCGACTTCATTGCCGAGCACGATGCCGACGAGCTGGGCGCTGTAGCCGAAGAGCTGCGCCTGCGCGTCGCATCCGCCTGAGCATCGCCGCGCCGCTGCCATCGGACATCACCATCGCCCTGACCGGGGGGACCGGTTTTATTGGCCAGGCCATTGCCCGGGCGCTGCGGCAGCGCAGGCACCGTGTGCGCGTACTGGTGCGACAGCCCTCTGCCGCCGATGCCCTGGACGCCCTGGGCTGTGAGCGCGTGCCGGGCAGTCTGGAGGACCGCGACGCCCTGGCTCAGCTCACGGACGGCGCCGACTGCGTGATCCACTGCGCCGGCGTGGTTCGCGGCGGTCGCTACGCACACTTTCACCAGGGCAACGTCAACGGCAGCGTCAACCTGTTTGAACGCCTTGCCGCCAGCAGCCACCCGGCGCGGGTCATCTTCTTCAGCTCCCTGGCCGCCCGTGAACCCCAGCTGTCCTGGTACGCCCGCAGCAAGTTCGCCGCCGAGCAGGCACTGCTCAACATGGCGCCGGCACAGGTGCCCTTTGAGTGGACCGTGCTGCGTCCACCCGCGGTCTATGGCCCGGGGGACCGGGAAATGCTGCCGCTGTTCCGTCTGATGGCGCGCCGCGGCATTGCCCCGCTTCCCGGCAGCGCGCAGGCGCGGGTGTCACTGCTGCATATCGATGATCTGGTGGCGGCAGCGCTGGCAATTATCGACAGCCCGAACAGCAGCGGCCAGATCCTGCCGCTGCACGATGGCCATAGCGGCGGCTACAGCTGGCAGGAGATCGCCGATACCGCCAGCCGGGCCTGGGGACGGCCCGTGGCACTGCGCCCGGTGCCGTCGCCGCTGCTGAACCTGGTCGCCCGCAACAACCAGCGTCTCGCCCGCCTGACGGGCCGCGCGCCCATGCTGACGCCGTCGAAGCTGCGCGAGCTGCGGCACGACAACTGGACCTGTGACAATACGGCCATCCAGAGTGCATGCGACTGGCAGCCGCGCATCGGCCTCGCGGCCGGCCTCGCGGCCCTGACCGGGGCGGTGACCTGAGTCGATGGCGGAGTTCATTCTCGGCAGTCCCCTGAAGTCGCTGGCGCGGCGCCTGCCACGGCTTCGGCGGGCCCTGTGGCGACTCGATGAAGGCTTCATTCGCCTGCTGCTGGCCCTGCTGCGGCGTCTGCCGGTGGACCGCGCATCGCGCATGGGCAGTCGTCTGGGGGGACTGATCGGGCCGCTCTTGCGCAATAAAAGTCGGCTGCTGAGAGAAAACCTGGCCATCGCCTTTCCCGATCTCCCACGCCGGGAGCTCGACGCCCTGGTGCGCGACTGCTGGCGTCAGAGCGGGCGCATTCTCGCGGAATATCCCCACCTGGAGCAGCTGACCACAGACACAGCGCGCTTTGAGCTGGACACGCGCCTGTGCGACCCGGCGGCGCTACAGCCCTGCATCGTGCTGTCGGCCCACCTCAGCAACTGGGAGGTCATCGGCATCGCCCTGCACCAGCTGGGCGTGCCTCACATGGCACTGTATGCACCGCCGAGCAATCCACACATCAATCGCATGCTGCACGATTCCCGCGCCGCCATGGGCTGCCAGCTGCTGCCGCGGGACAACAGCGCGCGACGACTGCTGCGTGCGATGAAAGACGGCAATTCCGCCGCCATGGCAGTGGACCGGCGCGTGGATGAGGGGACGGATATCACGTTCTTCGGCCAGCCCAAGCCGAGCACGCTGATGCCCGCGCGACTGGCGGCGAAACAGGGCTATGCGGTTATCCCCACGCGGGTGCAGCGACTGCAGGATGCGCGCTTTCGCGTCACATTCTATCCGCCCATAACGCCCGCGGATGTCAACGCCGATGAGCGCGAGTGCGCCATCGACATCATGCAGCAGCTGCACCGGCAGTTCGAACGCTGGATTCGCGAGCAGCCCGCGGAGTGGCTGTGCTCCAAACGACTGTGGCCCCGGGGGACGAGCGCGGCAGACGGTACTAATGCCGCGGGTCATGCAGTGCAAAGCACCGGCGCGACACGCTACAATAAGACGTCCTGAATGCTGACCCGCGACAATGCCATGGCGACCGAGACACCCCACCAGTCCATCCGCCTGTTCGAGAACGACCTGCTCGAGCGGCTGTCGCACGTGCACCCGATTACCCCGCTGCTGTTCTGGGGGCCGGTGGCGACATGGCTGCTGTGGCGCGGCGCGGCGGGGCATGATCTGGGCGCGGGCACGCTTGCCCTGCTGGCCATTGCCGGCCTTGTCACCTGGACCTTCACCGAGTACCTGCTGCATCGCTTCCTGTTTCATTTCCCCGCGCGCAGCCGTCTGGGCAAATGGCTGGTGTTCCTGTTTCACGGCAACCACCACGACGACCCGAAGGACAAGACCCGCCTGGTGATGCCGCCCGCTGGCGCCATTCCCATTATGGCGGTGCTCTATCTGCTGTTCAGCGCGCTGCTGCCGGCGGCCTGGCTGGATGCCTTCAGCGCCTTCTTTATAGTCGGTTACCTGGTGTACGACTACATTCACTATGCCAGCCACCACTTTCCCATGCGCAACCGGGTGGCGAAATCTCTCAAGCACTACCACCTCAAGCACCACTTCTCCGGCCAGGGCGGACGCTATGGCGTCAGCAGCCCGCTATGGGACTGGGTGTTCGGCACCCGGCCCACCGAGACGCCCCGCGGCAGCCGCTGAGAACCGGTGGCGCAGTACTATCTTATTCCCAAATCGCTGGCGACGCGCTTTCCGCCGCTCGGCCGACTAGCACAGCAGATAGAGGCACGGTTTTTCCAGGCACTGTTCTGGTGTGTGCAGCGCCTGTCGCCGGAGCGCGCCACCCAGGTAGCCCGCGCGCTGTTCGGTCGCTTCGGCCCCCTGTCCGACAAAGCCCGCAAGGCCGACGCCAATCTCGCCGTGGCCTTTCCCGAGCGCGACGCCCGCTGGCGGCGCGATACGGTGCGCGAGATCTTCCGCTCACTGGGCGAGTCCGCCGCCGAACTGATCAAGCTGGAGCAGATCTGGCAGGAGCGCGCGCAGCGCATCCGCTTCAGCATCGATCCGCAGACCAGGACAGTGATGGATCGCGGCCAGCCCATCGTGTTCGTCTGCGCCCATGTCGGCGCGTGGCAGCTCACCAACCTCATTGCGCGCCACGCCGGGCTGAGCGTCTCCACGGTGATTGCACCCGAGTCCAATCCGCTGATGCACCGCTCCCTGCAGCGCCTGCGCAGCGCCTTCGGCGTCGGCCTGATTGCCACCGACGCCGGCGTGCGCCCGCTGATGCGCGAGCTGAAGGCCGGCCGCTGCATCGGCCTGGCCACCGATACACGCCTAAATACCGGCACGCTGCTGCCCTTCTTCGGCCGCGAGGCCCTGACCAACACCACCGCCGCACGCCTGGCGCTGAGCACCGGGGCGGCGCTGGTGCCCATCCACTGCGAGCGGCTGGGAGGGGCGCATTTTCATGTACGCGTCCTGGCGCCCCTGTGGGGTCAGGCCCCTGCGGGATCTGAGCCCAAAGAAGGGCCTGACCCCAATGCGCTGAGCCTGCAGATCAACCGCCAGTTCGAGGACTGGATCCGCGCCACGCCCGGCCAGTGGATCTGCCTGAAACGGCGCTGGCCGAAGGCGCACAAACTGTAATGACCGACTGCGAGTCCCCGCTGGCCACCGGCCTGCGATCGCCGTCACGAATCTGCTAAATATCCGGCGACTTCGCTTTACCTGCGCTCCCAGCCGCCTTACCGTGCATCCGGGTTACAGGCGTCTGTATACAAACACGGCAGACCGCTGGTGCGCGCCGGGAGGTTCGCACCGGGCATGACCCACAAATCGCAGCCATCAGGTAAGCACGACCACAGACCGACCATGCAGGCAGACATCACCGACAGATTTGTCCGGCTGGCACAGCTGGACCGGAGCATCCAGGCGCTATCGCAACTGCGCGCGGCGGGGCTGTATGGCCTGCTGCTCGCTATTTCGCTGCTGCTGTTCGCCGGCACCGCGCGCGCGGCGCAGCCCTTGCTGCCCTTCGCGGCCGCTGCGCTGCTGGGCAGCATCACCCTGCCGCTGCTGCTGGTATCCCACGCTCTGCTGCGTCTGAAGCGGGATGCGCATCGCGCTGTGGTGCGGCATCTGTTCCGCAAGGGACACCGCGTGGACTATCCGGAATTCGACGCCCCCGGTGAAATACCCGCCATGCTCCGGGTACCGACGACCCATGCCTGACCCACACACTGAGCGACAGGGTCTGCTCTGGCCCCTTGCCCTGATAGCGCTGCTGCTGTGCACGGCGCTGCTGTGCCTGCCGCTGGACGCCGCCGGTCAGGGACTTGCCGCCCTTCTGTTCATCGGCGTCATGGCCGTGGCAAGTGCCGGCCGACAGCGCGAGCAGCGCGACTTCCTGCGCGTGCTCGCGCTGCTGCTCGGCGCCGCGCTGAACCTGCGCTATCTGTGGTGGCGCGGCGTGCACACGCTCACCGCCGCGGACCTCCTCACCTGGGCGGCGGTGCTGTACCTGTTCGCCGCGGAGCTGTACGCCGTCGCCACACACCTGATCGGCTCCGTCGTCAACGTGTTTCCGGCGCAGCGCCCGCTGCTGGGCTTTGCCGATCTGAACGGCGCCGAGCCACCCACCGTCGACGTGCTGGTGCCCTCGTACAATGAAAGCGCCGCCCTGCTGGAAACCACCCTGCGCGCGGCGCGCATGCTTGACTATCCCGCCGGGCGGCTGCGCGTTTACCTGCTGGACGATGGCGCCACGCAGGCGCGACTGCAGCACAGCAACCCGGACACCGTTGCCGCCGCCCGCGCCCGCCGCGAAGAGCTGCAGGCACTGTGCCGTGACATCGGCGTTACCTACCTGGCGCGCGAGAAGAACCAGCACGCGAAAGCCGGCAACCTCAACTACGGCCTGGCGCACAGCAGCAGCGAACTGCTGCTGGTGCTGGACGCCGACCACGTGCCGGCCACAGACTTTCTCGAGCACACCGTGCCGTGGATGGTGCGCAACCCCCGCAACTTCCTGGTGCAGACACCGCACTTCATGCTCAACGCCGACCCGGTGGAGCGCAACCACCTGCGCAGCTTCGCCAGCATGCCCTCTGAGGGCGACATGTTCTACGGCAAGATCCAGCGCGGCCTGGACTTCTGGTCCAGTTCGTTTTTCTGCGGATCCGCCGCCCTGCTGCGCCGCCGTGCGCTGGATGAGGTGGGCGGCTTCAGCGGCGACACCGTCACCGAAGACGCCGAGACCGCCCTGGCGCTGCACGCAAAGGGCTATGAATCGGTCTATGTCGATCGCCCCATGGTCAGCGGGCTGGTGCCCGACACGGTCAGCGAGTTTGTCACCCAGCGCAGCCGCTGGGCCCAGGGCATGCTGCAGATCCTGCTGCTCAAGCGCCCGCAGAGCAACAGCGGCCTGTCCTGGCACCAGCGCCTGGGCTACCTGAACGCCATGCTCTTCTGGCTGTTCCCCTTTTCGCGGCTGGCCTTCATGATCATGCCCATTCTTTATCTGCTGTTCGGCATGCAGATCTACCCGGCGTCACTGGCGCAGATTCTGGCCTTTGCGATACCTCACCTGGCCGCAACCTATATGGTCTCCAACCTGCTGTTCGGTCGTCGCCGCTGGCCGCTGGTGGCCGAGCTCTACGAAACGCTGCTCTCGATCTTCATCGGCCGCGCATTGCTCAAAGTCCTGCGACACCCGCGCAGACCCACCTTCCAGGTCACCGACAAGAAAAGCCGCCGGGGGACGAACTCGGTGTCCAGCCTCGCCTGGCCCTTCTACCTGCTGCTGGCGGGTACTGCTGGCGCCGCCTGGTCCGGCGGGGTGAAACTCTGGGCGTCCCCGGAGAGTAGTGGCCTGACGGCGGTGGTCCTGTTCTGGAATCTGTTCAACCTGTTACTGTTGCTCGGGGTGATGCGCATCCTCGTGGAACAACGCCAGCTGCGCCAGCAGCCGCGTCTGCCCACCGATGAGCCGGTATCGCTGGTCTGCGGTGATGGCCGCGTGCTGCCGGCGCGCCTGCGCGACGTCTCTGCCCGCGGCGCCGCTCTCGTTCTGCAGAATGACACCAGTCCCGGCGAGCGCTTCACCGGGCCGCTGCATCTGCGGGTAGCGACGGCACGCAGCAACGCCACGCAGGATCTCTCGGTGGCCGTGGTCGCAGGTGCCACCAGTCTGCCTCGCCTGGCACTGCAGTTCACACCGCGGGACAGCGCCGAGAAAAACCGCGTTGTCGCGTTCACCATGGCCAACAGCGAGCGCTGGCTGCGCTTCCAGCGACGACGCAGCCGCCCCATGGGTTACCTGGCCGCCTTTGGCCGCGTGATCTCTGTCGACCTGCGCCCGCTGGCGAGTCATACGGGCAGTGCACTCAACCGACTTTACACACGCATGGAAAAACTATGGACCACCGCATAATGCTCCTCGCTCACGTGTTCTCACGCTTGTCCTCAAGAGTGTCCTCAAGAGTGTTCTCACGCGCGTTCTCACGACTGTCTTCAGTGTTCGTCGCCGCCCTGCTGGTGCTGCCCACCGTCAGCGCCGCGGGCACCGATGTCGTTCGACTCAGCGAGTACCGCGGCGAGGGCAGCCAGCTGATGCTGCGCGGCCAGGCGCCCAGCGCCGACCTGTTTATCCCCCTGTCGTCGGCAAGCCGCATCGACGCCGCGGAGGTAGAGCTGCACCTGGTCAACTCCATTGCCCTGATCGAGGATCGCTCCGTGCTGCGGGTCAATTTCAACGGCGTTACCGTTGGCCAGATACGCCTGCGCCGCAACCAGCCGGAAATCATCGCCACCGTCACGCTGCCGGCGGCGCTCTGGGAACCCGGCTTCAACCGGCTGCAGTTTGCCGCCAGTCAGCAGGTGGAAGCGCAGTGCGCCAGCCCGGACGCCCCGGAGCTGTGGACGGAAATCGACCTCTATACCTCACTGCTGCGAGTGGAGCATCAGGGTGCCGATGCCCCGCTGGCGCTGACGGATCTTTCCGGCGTATTCGGCACCGGCATCGGCAGCGCCTCCCGCGTAACCCTGTTGACGGCGCCCGACGCCGGTGGCGAGGCGCTGGATCGCGCCCTGCCGATGATCAGCCAGGCACTCGCGCTGCGGCGCAACTACGCAGCGCTGCAGCTGCGACACAGCGCCTGGAACGCCGAACGTGCTGACCTCCTGGCGGTTGAGTCACAGCGTGCCGGCGCAGCGGAAGACGGCGGCTGGAACGACAGCGCCCGTGACGCGCTGCCGCGCAGTGCCGCCTACTGGCCCGGCGCCCGCGACGAGGCCGTGCACGTCCTGGCAGGCCGGCGCGACCAGCTGGCGGCCATTCTGCCCGACAACATCACGCAAGGCATCGACGGTGCGCACCTGTCACTGGCGCGAACGCCGGCGGTTATCGTCGATGGGGAGACGCGCGTGCCGGCGACGGTTCGCCTGCTGGTGAGCGGGGAAACCGATGCGGACGTGCTCACGGCGGCGCAGGTGCTCGCTGACATGGACGACCGGCTCAACCGCGCCGGCCGGGTAAACGCCCTGTCACGCGAGCGCGGTGAACCTGCCCGAGAACTGCTGCCGGCGCGCTTTCTGCTGCCCGAGCGACGCTATACCTTCGACGCTATCGGCGAGGGCAGAACCTTCCGCGGCAGCGGCACCTTCCGCCACTCGCTGGACTTCGACCTGCCGCCGGACTTTCACGTGCCCGAAAGCGCCAGCTTCAGGCTGTATCTCG
>Ga0209924_1000142_pt1 | contig 32291 bp, 28 predicted proteins | sample SalPonR1_C_D1_MG_FD_185700 | JGI IMG/M metagenome (GOLD analysis project Ga0209924, IMG submission 185700) | Salt pond soil microbial communities from South San Francisco under conditions of wetland restoration - Salt Pond MetaG R1_C_D1_MG... ...
TCCTGACCGGAGATATCAACGGTGACTCGCGTGAAGATGTGGTGTATGTAAATGCCGACGCCACCAACCGTGTGTATGTAGGAATTTCGCGGGGTAGTTCACAATAGATAACTTCAAGTGATTTATACTGAAATACTGATCAAAGAATTTTGTTAGGTCAAGAAATGAGGTGCTTTTGGTGATGTAAACATCACCGGAAGCACCTTTTTTTATTTCAAAAAATTTACACGTTCAATTTCCCAGTTCGCGTTTAAGCCAGGCCCGTGCCACACGCCAGTCATAACGCACTGAATGCTCGGTACCACCAACCACATTTGCTATCTCTTTATAATTCAGTCCACCAAAAAACCGGTACTGCACAATTTTTGCATGACGCTCATTCATAGATTCAAGCTTTTTTAGGGCGTCATCAAGATCGAGCATCTCTGATAGCTTAGCCTCGTAGGGAGCCATTCCATCTTCAAATGTCATTGCCTGTTCCTTTCCTCCCCGCTTTTCAGCATTATGCTTTCGTGCATAGCTGATCAGAATTCTACGCATTGCCAATGCAGCAATTGCCAAGAAATGACTCCGGTTATTATAATTTGCATCCTCCTGCCCTACCATATTAAGGTACGCTTCATGCACCAGGGCAGTCGTCTGAAGCGTATGCCCTGCGCGTTCTCCCCTCAGCTGCAAGTGAGCCTCACTTCTCAGGTGGTTGTAAACTATCGGATATATCTGATCAACAAGATTAGTGTCACTCTCTTTAAGACGGTTGAGAAGCTGAGTTAGATCTTGAGAATTTGCATCCATGCCTTGGGGGCTATTTATCTGAAACAGATTGATTTTGATGGTGGCTAATCTAATTCATAACCCCGTAAACAGCAACAAAACACAACAAATCTCATATCAAACCGATAGCATTTCAGCCACAACAGAAATTGTTCTATTTTTGAGAGTGCAGGGCTATACGGTTGCCTTCCGTATCCTCAAAAGTTGCCATATATCCATATTCGGGTGAAATCTGGGTCTTTTGCTGTAAAATTTCTCCACCTGCATCCTCAACCCGTGACAATTCGTTATCTACATCCTCACAGAAAAAATAGATCAATGCACCCTCATGACTTGGAGTATAATGATCGCTTGCCTCAATGAGTGCCCCACCTGCCCCTTTTGTCCCATCGCCCATCGGAAGAAACGCCATCTTGAGTTCACCAAAGTCCTGTACTTCAAGCTCAATCTGAAAGAGCTCGCTATAAAATGCCATTGCCCGTGTCATGCTATTCACGGGTACCTCGAACCATACTACAGTTGCTATATTATCTTTTTTCATTCCAGGCTCCTCTTTGTTTTTGTTGATTTTAACGTGCCAGATACCAACTTCTCCCGATGACATATTAAAAAATTTCAACTAATAATCAGATCTGAATATTTTTTTAGTCACCACATCTTTAAAACTTGTGGAAACGCATGTCATGTAATCAATGCTACTTGTTTAACTCTATCTTTCAAAGATCTCCATCAAACCAATTTATACGTACAAATTTTATGACAGAACCAGCCTGACATCACTAAGAAGAAAACCCTTCATGAACTTTTAGAGACAATCATTCAACCCCCCACCTACCATTATGGACCAGACCAGCGGGATGAAGCGCGGTATAATAAGCGGGGAAATATGTATGGCGGCGAAGGTGTTGTCTTGTCCTTCTGCTTCAAATGTTTGAGAATGGCGAAATGGTCAACAACAGGATTGGAGCCTATATGATCTAACCAAAAAAGGGAGTTAGCGCTGTGTTTCATACGCATGGCACACGTAATGGGCAGAAATTTTATGTGGTCATCATCAGAGAAGGCGGGTATTTTGAGAAAGATGACTGGGAAAGTGATGCAAGAAGCTACCCGCTAACGGCCGCCGATACTCTGATAACAGTAAGAGGAAGAGGAAGAGGTGATGCATTCCATTCAGTTCTCAATACGTCCGACAGCCTGCTGGTCATATTTGTCATCACCACAAACGAGCTTTACTCTAAATCTCATCATATATACCAATATACATCGTTGATGCAATCAAGCATATGATTCACCAACATTCGGGAAGATCTGATCCATTTCAAAATACATAGTAAGCCTGTCACTAATTTGAGTGTTAATCCGAATTAAGCTGAATATATAACGACAGATAAAAATAAATTTTTTAGAGTCATAAATAGGCTTTTCTATAATTTAGTTGTATCATTTGAGTTCAATTTAATACATTCACTTGTCAAAAAGTGGATACAACTATAGTATAACGTTATGCAATACGGAAAAGTAAAATGGTTTGATGCTGAAAAAGGATTTGGATTCATCGAGCCTGACGAAGGCGGTAAAGACATTTTTGTTCACAGAAACAATATTGAAAATCTTGGCTTTCAAGAGGGCCTCAATGATGGCGAAGAGGTGGAGTTTGATGTAGAAGATACTCCTAAAGGTCTGAGTGCAATTGAAGTTCGACGAGTTGACTAAAAGACCCTGAGAAATTTAATAACAAAATTTAAAAGCCATGCAGTAATGCTTGGCTTTTTTTATTTGTGCCAATATTATCTCTGTGAAGATCTGGTTTAAACTTAAGACCAGCCTGCCGATACAAATATCTGTGCCTCATTCTATAATAATGAGACTATTTCGTTTATGATACCATTCAACTACAATCAAGAAAAGAGACAGATTATTTTTGGTCATCCTGCTGTTGATGCTATTGATAATAATCTGTCGGCTGAATCTTCTGTTAACGTTTGGATTATTGCATCTCATCGGCATGACGCCCTGATTCAAAAGTTAAATGAAATAGAGTCCGTAAATATTCTCGAGCATTTTAGCCGGGTCTTGCAACATGTACCTCAGGATCAGGTTCAAAAAGCCCGTCATACTGTAGCCAAACTGCAACCCGATATCATTATTGCAATCGGAGGAGGCTCTGCAATCGGGTTGGCAAAAGCAGTTGCGTTAAAACACCCCATTCCTGTTTGGGCGCTGCCCACCACATATTCAGGATCTGAAATGACAGATATTTATGGAATATCCTCAACTGATAAAAAAATGGTGGGAAGAGATTCAAGAGTCACGCCTCAAAAAGTATTTTATGATCCCGGCCTTTCTCTATCCCTTCCGTTTGATACAGCTGCAAAAAGTGCGGTTAATGCTCTCGCCCATCTTGTTGAAGCTTTATATAGTCCGAAAATCAATCCATTTACAAAGCAACATGTACTCGAAGGCCTTCGAATTTTAGTCAATGGGCTGTGGAATCTTATCGATAAAAAATCTTTGTCGGCTGATATAAATGAAGAACTACTTTTGGGGGCCTGTTACGGAGGGAAAGCACTCGCAGAAGCAGAGATGGGACTGCATCACAAATGCGCACACGTATTAGGAGGCCGATACGGGCTCGACCACGCATCTGTTCACACTGTGCTTCTTCCCTATGTTTTAGACTATCAGTGGGACTCTTTAGGAGATGAGATTAAAGACTATTTCAGAAGTATATTTAAATCTGAGTATCCGCCTAAAATGCTGAAGGATATCATCACAGATCTCGGCCAGCCTACATCTCTTATTGATATTGGTTTCTCGATGGATAATGCCGGTGAAGCAGCAGAAGAAATATCAGGTCTGGAGTTCAATAATCCGGCTCAATTCACATCTAAGGCTATTCTATCTCTGCTCGAAAAAGCCGGCACCGGAGATGAGTTGTAGACTATTGGCCATCTATAGTACATCCTGAAGGTCAGGATCCCGATCTATCAGATTTTTGGCAAATGGACAAAGCGGAAGAATTTTAATGCCATTTTCCCGTGCCCATTCCACACCATGTTCAACCAGCTCCCGGCCGGCACCGGTGTTTTTAAAAGGCTCTTCTACCTCTGTGTGGTCAATAATTATTTTGGATTGGCCCATTCGGGAATAAGTCATTTTGCCCGCTTGCTTGCCGTCGCGCATAAGCACGAATTCTCCTTTTGTTTCGCTTTGGTTATGTGTAATCATAGAGCGTATTTATGATTGTTGCCTGCTCAGAATTTGTGATCATTTTATTCACGAACCGGCCGGTTGTTGTTTAGTATCGAAAAAGTCACCCGGAATAAGCTTCTGCTTATTACATTCTTCAAGAATCATCTCAGTTACGTCACTTTTGAACATAAACTCGTAACGAATGTCTAGTACGTATGCTTTAACCCGAAGCTTCATTACAAACTTTTTATCTCTCATCTCGTTTAAAACGATGATGGTAACCGGCTTATTAAGGAAGCTATATGAAGATGAATAAACAGCTTTTTGAGCTATTTTTTTCACTTTAGCTGCGTCAACGGTTGCCGGCAGAAATATCTCAGCTACCACCTGGCAATGAAGTGCACTTGAGTTTGAATTAGATACAGCGTGATTCATCAGCTCTCCATTTGGTATGGATACAACAGAATCGTCAGGCGTAACCATCCTGCTTGATCTCAACCCGATACTTAATACCTCTCCATAATGATCACCCACCTGGATTTTATCGCCTACCTGAAACGGACGGTCGAGAATTATCATAATCCCACCAAAAATATTTCGAAGAATATCTTGTGAAGCAAAACCAACAGCAATCCCGACAGATGCAGCTATTGTAAGAACCGTTTCAAATGGCGGCACTATCACGCCGGCAATGATTATATAGATAGCAATACTCCAAATGATTATACGGCTGACCGGTGATAGACGCTTAATGAAAAGCCGATAGTTAGTAGTCCTTTCGGAGATGTTGTCTAGAATAAGCGTCACATACTTATTCAAATAGTACGTTATGAACAGAATAACAAGCGTATATAATACCTTGCTGAATGATATCAATTCACGGATTTCAGCGATATTTGTCGGGGCGTCATCATTCGAATTTGCAGCAGTTGATGAATCGGCAGGTTGTTCTTGTTCGTTTGCAGCAGGTTCTGACGCCTGTACACTATCTGCTACGGCTTCTGTGGCAGTGGGTTCCGTTTGCTCTTGTGCTTGCTGTGAGACTGATTCAGAAAGTGTGTCTGCCTCTTGCGAGTATGCTGCGGTGCTGAAAACACAACATACCGCAATTGCCATTGCTGATGCCTGTATGATTGACTTGATACTCTTTCTGTTTGTCATAGTATTTCTCGTCTAGTGTATAATATTTCTCTGCTTCAGCATCCGGACAACCTGACGGTAAACAAGGTGATTTAAACTAAAACCAACATTTCCGGAATAGATGATACCTTTGGTTTTGAGACGTGCGAGCATCAGGCTGCTATCTGATGAATTTTGATGCAGAGCCTGAGCTACCTGATCGCTGTTCATCTTGTCATGAAGCACAAGTGCTGCCAACGTAAAAAGCACCTCTTTTGATGGGAGTTCAAGTTTATCAATTTCAGTTACTTCTATCGGCTGAAATACAAATCGCTGGCTGTCAATCTCTTTAATTGACTGTAGCCAGAAAATCATGGCTATTGATGTATTTCCCTCACAGATTTTTGAAAGTTTGCTGAAAAATTGATTTCGCAGCAGCTCCTGAGACAGTTTATCATCGCCCAGTAGTTTTTTATATGCACGACTGTTCTTTGTTGAATCATCCGGTTCAAAGTGTAGCTCATACCCTGATGATTTATGGCGACTGAGAATAGCTTCCCGTATTTCAGATTCATCGAGCTGGTCGGTAAACACAGCATGAGAAAAATATTGATCGGCATCGGATATTTTCTTGAAAAATTCCCACGAGTAGCGCGAGCAGCTTACCATCCAGAACAGCTTATCCGTAGTAGATGACATGATAACCCAAAAAGCTTCCAGGGCATTAAATCCGTTAATATTCCTGATAAATGCATTTTGAAGATTTTCAACAACAATGACTGTTTTCTTCTTTTTTCGCTCAGCTTTTTCCAGAAATTCTTCCCTGGTTTCAACATTCTTAAAACCAAGGGCCGCACAGAGTTTTTTAAGAAGTTCTTTTTCTTCAGTAAACGTCATACTCAAATCTACTCGAACCGTCGGTGCCCCTTCCAGGCACTGTTCTTCTGCAAAACGAATCAGGGTTGATTTACCACTCCCCTTTTCACCTACTATTGCCACATTTGAAGAGAGGCCCCGGCTCCACTGATCATATGCTCCACTTATAAGTGAAAAACTATTTGAAGGGCTCACGTAGAAACGCTCGTCAATTGAGAAATCTCTATCAAAAAGACGCCTATAGACAAATGGAAGATCACTGGGAACAGCCGGCCGGGCCAGATATTCGGCGAGATTCCGTTTCTCTGTCGTTGATATCTCATCTTTACCATGTATTCCCAAATAGGGTTTTACGACACGGCTGTACTTATTAAATTTCTTGACTCCGACACGCCAATACAACTCAATTTTCTCGGATATCCTTGCCCATCTGGACGATGCTTTCTGCTTCCAGTCCAAAGCCTGTTCTTTTACATAGAGGGCTTTATCCTGTAGCTCGAATTTATCAAAATCGCGTCGGAGCATCGTCCCTGCCAGGGTATCAAGTGCAGTAGGCAGGCGTGTTTCTACAATTTCTTTGTAGACATTATGCTTCTCACGGATCTCTTTTATTCCCTTTTCAAGTGTAGATATCGCTCGTTCAAGTCCTTCAAGTGAAATCGAAAGGGGTGTTTGAACTTTTTCTTCCTGGCCCGGTTCAGCATCCTCTATTTTAGCTTCTGAAGCTGCCTGCAGGTTCACATCAACAACCTGAACGGCCTCTTCTGCTGTTGATAAAGCATCAGCCACCAGTTTGTCAAACTTCTGAAGCGTTGGATCGAGTGTTTTAACAGCCTCCTCGTTCATAAATCGGGCGGCGAGGGATTGCCAGCGAATAACATCCATTTCAACAACCGGAACCGGATAATTACTTTCACGTTTACGAGCCAGGTGCAGCTCGTCAGAAAACCGTCTGGATTCCGCCTGCAGATCACTAAGTACGTTTTGGATATTACTGACCGGTTTCATTATGCGATCGTGATCCTGTATCGGTTCAAGCAGATTTTCATCCAGTTCACTGGTTAGATCTTTCCGAAGAGAGTTCAGCTTTTTTTCCACATTATCAGACGGCTTTATCTCGCCAATCTGTTTAAGTGCAGTTTGGGTAGCCTTTACACCTTTTTCAAATGGGAGATAAAAAGTATCGCGAAAGAATTCATGAGTTAGTTTCTTGATATCTTCATTCGCTGAAGATGCGAGGAAACCATAACGTGCAATTTCTACCTGAACTTTCAGATCTGTGAACTGCGACATTAAAAAACGGCCCCACTCCTTTCTCTGTTTCTTGAATACATCGTGATCGGGCAGAATAGAAGAACCAGGCGAGTTTTCCGTTTTCTTTTTTTGTGAAAGCTGAAACGTACCGGCATAAAAAGATTTAGTGAGCAATTCTTCTGCAAACGGTTCTAAGAGTTGCTTAACCTGCTGAGCGTTATTTTCTTCAACTTGTTTGAGATGCTGTACTGCAACATGAAGATGATCTTCCAGTTCTGCAAAAATCTGGAACTTAAAATCTGTTTTCTTTTTCTCCTCAAGTGTGTCATTCTCCTCGTCTTTTCCTTTCTGTTCATCTGTTTTTTCTAACAGCAGTTCCAGCAGCATGGCACATTCATCATACTCTCGTGCAGCAAATTCTTCTATCCAACTTCTGGATGACACAACATGTTCAAAAAAAAGCTGCCGAACGTAAACAGTACGGGTCAGCGGACGGCGTAGAATATCTTTTTTGATCCGTTTTAAAAACTTTCCGGTTTTGACTAGTATCGAATCTTCAGCTTGTGCATTGAGATGGGCATCTTGCTGGGTTTCAGTCATCTCTTCAGGCAGTGATCGAGCCGCAGCCTTCAATGACTCCTCAAGGCGAGCATGAAAACTATCCTTCTCAAGCGCTTCGATCACCTCTCTTAGCTCCGGAAGTTGTTTGTCGAGCAGATCTATGATTTGCTGATATCTGCTATCATCATCTTTTTTAAGGCGCAGAAGTTCATCACGTGTTGCCGTAAACCAATCCCGAAGCGGTTGGCGAAAGGAATGCCTGAGATTTTGAAGTTCCCTTGAGAGATCCGTCTCAACAAATGTCCTAACGGTCGTCTCAATAGCCGTATGTAAATCATTCTCAATCTCATGTTGCATAACCAATAATCGCCTTCAATTAAGGAAAAACCAACTTATCGTGAAACACAGTTACCGCTCTTATCAATGAGCCGTTTAATTTCACTATAACTTTTATCAAATATAGCATAAATCAACCAAAAACCGATGATTGTGCCCGACCGGCTATTTGATTCTATTTTTGGCAAATATCAAAATGAAGCTCACGTATAATATTTCTCATATTGTATATAATTTGTATACTAAATGGATAAAAATAATGTTTAATGAAGCATATTTTTTTCCCTAAATTAAGAGCTATTGTTATTTAGTTGCATAATTAAACAATTCACGATTTTGTACAGACAAGCTTTTATACTAATCTCCCTGATCTTTATCATATCGGGTTTTACATTTCTTCCCGAGCTTTCTGCTCAGACAGAGCTTGATCGTGTATCTGCTGTTGAACGAAGTGACGGTAAGGGATTTGTGATTCGCTATCATCTATCGAATGCAATTGATTCATCCACCGTCATTCAGCCCTCTGTAAACCTCATTCAGATATCTATTTATTCGGCTGATATCGATACTGTCAACTTCAATAATGCATCGCCCGGACCTGTATTCAGTGATTTTGAGCTTTTCAAGATTCCTGATGGCATCGCAATGAATATTCATATTCAAGATGGGCACTACTTTAATTTTCAGTCATATACCGACGTAAATGGAACGGACTATCTGCTTGCACTTACCTCTACCGACGAAACCCGTATGTCTGGCATCACACCTGAAATTGAACCTATAGACTGGTCATTATTTGCAAGTCGTCAGTCATCTGATGCCAGCAGAACTACCGGAACTTCAAATAATTCAGAGCCAACCCGGACAAACAGATCCTCTTTTGACGTGGTTGTCATAGACGCAGGACACGGCGGAAAAGACCCCGGCACTATCGGCGGTAAAATACGTGAAAAAGATGTTGTCCTCGATGTAGCATTAAAAGTCGGTCAATATTTAGAAGAAAATATTCCCGATTTAAAAGTCGTGTATACCCGCACGGACGACCGCTTTATTGAACTCGAAGAGCGTGGAAAGATTGCTAATCGTTTAGGCGGAGATTTATTTGTTTCTATACATGCCAATGCATTTGATCATCGAAATAAAGCCAGAGAGCAAAGTGTTCACGGCGCTGAAGTTTATTTTCTCGGGATGGCCAGAAGCGAAACCGCGCTTGAAGTCATGAAGCGCGAAAACAGTGTAATTGCTCTCGAATCAGGCGAGAAAGACGAGCTTACTGAAGAGGATCTTCTGATTTATGAACTTATGAATGCAGGCAATATGTCAACCAGCCAGCGTATTGCCGAAATGATAGAAAATCAATTCAGAGAACGTGCTCAGCGCAAATCACGCGGGGTAAAACAAGCAGGCTTCCAGGTCTTGTATGAGGCAAGTATGCCGGGTGTGCTCATAGAACTAGGGTTTCTCTCTAATCCCAACGAAGCCAATTATCTCACGAGTGAATACGGACAATCGATTGTAGCTTCCGCAATATTTCGTTCTATACGCGATTTCAAACTCGACTTCGACAAGAGCTTTAACAGGGAAACAACCACAAGGTAAGTGTCTGATAAACCTCTCATCATTGGCGTCGGCGGCGGCAGCGGTTCAGGTAAAACAACTGTTGTACGCCATATTCTTCACGGTATCGGTGAACAAAACATTCAGCTTCTTCAACACGATTCTTACTACAGGGATTTGAGTCACTTACCGTTGGATGAACGGATGAAACAAAATTTTGATCACCCTGCATCTCTGGAAACAGAATTGATGATCAGGCACGTGGATGCTCTCAAAAACGGTTACCAGGTTGACGTACCCGTTTATGATTTTGCCGCACATACGCGGTCTGAAGTCACAGAGAGTATCACACCAAAAGAAATAATTTTACTCGACGGGATCCTGATATTCACTGAACCGGAGCTCCGGAAGCAAATGGATATCAAAATTTTTGTGGATACGGATGGCGATGTCCGGCTACTGCGACGTATTAAGCGGGATATCATGGAAAGAGGACGTGATCTCGAAGGTGTTATGAATCAGTATGAGCGATTTGTGCGCCCCATGCATCTGGAGTTTGTTGAGCCCAGTAAGCGGTATGCTGATGTCATTATTCCCCGTGGAGGTGAAAACCAGGTTGCGCTTGAGATGGTGATTGCATCGATCCGGGAAAAACTAGTGTCCATACAAACACAGGCTGAAACGTAGTTTATCCAATCTTATACATATATTTGATCCCTTACCATAAGCTCAAGCTGCTTGAACTTATTTAAAAGTCCTTCAGTGCTTTCCATGCTGTCATACCATCAAACACCAGATTTTCGTGGAATGTGCAGTTAAACTGTCCTTGCAGCTGCTCTTGCACGTATCGGCCATCGCCTCCCGTAATTAGAATCTGAACATTTTTGAACTTGTTAACATACTCTTCAATAAATCGTGAAATTGAATGAATAAATCCGCCGTACAGGCCAATTCTGATAGCATCCTGTGTCGTCTTTCCCGGAAACTGATCCGGTAATGTTAAATTGGTTTCCGGGAGCTCTGGTGTCAGTGCTTTCATGGAGTACCTTAGCATCGGCAGGCCCGGCAATATCACCCCTCCTTTGAATATGTAATCTTTAGTCATCAAATCCACTGTACAAGCCGTTCCCGCATCAACCACAACTACATTCGATTCAGTATGCATAACACCGCCTGCACAGGCAAGTACGCGGTCGATACCGAGCGTTTCCGGAGTTTCATAATCCAGTGTAATCTTATCCAGATTGTTATACTGAAAAACATGAATTGTCAGCTGCTTTTTGTATTCCAGAATTATGGAGGTTAAATCCTTACGAACGGATGATAGAAGTAACTCTTCACCTTTATTCAGTAGTGAGAGTTGCCTTCGCAGTTCATCAATATTGTCGATAGACACCTTAAAGAGAGGTACTCGGTGCCCGGAATTTTCACGTACCGCTTTCACTGCTGTATTTCCAATTTCAACTAGAATCATAGATTACCGATACACAATGATTGTTTAATAAACTGTTTAGTTATCTTTGAACATGCTTAAAGTAAGACTTCTTATCCGTTTTCACAGAACCCTTTGTTGACATTACGCAGATGGAGACTGAATTAAATGTTTCCTTGGTAAAATTGTATCTTTTCCAATGATACGTCTGTTTCTGCTGTTGAATGCATTTATGACAAACAAACTAAAACTGTATAGTAATTAAATCTTATGGACATCAAAGGAAAAGTTGCCGTAGTGACGGGTGCAAGCAGTGGTATTGGAGCAGAATTTAGTCGCAAACTTGTAACTTTTGGCGCAACTGTTTACGGTCTTGCAAGAAGTAAAGATCGATTGAAAGAGCTTCAGAAAGAACTGGGAGACAGATTTATTCCGGTTAAAATGGATGTGACTGAGTACGGCTCTGTTGAAAATTGGGTCCAAAAAACGTTCAATAATGGTCACAGCCCCGATATTCTGATTAACAATGCCGGACTTGGACTCTTTGGGCCTGTAGACGAAATACCAATGAAAGACTGGCAGACGATGATTGATGTTAATCTGAATGGTGTATTCTACCTTACCCGTACCATCGTACCGTTAATGAAGGCCAAAAGAACACATTCTCATATCGTCAATATTGCCTCCATTGCCGGCTTACTTGGTAATCCTAACCTTTCAGGCTACAACGCTACCAAATTTGCTGTTCGCGGATTCAGTGAATCACTGTTTAAAGAGCTTCGATATGAAAAAATAAAAGTATCATGTATGTTCCCCGGATCTATTGCAACCCCATTCTTTGATAAAGCGGGCGGCATGGATACTCACTCTAATATGATGCAGCCTGAGGACGTAGCAGATACACTCATGCATATTCTCAAAACACCCGACAATATGCTGATCAACGAAATTACCATGCGGCCACTTAATCCTAAAAATCCAGATGAAAGTTAAATTAATTGGCATATTTATCATTATAGCTGCATTAACGATCTCTTCTTGCGGTGATCCAACCGCAACTGATGATCTTCTTGAAGAGGATCGCTATATCGATGTGTTTTCGGAACTTTTAGTGATCAACCAGCCTGATGAAGAGCAGTTAGACGGTGTGTCACGGGAATATCTGAAGGAAAAAGTATTTGAGGAGTATGGGGTCACAGAGGAACAATTCGAACGATCGCACAGGTATTATCAGAAACAGCCTGATGAGCAACTCAGACGGCTTGATAAGATTGAAGAACAGCTTACAGATCAGAGAGAGAGATTCCAGGACCGTTTAGATGAGGATCGTAAACAATTGGCCGATTCACTTGTCGGACCCGACTCCCTCCTCCCGAATGATGCTTCTATTGATACTACAGACTCTTCAACTTTTAACAGGTATGAACTACTGTACAACAACAATTAAGCTCAGCCAGCTCAATTGTTTACGTTGAAAAGTGACGCCTTTAATACAACCGATTCAGCTACCATGCGTTTATTTAATTCATCTGTTCTTGTCTTGATTTTAGTAAATAAGGCAATAAATATCCTCCTATAAATGGGAACACTTTTCATCGAACCCTTAAGTCGTACTCAGGTTTTTAAATTTACATAGATGGTACCAGCATCACCGCATTGATCATAAGTCGCTCAGGCCCTCTCCAGAACATCCGGTACTGAGTATTATCTGACAAAAGCACAACCTGTCCACTTCCCATAGATACGACACCGGCAAATACGTTTCGGCTGCTTGCTCCAGATTTTCTTGTGATGCGTATCCTGAAGCCAAAAGATCGGATGGGTTATCATCATAATATCCTACCACGCTGTAATCATCTGAAGGAACAAATTGATCCGTATTGTAGGTTAAGCTGAACAACTCCTCTTTCACTCCAAATGCAAGCGGATGGGTTGTATCGAGATGTGATCTAAATGCTGCTCCCGGAATGTTTCTCAGTCCGGCTGAGTCCGATCTGGCATCATAAGGCGTAAAAGGTGGCAAGGTCTCTTCTACCTCATCGTCTTCATTTTCCTCATCTCCGGTCATACCTACCGATACGAATTCCATCGACTCGGATGCCATTGCAAAAGCTGCGCCTTCTGCTGCGACCAATGTTCCGCCCTGACGTACCCATTGCTTCAGGGTTTCAATTTCGCTATCACCAAAATTACCGGATCCCCACATATCGGGAAGTATAATTACATCATACTCACTCAAATCAACCGAGCCGAGGCGCCAGGAGCGAATGCGGCTAATGCCATATTCAACATTTCTATCAAATTGAAACCAGATCTGTCCTGCCGTATATGAACTGAAAGGTCTGTCAATCAGCATGGCCGTTTTGGGCTGATGTAAAACCATACCACTTCTAGAACCCAAGTCCATGCCTTCGTCCATGCGTCCGGTATCGAGTCCGTGGATCATCACACCAGCGTACTCTGCCAGTTCTTGCATATCCCGGGCCATACTATTTCTTTTTTTGTAATTTCGTCCGCCAAGTACAATAAGCGTTCCGCGGCTGAATGTTCGCCCGCCAATCGTAAACTCTTTCTCCGCCGCACGTACACGATAGTCTTCTCGCCAAAGTTCAGCCAGAGCTTTTGGAGCATTGGGTTGGTTCCAATCAATTACAAACGCGTAGGTTGCAGACGCATTCATGACACCCGAATCGCGCTGTGGCTGTTCTGTAAGTAATGATGTCTCAACTGATGGGTCGTCATTTACATAGTAGGCATCAAGATTATAAGCCATTGGAATCGACCAGACCGACATATCATACATCACTGAATCTCCAAACGCCATTTTAGGCTCAAACAGCGTGGTTACAAACAAATGATTGGTTTGATTTTTCCGGATAATGAAATCACCCTCACTGAAAGAACGCCGCTCACTGACACCATCTCTATAGTCTGTGGCATCTCTGAGAGAAAAGTCCTCGGTTGCCTGTTCAACTTCTACACCTTGCTTCAGCATAATATCAATCACGTCGTAAGTAAGGTCATAGGGATTATTTGGCAGGATGTAGGCTTCCGTTTCAACTTTTGAGTTCTCAGGATTCAGCGTTTCACGGAAGTAAGAAAGCAGTTCCGTCCGGTTATCTACTGCCGTTCTTACGGTGGAGATACTGTTTTTATAATGATCAAAAATTCGCTGTTGGAGGGTTAGTACATATCCGTCTTCCGTTTCAACGGCACGGCCTCCCCTGCTGTGACCTCCCTGCTCGGCCAGCATCCCGATTCCACCCATCAAACTTGGATAAGACGATCCGTAGCCAGGGTAGAAGAAATCAAACGCTTCTCGGGTCGCGTAGTTGATCTGATGCTTGTCAAACTCTTCAATGGCTCCGCGTCCGAAGCGATCGGCCCAATCTTCATAGGCGTCAGGCAGCTGTTCATTTCGAGGAGTTGTCCCCGGCATTGTAAAATAGTTGCTATTAAAGCCCTGCTCGTGCAGATCCAGGTGAACCTGAGGCATCCATTTCTGATATTCTGCAATTCTCCCGCGAGATTCAGGATGAACCAGCCACACCCAGTCACGGTTCAGATCAAACCAATAGTGATTTGTCCGCCCGCCGGGCCAGATTTCATCATGTTCCAGATCTACAGGATCTGTATTAAGCATGTGTGCGCGTGAAGATTTATACCAGGTCACGTACCGATCGCGGCCATCTGGGTTCAAAAGCGGATCAATAATGGTGACGGCCTCATCTCTGAACCGTGATGTTTCATTATCCTCAGCTGCAGCCATTCTATAAGCAGCTTGTATCGCTGCTTCAGCACTGGATGCTTCATTTCCATGAACTCCATAACTAAGCCAGACGATAGCCGGACTATTTTCGATTAGATCTGAAGCCTCAGATTCGCTTAGATCCATATCCGCCAATCTCAGATTATTCTGACGAATATCTTCAAGATTTGATTGATTTTCCTCGCTTGTAATAATCGCCAGCCACAGATCCCGTCCTTCATATGTTTGACCATAGGTAACCAATTCAACACGATCACTTGATTCAGCAAGATGTTTTAAATAAGCGCCAAGCTGGTAATGATGTGAATAGGCTTCTCCGGGTTCATAACCAAGGAATTCGGCCGGAGACTGTATATCATCCGAATATTCAAGGTCTTCATCAAAAGTAAACCGATCATTTAGAAGCTGAGATGTTGCCTGGGTTGAGAAAATAAGAAAACATACAAGGGTGAGCAGTAGCCGTGCTATAGTCATAAAATACTGGGATTGTTACGGGTTTATTTTGTTTCAGAATACTAAAATAACGCGTCTTTTTCAGGAATTGAGTTTTTTATCTGTTCAATCTTTGGATACCGGTGTGTGCCCTGTTTTAAACTTTAATTTGCATTCCCACGATGCTGGATCGGTTAAAGGAACTGTAGGTTACTCTTATCATTTTTTTACGGTTTTTTAGGTGTAATTAAGTGACATTACCTACCCATTAGTAAATTGATCTTTCAACACTTTATTATTTCCCATGAACTATAGATTTTTTGTTATCCTATTCGGCTTGATGGGATTCTTTTTCGGGCAACTCTTTGCCCAGGAAACCTATCGCAATTACCAGGAGATGACGAATGCCCTTCAGGAACTTGAAAACGAGTTTCCGAATACTGTCTCTCTGCAATCCATAGCAACATCACCTAATGGTCACAACGTATGGCATTTAACCATTGGAACGGGAGATATTGAAAACACACCCGCCATGGCTATTGTTGGCGGTTCTGACGGAGCCCATATTCTCGGAATCGAGATGGCCCTTAAGATGGCTGAAACACTTGCAGAACAAGCCAGTTCTGAAACCATGTCAGGCCAGCATGTCTTTCATGTGTTTCCAAATATCAACCCTGATGCTTCGGAACAATATTTTTCTCAGTTACGCTACGAGCGATCAGTAAACGGAAAGAATACAGACCTCGACAGGGACGGGATGATTGGTGAAGACCCGTATGATGATTTGAACAGTGACGGATTAATTACCATGATGCGTATCGAAGATCCTACGGGAAGCTGGATTCTTCACCCGGATGACAACCGCCTGCTAATAGAAGCTAATCCGCTCAAATCCCAGCGGGGAGCATATCTTTTGATGACGGAAGGCCAGGATAATGACGGCGATGGTCATTTTAATGAAGATCCTGACGGTGGAGTGAATCTCAATAAGAATTTTACGTACCAGCATCCAAGTTTTGAATATGGATCAGGAGAATTCCCGGTATCAGAAACGGAGACCCGGGCTCTTGCTGATTTACTGTTCGATACCTTCAACATATATGCCGTCTTATCGTTTACCCCAAACAATAATCTGAGTGATCCATGGCAGTACAGCCGTTCTGATGCTGCTAAGCGCGTCATTACAGGCATCCTGGAAGGTGACGAAGGCGTATTTCAGTCCGTTTCTGATCTATACAAAGAAGTTGTACCACAAGATAATGCGTCCGGCTACTCACTTCAGCCAGGCGGTTTTCCTGAATGGGCCTATTTTCATTACGCACGCTATAGTTTCACGACTGATGGCTGGTGGGTACCCAAAGTAAAAACAGAAGGTGAAGAGAATAGCAACGGCCCGGATAGTGACAAGCTCAACTATTTACGTTGGTCTGAAAGAGAAGGCATAAACACCTTTACGGACTGGGAACAAATTGACCATCCGGATTTTTCTGATAAAGTTGTAGAAGTAGGCGGAGTACACCCGTTTGCTATGACCACCCCTCCCTACTCAATGGTCGATTCACTGGCAAATGTACACATTGATTTTGTAACTCAGCTATCTGCTATGAGGCCGGAATTAGCCTTTGAGAATATTCAGATTGAGGATGCCGGGAGAAACCTTACCCGTATCACCTTGGACCTTCACAACAAGGGAAGCCTTCCTACGTCTACAGAGCTCGGGACACGTACACAATGGGTAAGGCCCATTAATGTTGAAATGACCTCTGACAGCTCCATGCAGATAGTCAGCGGCAGGCCTGCATTTCAAATCGACCGCCTGATGGGTGGAGAATCCCAGGAAATGTCATGGCTGATTAGTGGTAGTGGTTCTGTCAGCCTGTCTGCAGGATCATCCTCAGCCGGTTTTGCGACATACGAACATACGATCCGATAATCTCAAGAAATCAAAGCTATGAAACGTCTTATTATTACACTATTAGTTTCTCTGTTTATGACGGTATCGATCGTCGCGCAAGATAATCCCAATGTCTTTAGGGCACTCGGTTCTCCAGAGAACCCAAAGGTTCAGGTAAGCTGGAATAAATATCTTACGCACAGTGGTATAGGAGAATTGAGCAGAAGACTGGCAGAAGCTCATCCCGATTTTATTAAGCTCAGTTCCATCGGGGAATCCTACGAAGGCCGGGAGCTGTGGATGCTAACGGTAACCAATCACAACAACAAACCACACACAGATAAGCCCGGATATTACATTGACGGCAACATACACGCCAACGAAATTCAGGGAGCTGAGATATCGCTCTACACTGCGTGGTATCTCGCAGAAAACTACAATGATATTGAGTTTATCAAAGACCTGATGGACAGCCGTGTGTTCTATATCGTACCAAGCATCAATCCTGATGGGCGCGATCACTATATGAACCAGCCTAACAATGCGAATACCCCGCGATCGGGCGTTAAACCGGTAGATAACGACGGGGATGGCGAATTCAGCGAAGACACGTTCGACGATCTTAATGGCGACAATCATATCACCCAGATGCGGCGCAAGAATCCGCGCGGCAACTGGACAACAGATCCCGACTATCCCCGGCGAATGATTCGCACCGATACGGATGAATTTGGCGGCTATGAGATGCTTGGCTGGGAAGGGCTTGATAATGATGGTGATGGAGAAATCAATGAAGACAGAACCGGCTATTACGATCCCAACCGCGACTGGGGCTGGAACTGGCAGCCTGATTACATCCAGGGCGGTGCTTATAAATATCCGTTTTCACTGCCCGAAAACCGTGCCGTTGCCGATTTTGTGATGGCTCATCCCAACATAGCGGGGGCACAATCCTACCATAATACGGGCGGAATGCTGCTGAGAGGCCCCGGGGCCGCGGAAGACGTCGATACCTATAACCGAACAGATGAAGCAGTTTATGATTTTCTTGGTGAAATTGGCGAAGATATGATGCCAGGCTACAGATACCTGGTTGTTCATGATGACCTTTACACCGTTTTTGGTGGTGAGCTGGACTGGTTCTACGGCGGACGCGGAATCTTCACCTTTACTAATGAGCTCTACACATCATACATGATGTTCGGGCGCGATGCTGATCGTGAGGATAGCTATCGGTTTGATGAACTTTTACTTTTCAATGACGGGTGGGTCGAATGGGAAACTTATGACCATCCGCAGTTTGGAGAAGTAGAAATCGGCGGCTTCAAAAAGAATTTTGGCCGTGCCAACCCGGGTTTTCTTCTTGAAAGTGATGCGCACAGAAACATGGCCTTTACCCTTTTTCATGCGTACCACCTGCCGGACCTTGGGATAAGCGATGTTCAAACCAGGAACCTCGGCAATGGACTCAAAGAAATCACGGCTACTATTACGAATAATCGTGTTATACCCACACATGCCAGCCATGATTTGATGAATGATATCACTCCGCCAAATATGGTTTCCATAGAAGGTCTGGACGTACAGGCAGGTATGATCGTTGAAGATGCTGATTTTAACACTACAACGGAGCAGGTGAACAATCCTGAAACACTCAGGGTAGATAATATCCCTGGAATGGGACATGTTATGGTTCGGTGGATTGTACGTGGCAGCGGTGACTATACCATTAGTATAGACAGCAATAAAGGTGGTAAACTCGCACAAGAATTTTCTCTTTAACAATTAAAATGGTGTCGCCAATTGATTGGCGACACTATTACTCGGCCGGAATTTTATTAGTCTGATTTATTCTATTCACATTTTCTCTCAAGTGTGGAAGCATACTTTTTAAAGTATCACTTCATCTTGAAGCGAACAGGGTCCTCATCATCTTTAAGCAGCTGATCTTCTCTGGATAGCAACTTTAGTATGTGATGAATCTTTTTCGCTGATAAACCTGTGGCTTTTTTTACTTCAGCAACCGTTTGGTATGACTCACTCAGCTGCTCTTCTACACGTGAAATATCTTCATCAGCCGGTTCATATTCACTGCTTTTCTCTGATGTCAGGCAGTTATCACAGTGTCCGCACCTGCCTGTTCCCGTTTCACCAAAATAGGTTCTCAAGAACTGCTCCCTGCAGCCCGTCGTTTCGATATACTGCTTCATATAACCAAGCTTCGAAAGGAGCACATCTCTGTAGTGGTAGGCTGATTTGTGATCAATTTGTAGATTTTTCATTCGGGCATCAATCAAACGAATAAGAGGCTGCTCTCCCCTTTTTGAAAATTCGAGCAGCTGATCATGCTGAGAAAATACCTGCAATCCTTTTTCTAACTGTCGAGGTGTGATTCCAAGTTTTTCACATATGTATTTTTCATCAATAAAATGCATTTTGTTGAAAGAATCAGCTCCATACTGACGAAATAACACATCAAGGAACTGCATTTTTTTTGACCCAGAATCCTGGATTAAGCTGCGGATATAGTGCTTGCCGGCGGTAAAGTGAATACCAATTTTCGATTCGTAAAGCTCCGTTTTTTCCAGAATCTCAAGCCGTTCAAGAACACGCACAGATACAGCAATTTGAGATTCTTTCAACCCGGTTCTTTTTGCAATTTTTTTATAGTCGACAGACTCAGAAGCTTCCATCTCACTGCCAATAGCCAGGTTCAGCTCATCACACAAACCGTTGTAAACTTTTTTTAGTGTATCGTAGTCAGGATAACCCCTCCTAATACGCTCTTCCGCCCGCTTAGCATCTCCTGGCTTATAAACAAGTATGGGGTAACTCTCCTGCCCGTCACGACCGGCACGGCCCGCTTCCTGGTAATAGGATTCAAGTGAAATAGGCATTGTTTCATGAATCACAAATCGACAGTCGGGCTTATCTATTCCCATCCCAAATGCATTTGTGGACACCACCACTTCGGTATCTCCCTCTATCCAGTCTGTCTGTATTCTCTCTCGCTTTTTATTTTCCAGCCCTGCATGGTACGCTTCTGAATTAATACCTGCTCCGCGTAAACGGCCGGCCCAATGCTCACAATCGCGACGCGTACTGCAATACACGATACCACTGCCCTTAAGCGATGCTTTTTTGACAGCATTCATCAACATCACCTGCTTTTGCGGTGTTTCATTGACCCACCATTTCAGGTTATCGCGTCCAAAACCACCTGCAACTACTGTCGGATTATCGAACTGCAGGTTTTTTAGTATATCCTCCTTTACCTCGGGTGTAGCTGTAGCCGTTAGCGCAATCCACCGCGTGCTATCATCCAGATCTGAGAGCTCCTCTCGTATTGTTCTGTAGCTTGGTCTGAAACTATGTCCCCATTCTGAAATGCAGTGTGCTTCGTCAACGGCAACAAGCGAAATATTCAACTGGGGCAGCTGGTGTTTCCACAAATCGGTTGCAAGTCTTTCAGGAGCTACGTATAACAATCTGTACATGCCATTTCTGGCATTAACCATTCGCTGTTCGGTTTCATAGCTCGGTAGTGTACTATTGATAAAAGTAGCACGAACACCCAGCTTCTTAAGCTGATCCACCTGGTCTTGCATCAGCGCCACGAGCGGAGAAATAACCAGCGTCATTCCTTCAAAAAGAAGCGAGGGCACCTGGTAACAAAGCGATTTCCCGCCACCTGTAGGGAAAAGTACGAGCGTTTCGTTTCCCTCCAGTACTGATGAAATCACCTCTTCCTGACCTGAACGAAATGCAGGATAGCCCCAAACCTCCTTTAGTTTATTTCTGGCATTCTGAAGCGTAGGTTTATCCATGCTCTTCACTTATTTAAGATCTCCTATAGTTTTGAAACCATGGAGATCTGCGGTAATAAAACTGAAAATTTAGGTATAACCCTCCAGGAGTTCAAAAACTACAGGAAGGATTCTGTATGGTAACAAAAAAAAGGCGTGGAATAGATTCCCACGCCTCTAGTGTAGTGTCATCGATAAAATGTCGTGTAGTCATCGGATGAGTTTTTCGAAAAATCGAGTTGTATCGGATCAATACATCATTCATGGATGACTCATCCGATGACTCGCTAACGGCATCTCACCATTGACATGACACTAGGTACAAATTTAAACTAAATAGAGTTGGTCACGTCAAAGAGCGGCTTTCATATAATCGCGGCGCATCTCTGCAATAGCCGAAATGCTGATGCCTACCGGGCAAACTGCCTCACATTCTGCATAATTTGAGCAGTCGCCAAATCCTTCTGCTTCCATTTGTTCAACCATCGCAATCGATCGTTTATCGCGCTCAGGCTTACCTTGCGGCAAGCTGTTGAGGTGTGCCAGTTTAGCACCGGTAAACAGTGAGGCTGATGAGTTAGGACATGCAGCCACACAGGCTCCGCATCCAATGCATGTGGCATAGTCAAACGCCTGATCTGCGGTATCTTTCTCAACAGGTATGAGATTCGCTTCAGGTGCTGCACCCGTTTTTACTGACACGTATCCTCCGGACTCAATGATACGGTCGAATGCTGATCGGTCAACAACCAAATCTTTGATAATTGGAAAAGCTTTTGCACGCGGTGGTTCAACAACTATAGTATCTCCATCGCTGTAGTTTCGCATATGCAGCTGGCATACAGCGGTCATGTGCTTAGGCCCATGAGCACGTCCGTTGATGACCAGGTTACACGAACCGCAAATGCCTTCACGGCAGTCATAATCAAACTCAACGGGCTCTTCACCTTCTTTGATGAGGTTTTCATTCAGCACGTCGAGCATTTCGAGGAACGACATGTGCTCACTGACGCCATTGAGCTTAAAATCCTGGAATTTACCCTCGGATTTAGCGTTTTTCTGGCGCCAAATTTTCAAATTGATCGTCATTTCACTCATAGATAATCCTTATTTGTAACTTCGTTGTTTCAATTCCACGAACTCAAAATCGAGTGGTTCTTTATGGAGCGTAGTGTTTAGTTTTCCATTTACTCCGCCATATTCCCAGGCAGATACGTAAGAATACTCCTCATCGTTTCTCAGCGCTTCACCCTCTTCTGTCTGATACTCTTCACGAAGGTGGCATCCACACGATTCATCCCTGTCGAGAGCATCAATTGCCATCAGCTCTGCAAGTTCGAAGTAATCAGCCACGCGATGTGCAAACTCCAGGTACTTGTTGTAGTAAGCCGCATCGCCGGGAACACGAACATTTTCATAGAAATCATCTCGGAGTTCACGAATTTGTTCAATTGCTTCTTGGAGACCTTCTTTACTACGATTAATCCCCACCTTGTCCCACATAATCTTACCAAGTTCACGGTGAAACTCAACGACAGTCTTGTCACCGTCGACTGACAAGAGCTTATCGAGCGTTTCTGAGGAGGTATTTGCCGCCTCAGTAAAAGCATCATGCTCTGTTGTAACATCGGCCAGTTCGGCATCGGCAATGTAGTTTCCTATTGTGTAGGGTACGATGAAATAACCATCTGAAAGTCCCTGCATCAATGCACTGGCTCCCAATCGATTGGCGCCGTGATCGGAAAAATTGGCTTCTCCCGCCACAAAAAGGCCGGGAATGTTGCTCATGAGGTTATAATCAACCCAAAGTCCGCCCATCGTATAGTGAACAGCAGGGAAAATCCTCATGGGTACTTCGTATGGATTGTCATCCGTAATGTTCTGATACATATCAAACAAGTTACCATACTTGGCTGCAATGGCTTCTTTCCCTTCGCGTTTAATCGCATCTCTGAAGTCGAGGTAAACTGCAAGGCCGGTTTCGCCGACACCCATCCCCTCATCGGTCACCATTTTGGCATTACGTGATGCAACATCACGCGGCACCAGGTTTCCAAAACTTGGATACTTCTCTTCGAGATAGTAGTACCTGTCTTCTTCCGGAATATCATTTGGTTTACGCGAATCTTCAGGATCACGCGGCACCCATACGCGGCCATCGTTTCTCAAACTCTCACTCATAAGCGTAAGCTTGGACTGGTAGTCGCCGCTGACAGGAATGCAGGTTGGGTGAATTTGAACCATACAAGGATTTGCAAATGCGGCACCCCGTTTGTGGCACCTCCACGCAGCAGTTACGTTTGAATTTTTAGCGTTGGTCGAGAGATAGAATACATTTCCATATCCGCCGGTACAGAGCACAACTGCATCTGCTTTCCACCTGTTGATGGAACCATCAACAAGGTCACGGGTTATTATTCCTCGCGCTTTGCCATCTACAACGACGAGATCGAGCATTTCATGGCGCGGATAATTTTTGATTTTGCCTGCATGCACCTCTCGCATCATTGCCTGATAAGCTCCGAGCAGAAGCTGCTGTCCGGTCTGACCACGGGCATAAAATGTTCGTGACACCTGTGCACCACCAAATGACCGGTTGTCAAGCAATCCACTATATTCACGTGCAAAAGGCACGCCCTGGGCAACTGCCTGGTCAATAATGCTATTTGAGTTTTGTGCCAGCCGATAGACATTTGCTTCACGACTTCTATAATCGCCACCCTTGATAGTATCATAAAAAAGACGCCAGACACTATCCCCGTCGTTTGGATAATTTTTTGCAGCGTTTATACCACCCTGTGCGGCAATACTGTGGGCGCGACGGGCTGAATCCTGAATACAGAATGTTGAAACCTCATAACCCAGTTCTGCAAGACTTGAAGCGGCAGATGCACCGGCCAGGCCGGTTCCTACAACAATAATTTTATGCTTACGCTTATTGTTGGGAGATACAAGTTTAATGTCTTTCAGATGCCGGTCCCATTTCTCTTCAAGAGGGCCGGATGGAACGTTTGATTCTAATTTCATAATAAGTCAGACTTTTTCGATTAAAAAAATGATTACCGGCACTCGATCAGAGCTGCCTCACAGCCCCCGCCAAAGTAGATATAGATGGGAATGAACAGGAATCCTACAGCCATCAGAATGGCAAATACAACACCTATTGAATAGATTATCGCAGACGCTTTTTTACTTTTCACCGTGAGTGATGTAAATGCACTCCAAATCCCATGCCCCAGATGAGCTCCCAGCAGCAGCATTACAAATGCATAGCCAAATGCATAACCTGCACCCTGAAAAGTCTCAATAACCAGTGATTTAATATCGTGGGTCTGCTGGCCGTCGATCATAACAGTTCCGGTATCACCCAGCGCAAATGTGTTGATATGAATGACAACGAAGACTAAAAGTACGACGCCTGTAAATGCCATACTACGTGAACTAAGACTCTGCCTCGAGGGTCCGCCTTTACTGCTATAGACTTCATATTTTTGAGGGCGGGCGCGTCTTTTCTGAATCCAGATGGAAATTCCTATCCATGCATGAATTGTAAATACAACTAAGAGGCCTATTCGTGCTATCCAAAGAAGTGGGCCAAGACTGTGCAGGAACATCGAGTATCGGTTCATAGCATCCGCTTCGCCGAAAATTGCAAGGTTACCACTTAGATGAAATACAATAAAGATAAATAGAAATATACCCGTCAGACCGGTTAAAATTTTACGGCCAACTTGTGAACTTGCTGCTTTTAAAAGTGATGGCATAAGTATGTTAAAATTTTGCTACACGCAGTACTGTGATTCGAATGGTTGATAGACGATCCACTACGTAGTTAGGTTCCGTTTATAAGTTAGTAAAAATCCACTTATTTAAGCTAAAAGGCAAGGATGAAGCGCTTTCTTTCGATGGTGTGATACTATTAAGAATCTGTCTATATTATGTAAAATTTTAACAGCCAAGAGTTCAATTTATTGCTGACGGTCACTCAAAATTTTCAGGCTGAATATCGAGTAAAAGGCTCAAAGTTTATATCCGTTATAAGTCCCTGTGATACAACTGAAGAGGCAGAAAATAAGCTCTCCAAAGTTAGGGACATTCACCCAACTGCCACTCATCACTGCTATGCATTCAGAGTCAATCCATCAGAGATTTCTGAGCATTCTCAGGACGATGGCGAACCAGGTGGCACTGCAGGCTTACCCATTTTAAATGCAATGCGATCAGCAAATGTTGTAAATGCAATCGTCATTATTGTGCGATATTATGGTGGAACCAAGCTTGGAAAAGGTGGTCTTATTGATGCCTATGGATCCTCAGCCAGCCAAGTTATTGAGCGGTCAACGTTAAAAAGTATCATACCTACACAGAGATACGAGATTATATTCCCCTACAATCAGCAGTCAGTCATCGATAAGCTCAGGCATTCATTTACATTATTCGAGATCGAGTCATCATACACAGAAAACGTAGACCTTATCCTTGAATGCCCTGTTAGAGAAGCTAAATATTTTGAAAAGAAACTTGATGCCGTCCATCATCTGCTGATCAGTGTAGACAGGAAAGGCATCTTCTTCAGAGTTTTGCCTTAAGTTTGTGAATGATGTATCCTATTGAAAGTGTTGAAAAAGCCTGAGCGACCTCTGAAAACATTGCCACCTAGTAAAAACCCTGGTTGGTTTCACTTAGTACCACCATTAAAAGCAGAATTAATATTTCATGAAAATTTATACTAAAAAAGGCGACGCCGGCGAAACCTCTCTTTTTGGAGGGACCAAAACGAAAAAGAGTAACATCAGAATTAGTGCATATGGTACGGTTGATGAATTGAATTCAACGATTGGCATGGTGCTATCCTACTCCATCTCACAACAGGGCAAAACCATACTCTCGCAAGTTCAGAATGATCTGTTTGTTGTGGGTGCCACTCTGGCAACACCGGATCCCAGAAAATCCAAAATCGACCAGGTTGGTAACAAAGAGATTGAAGGCCTCGAAATGTGGATTGACAGACTTGAGGAAAACCTGCCGTCATTGAAGTCTTTTATATTACCCGGGGGAGGTGGAGCGGGATCAACTCTTCATTTTGCCAGAACCGTGTGTCGCCGTGCAGAACGCGAAACAGTGCAGCTTGCTGATTCAGAAGATATACCGGCTGATGCTATTATTTACCTCAACAGGCTGTCCGATCTGTTATTTGTACTTGCACGCTATGAAAACCACCAGCATGGTGAAAAAGAAACACCGTGGATTCCAGAGTAATTACTTCAACTATATAATTTTATCACTTTAACTACTGATTCGACATGTCGAAATCGATAGAGCTTAAGCCCGACTGGAAACGATGGTTCTGGGGATATTTTTTCGGAGTTATTTTAATTCCATTCTTAGGTTTAGGTATCGCTGTATTATGGATTGTTCATGCAAGACGTAAACATATAATCTATAACGTTACAGATCGTCAGATTGAGGAACAAACAAAAAAATTGTCTCAAAAAATAGATCTGGCTAATGTAAAGACACTTGACGTAGAGCAGAACTGGTTCGATAAAAAGTTTGGGATTGGTGATATCAAGTTATCAACCGAAACCCGAAGTATCACTCTTTTGGGGCAATCAAATCCTGAAAAGCTAGCAGATATGATTTCTTCAGCCATCAGGGCCGAACGGAAACGTATCGAGGATTTGAACCAAATACGTGAAGCACCTGAAAAAGAACCGCCCTCCCCCGGCACTCTGGATAAGCTTGATTATCTCACCGGTTTATGGCAGCAGGGATTACTGAGTGATGAGGATTTTCGAAAAGAAAAGAAGCATTTCGAGAATTAGCTCCTTACAGCAGGGAATTTTACCTTACTGCAGGTTGTAAAAGCGTAATAAGACCTTCATCAGCATCTAGCTCTGCCATGGCTCCTACAGGAATAGTAAAATTATCCGGTTCATGTCCAATATCTGCATTGTAGATAGCAGGAACATCATATCGGGACAGATAGTGATCCATAACTTCCATCAGTGAAAACGTAGGTTCTGTTCCTCCAGAACAATCAGTACATTTGCCAAAGATAAAACCTGAGATTTGGTTTAAAACACCAGCTTGTTCCAGGTGCGCCAGCATCCGGTCAACTTTGTATGTGTCTTCTCCAATATCTTCAACAAAAAGGAGTGCGCCATCGTAATTAGCCTGGTAGGGTGTTCCAAGTGTTGTAACAAGAATACTTAAATTTCCACCTAGCAGTTTTCCCTGAACCTTGCCGGGTCGTAATGTCTTCACATTACTTACTGACTTGTACTTTTCCGCCTCTCCATTCATTATAACCGTTTCAAAACTTTGTTTGGTTAGATCAGTCCAGTCTGAATTTCCATTGGGACCATGAAATGTCTGTAAATTACTAAATGCCATCAGTGCATGATGAAGCGTTGTGTTATCACTAAACCCACAGTATACTTTAGGATTGCAGGCAATCATCTGAAAATCCAGATAAGGTAAAATCCGGGCACACCCCCACCCGCCGCGCACAGCAATGATTCCGTCAATATCAGGATTTTCAAACATATCATTGAGATCCGATGCCCTGCCTTCATCTGTACCGGCAAGATAACCATGTCTGTCTTTAACGTGATCGCCAAATACCGTTCGCAGACCCAAATCTGCAAGCTCTTTCTGCATTCTCTCGAACTCTGATTCATCATAAATGATGCCAGCAGGTGCTACCAACCCAATAGTATCGCCTGGCTGAAGCCGCCTGGGGAGATTCAAATTACTCTGTTCGGATCGTATATAGGCAGTTTGTAACGCTATAGGCAGTGACCCAAGGCCAATCGTTTTAATAAAATCTGAACGTTTCATCATGACCTTCCCACAAATAGTTAGTTAATCAGAGTAGAGTTTATTGTTAAAAATGTACTGTGCCACAGATTCGGGCACAAGTGACTTCAGACTATCATCCTCCATCCTGGCTTTTTCCCTAATCTCAGTAGACGATACATCAACTTCGGTATGATCTATAAAGATTGCTCGCTCTAAAATTTCTCCGGAGATAGTTGAGCTGTCACTACCGGGCCGGCTTGCCACGATGAGCGGTGTGCGTAGTAAAATCTCTTCGTATTTCCACCATGTATTAAATGCGGCCAAACTATCCTCTCCAATACACAAAAAATATTTATTTTCGGGATGTTTCTCTTGAAGAGATTCGATTGTTCTTAATGTATAAGATGGCTTTGGGAGATGGGATTCGAGATCAGAGACAAATACTTTACCATATTCTTGAAACGCCAGTTTAAGCATCTCATAGCGATGCCCAAAAGGTGTCTGTTCTTTATCTTTTTTATGCGGGGAAGCCGGTGTCGGTAATACGAGTAGCTTGTCGATAATATTACTGGCCAAAAAAGATTCTGCAATTTTTACATGGCCAAGATGCACCGGATCAAATGCTCCTCCAAAAATCCCTATTCTCACCCCCGCAGGCTTCACTCGCCTTCAACTACGGGTTCAGAGTCACTCGCTTCACCTATATCTTCAATTTCACCTCGTGCCCTGTCATACAGGTCTTCCGCCCTGCTTCTGTTTTCACCGCTTGGAAATAACTGAAGGTAAGTTTCATAGCTATCAATGGCAGATTCGTAACGAGTTAACTGACTTGATGGAATACTGTTATCAGCGTATAGAATATAAGCTTCAATCTTATCTACCAATGCCTCTTCTGCCCATTCAGATTCAGGGTAATTATCAAGAACGAGATCATAATACACAATAGCAGCACTGTACCGCTCGGTCCGCTTATAAAACTCAGCAGATTCGTACTGTTTTCTGGCAAGTTTATTTCTAAGCTGAGTAATATACTGAGAAGATTCTACAACACGATCAGAGTTTGGATATCGTGAGTTAAATAGCCTGAAGCGTTCAAGCGCCTGTCGTGTATAACTTTGATCGAGTCTATATCTCGGACTTAACATGTAGTAACAGAGGGCAGATTTAAAATCAACATCTTCCCGCAGTTCAGATCGTGGAAAAAAGGATGCATAGCGATCGTACTCTGATGCTGCCAGCAAATAACGCCGATCATTGAAATAACTTTCAGCTAGTAAATATTGAGCTTGCTGACCTAAGTCCGTCCCTCGCCCAATCGATACCACTGTTTCGAATGCTCTTGATGCATTAGACCAGTTTTCATCATCATACTGAGCTTTTGCCTTATTGAAGGCAACTTCGAGAGAATCACCAGGTCGTATAAGCTCTTGATTGCGACATGAGAGTAATGCAAAAACAGCTATAGTAAAAAGTAAAACTTTACGCATTGACTTTAGTGGTCCCGTTTTTTTAAAGTTCTGATAAGTTGGACAAGATCTCGCTTATCTTCTGATTCACCAAATATTTCTAAGGATTGTTCAGCCGAATCGTAAAGTTCTTCCATTTTTATCCGTGCACTGTCAATTACATTAAGTTCACGAAAAAGGTCAATTACCAACTCTACATCCTTATCCTTAAGGGGTTTGCTCTTCAGGCACCCTTTTAACCATTTTTCTTGATCTTTATTGCTACGCTCAAGTGCAAGTATCATCAGATAGGTTTTTTTGCACTCATAGATGTCTCCAGCTACACGTTTTCCGAATTTTTCCGGATCAGCTACTACATCAAGCCAGTCATCCTGAATTTGAAACGCCCGGCCGATATTTTTACCGACTTTTTTAAGTGCACTAAGCTGCTGATCATTACAATTACCAATTACACCTCCCATCTGTAGTGCAGCTTCAAGAAGTGCACTTGTTTTGCCGCCGATCATCATCATATACTCGCTGATCGATACATCATTACGGCTCTCAAATTCCATATCGAGTGCCTGACCTTCGCATATCCTATTGATTCCATCAAGAAACAAACTATTAACTTTTCTGTAGTCTGTCGATTCTTCAAGATCATTGAGCAAAATAAGAGAGCGAGTATGCATGCTGTCTCCCGACAAGATTGCCACTGATTCATCCCATTTACTGTGAACCGATGGTTCTCCCCTCCGGCTCTCTGCCTGATCCATAATATCATCATGCATTAGAGTAAAGTTGTGAAGCAACTCAACGGCCAGAGCAGCCGGCATAGCTTTTTCACGCTGACCACTGCACATTCCGCATGCCATCAGTGTTAGAACCGGCCGAATACGTTTACCACCGTTTTGAAGCATATAACGCTGAGGGTCATATAAAGTCTTAGGGGTTTCCGGAAGGTTAAGAGTGGCAAGAGCACTCTCGATGCTTTTAACGTAGTGAGTAATAAATTTCAACGCGTTGCCAACTGAATTTTTAATGGATTAGATATTATTTTCGAGTGTCCTCAGACCTGTTTTGCTCAGGCTAATATACAAAATATAACTGCTGATCAGTTTACTTTATCATAAGATCTTTAGGATTACACTCCTGAAGTGATCGTTTCCCCAGAAGGGTCAATATGATTGCTGTTTGTTCTTTCCAGAGACTAATAAGCGACTTTAATTCTTCCTCACCGCCATTCATCAGTGACTGTATGACCGGCCTTGCAGAAGCGGTAAAATCTGCTCCTAAACAAATCGATTTCACGATGTCAGCGGCTCCACGGATACCTCCTGATGCAATCATCTCAAATCGAAATTCTTCCTGCAGTGCGGCAACTTCCTGAATGCATTTAACCGTAGGAATTCCCCATTCATTGAACATTTCAGTGGATCCAACACTGTTCTTTCGCTTATTCTCCACTTTTGACCAGCTGGTGCCACCTGCGCCAGCCACATCAATGACTGAAACACCAATCGCCAGTAGTCGGCGTGCCACATCACCGGATATACCAGCACCGGTCTCTTTCACAATTACAGGCACCGATGACTCAACAACGAGCTTGGCAATACCGTCCTCAATGCCGGAGAAATCACGATCACCCTCGGGTTGTACCAGTTCCTGGAGAGGGTTTAAATGGACAATAATTGCATCAGCTTTTATAGAATCAATCAAAGCCGAAAGCTCTTTATCAGTAAGTCCACCCGATACCTGTGCTCCACCTATATTTGCAGCAATAAAGGCCGTAGGTGCTTCATGTCTAACCACAGAAAAACTTTCAAGTTCGTCAGGGCTATCTAATAGCGCACGCTGACTCCCAACTCCAAAAGGCAAATTCTCAGTTTCACAGACCCTGGCAATTTGTGCATTTATGTGTCCTGCTTCAGAATATCCTCCTGTCATTGAAGAAATCATAAGCGGAAATGCAAATGTTCGTCCCAGCAGATCCGCTTTAACTGATACATCATATAAATCAACCTCAGGGAGTGCATCATGCCGAAAATAAAAACCGTCAAACCCAGTGGGGGTTTCATAACCAACATCCTCATTTACACAAAGGTCGACATGATCTTTTTTCCGTTTTTGAATAGACATGGATGTGAGTTTAAGATAGTTTTGGTACGGTATCAAGCATTGGTTAACACGCTGCTTATTGCAGCGGCATAAAAAATATCGTCTTCAGAGCAGCCCCGTGAGAGATCCATGTACGGTTTTGCCAAGCCTTGTAAAATAGGGCCGATTGCTGTAGCTCCGCCCACACGCTCTGTAATTTTATAAGCTATATTTCCTGCATCCAAATTTGGGAAAATAAAAACGTTTGCATTTCCTGCAACTGCTGAGTCTGGTGCTTTTCTGTGACCTATCTCAGGAACAAAAGCAGAATCAAACTGAAGCTCGCCATCCATTTGCCAATCTTTATTCCTTTGCCGGGCAATGTCCAGGGCATTCCTTACTAAATCAACCCTCTCATGATTAGCACTTCCTTTCGTAGAAAAAGATAAAAAAGCTATTCTTGGATCTTCACCAGTAAGTGTTTTATGGGTCGTGCCAGAAGCAATGGCAATGTCGGCCAGCTGTTCTGCGTCGGGATATGGAACGACCCCACAATCGGCATATGTAACGACAGATTCATTTGTCAGCTCCATTAAAAATGTGCTGGATATCAGTTTAGTATTTTCTGCAGTTCCAATAGTGCGGAGTGATGCCCTGATCACATCAGCTGTTGAAGCAATTGAGCCAGCCACTGCCCCGTCTGCTTTTCCAATCGCTACACACCAGCCCGCTGTCATGAGTGGATCCTTCGCCAAATTTAAAATCTGGTCCTGGGTAGGGTTTTTGTGACTGAGCTTCTTTTCAAAAAAACTGATCCGTTCTTTTTGCTCTTTTTCAGTTTCTACCCTAACGATATCAATAGAATCCGGCAGATCAATCCCTTCTGATTCTGCAAGCTTTTCTACGCTATCATCGAGACTAATTAGAATCGGCTGAACTG
>Ga0209924_1000148_pt1 | contig 31785 bp, 21 predicted proteins | sample SalPonR1_C_D1_MG_FD_185700 | JGI IMG/M metagenome (GOLD analysis project Ga0209924, IMG submission 185700) | Salt pond soil microbial communities from South San Francisco under conditions of wetland restoration - Salt Pond MetaG R1_C_D1_MG... ...
AAATTATATTGCAGATGAGTAATTCACTGATCAAAAGTTTGAAATTTTCATGGGGTGAATTGGCATTCAATATATATGAGAGAGAACCTTACGGCAAGAAAAAATTTAATTATTTTTCCACAAATTGCCTTAGTTTTCCACATTGAAAAATTCCTGATTTTGCCTGTTTCCCTATGACAAAAAAATGATCGTGACTTTAAATACCATTTTTAAGTTTACAGAAGAATTGAAGTTACCCTCATTTCTTTTCATACACCCGCTAAATCATTGCTTTTTCTCTTTTTACTGCTGATCTACTATCACCTTTATAAGTTATCAACAAAAAAGATAGTTATCCACAATTTTTTTTTCGGAATGATCCCGGTTCTGCAGAATAACTATCTTTATATATTATTTATTGTATTTTATTTTATATCTTTATATAAATTATAATAATACTGATATTATTTAATTAAAGTCAATTTTCTTGTCAACGTACTGTTTGCTGTTTTTAACCTGTAGAGATACATTCCGCTTGCCAGGTCTGATGCATTAAACCGAACCTGGTGGGTGCCCGCAGTACGGGTTTCATTCAGCAGTGTCGCCACTTCACGCCCGGTGATGTCGAATACTTTCAGCTCAACAGCACTTGCTGCCGGCAGCTCAAACGTGATAACAGTTGAGGGATTAAATGGATTGGGATAATTCTGATTCAGTTTTACGGATTTTGGCGTTTCAAAAGAGGTCTCATCGTTGCTTGTTACAGTGCTCTCATAGATAAAGAGAAAATCACCGGGTATAATGCCCGTATCAAAGCTGTCAATGAAATCACCATTTGTATCATGAATAAAAACCTCGCCATTTACAGAGAAATCTTTCGCATCTGCCAGGAATAGTTTTGGATCAGCTTCCTCCGATGATAGCCCCATCGCAAAAAAGGATCCCTCCACCAGCAGATCTGACTCCATGGTAAGCTCAACTGTATCAATTACCCTCACCCCGCCTGAGTTTACAAAGATATTCCTGGTCACCGGGTCAAAAACGATATCACTTCCTGCAGTTTCAAGCTCAAAGAATGCAACTTCTGTCCGGGTTTCAATATCAAAAACATGAACTCCGCCCGGCTCACTTGTGCCGGGGATGATATTAAAATCATCATCAAATTCACCGTCAAACCCGGTACTTACCGTCCAGAGCCGTCCCTGGTCATCCAGCGTCACTGATCCGGGTCCTCTGCTCACAAAAAGCGTATCGACGACTTCATGTGTTGTGATATCGCCCGTGGTTCCCTCTCCAAGTTTTGGATCAATGACAAAGATCGTGCTGTCGGCACCAAACCCGTTGTTTGAGATATAGGCCAGTCCGTCATGAAAAAATGCTCTGTCCGGATTCAAACCAACGTTAATTCGCGGCAACACTTCCTGGTTCAGATCAAGATCGATCAGGCTTATACTGTTATCGAAAAGATTGGTGACGTACGCATAGCTTGAATTCAGCCTGATAATATCCCGCGGGCTCGCTCCGCCGGCGATCGGTATTTCAAACCGCTGCAGAAAGGTTTCCGGGTTTAAAACCCGCACTACGTTTGAGTTATTGACCACAACGTACATCTTTCCGTCAAAAATAGTCACACTCTGTGCGATATCACCCAGCAAAAAACCATTGGCACTAAAAAACACCCCGTCTGTAGCTGTTCCGTTATCGGGAATAAACTCCGTAAGTGTGGCATTCCCCTGTGTAAAATTTCCCTGGTTCGCGACAATCACCCGGCTCAGAATCTCCTGTGCCTGAAGGCTGCCGGCTGAGAGCAGTATCAAAAATAGTGCGGGTATCAGTTTTTTCATGTTGGTTTGATTTGTTGGTTTTTTGTTTTTGTAATTTTTGAGTAAACGTTAGCGGGGTGGTTGCCCGGCACGGCGAACACACCCCTCGCCAACCATAAGCGCCTGACGGCGTTAAGGTTAGCATTTCCCCTCTCGAGAGGGGACAGACTCATACGCGTTCAGCGGATGAGACAGGGGTGTGTTCCCGCCACCACCTGCCAGTCACCTAATGAACTCATGGCTTCTTATCCTCAGTAAATCCCCGCCCTCAGTCATCCGGTGACGTAAAGTTGATTTTCATTGTCAGTTCAAAATGTCTTCCGGGCATCGGGAAATTCCGGATCACCTGGAAATTCTCATCAAACAGGTTATTGACCCTCGCAAAGATATTGACGGATACCGGGTTCAGCCTGAATCCGTACCCTGCATACAGATCCGATACATCATAACCCGGCAGCGGATCAAACGGACTGCCATGGTCAGGAGTAGTATAGCGTTCACTGTTGTGCACATAGCTGAATCCGGCAGAAATATTTTTGTAGGATGCATCCAGCCCGGCCCGGAGGCTCAGCTCAGGAACTTGGGGCAGCTGTTTCCCGACCGTGCGATTGTCATCAAAACGATCACGGCGGACCGATGCCAGCGTTTTGCTCAACCCAAATCGTGTAGTAAGGCCTAATGGTTTTTTGATATTCCAGCGCTGACTCATATCGATTTCGTATCCTTTAGATCCAATCTCGTCGATATTTACCGGGGCAAAGATCCCGGTCCGGGAGTCTGGAATCCAGCGGATGCCATCGTGCTGACGAATCCCGAACCCGGTAACCTCAGCATCCGTCAAAACAAACCCGAAATTTTGGATGAGCTGGATCCCTCCTTCTATTTTATAATTGGTTTCCGCTGCCAGGTCCGGATTACCGCCGGGAACCCAAAACAGGTCATTAAACGTGGGAGCAACAAAATTGCGGCTGCCCTGTGTTTTCAGAAAGAGGACGTCTTCAACCAGGTTCAGATTGGCGCCCAGCGACGCACTTATTGCATCCCCCGATATCTCAAAATAATCATACCGGATTCCGGAAAAGAGGTGCAGCGGTACAAGCGGCTGCCAGATTGTATTCACGCCTCCGCTGAACTGCCACTGTGCGGGATTACCGTTAAAGTTGTTGGTCTCGGCCCTGGTATGTCCGCCATTAGAAAACAGTGAAACCTGAAGCGACTGCATAGCCTGCCACTGCCAGTCGAGGTCGAGAGAGATGGCGCGGGTCCGGCTCACGCTTTCAATACCGGAATTTTGGTCAAAGAAATCGAGATCCTGACGATTGAGTATGGTTCCGATTTTCAGGCTGCCGGGGCCCAAATCGAGCTGCAGGCGGTTCATCCACCGGATTGCGGCGTCCTCCTGCCGGGTGGTTTCCGAAAGACTCTGAAGGCCGCCCGGCAGCTGGTTATCCGTATCAAAAACCCATAACAGTGATTGAATTTCAAGGTTCTCAGTCCCATAACCTGCCTGGGCCATCAGGTTGATCGATTCCAGCTGGTTATTTTCACGCTTCTCCGTCACCTCAATGACCCGTCCCTCCCGGTTGCTGAAACGGTTCATCTGAAAATCAAAATCGTTGTCGGTCTCTTCGTACTGAAACCACACGCCTCCGTTCCATCTTCCCTCCTCCCAGGATGCGTTCAGAGCGCTCACGCTTTTACCAAACGATCCGGTTGTGTGCTGAACGCCGACTCCGCGGCCGCTTACATTGCTCTCAAGCCAGATCATTCCTCCCGCTGCACCATTGCCAAAAGCTGTTGCCGACTGTCCGCGGATGATCTCCATGCGGTTCACCATTCCGGTGGGAATCAGGGACAGGTCGGTCAGGCCGAGCATGGGATGATTCAGGTTGAATCCGTTCCAGAGTATCTGTGTCTGCCGTGCAGAAAGTCCACGCATCGAAACGGTTGACAGTCCGCCAGGCCCGTTGTTTCTGATAAAGAGTTGTGAACGGGTCTCCAGTATATCAGCCACAGAGCTGCCTGCAAACCGGCTGATTTCAAATGAATCGATTACAGAGATCTGAACCGGCTGAAAACGGCGATCGGCCGACAAACGGCTTGCCTTTACGGTGATCTCCTCCAGCTTCAGTGAATCTGTGGGCTGAGCGGCAGACTGAGCCACAGGTATTTCCCACAGGCAGAGGGAACTGCATATAAATAAAAGTAATAGTTTGGATATATAAGAGAAATTCATGGCACAGAAACTTTAACTCCCGAAAGCTTCCAGTGAAATAGAGTTTGATGGCAGGTCTCCTGGCTTATTCTGAGCAGCATCGACCTTCCCGTCCCGATAGCAATCGGAACAGTGGCAAGATTTGAATGCGGCTTTACACAAATAAATTGTGGGCGAATTTACAGTTGCGGGTACAGCTCCCGTTTTTCACGGGATTCCCTTTTCATCCTTCGTCTCCGTGCAGATATCACAGAATACGAAGGAACCAAGTAGTAACTATTCCAAAGAGCGATTAAAAATAGGATTCGTAATAATCAGATCAAAATTAAAGTTGTGAATTGTGAATTGTGAATTGTGAATTGTGAATTATTTGATATGTAATTATTTTAACCAGCGCTTTTGTCCACCGTATTAGTAGGTTGAGAAAAGCCGATGAACAGAACAATCAGAAATTTCTATCTCATATTTGACAATATTACTCAACCTGCAGAACTCCCATCATCCCTTGGTCTTCATGGTCCAGTATATGGCAGTGAAACATCCATTTACCTGGATAATTGTCATATCGAACGATAAAGCGGGCATCTTCAAACCCCGGCACATTCACCGTGTCCTCCCATTTTGTCTGGGATACCGGTTCTCCGTTACGTTCAAACACCTGGAACTGAAAGCCGTGCAGGTGGAAAGGGTGATCCATCCCTACAAGATTTCTGATCTCCCATATTTCGGTAGCACCCAGTTCCGCGATTTCATCGACCCGGGCCATATCCATGGTTTTGCTGTTGATTTTCCCATTGCTCATGCGCATCACCCGGGTAGCCGTCACCTCATCAGGATTCAGTTTTGGGATTGGACGCAATGTTTCCGGAATCTCAGGAGACTCCATAGATGGTTCATCGGTGTAGGTCAGCGTTAAGAGATCCCGTGTTAGTTCCCAGTCTGCCGGACGCCACTGGGCCATGTAACGGTTATAAGGAAGGGCCTGCAGGGTAACTTTACTTCCTGGCTCAGCTGTGCCATGTACCAGAACCTCAGCCCGATCTCCATTGGCCAGTACAATTTCATCGGTTTCCTCGGGGTACTCGAAAAGTCCGCCATCACTTCCGATATGTATAAATGTGTGTCCTTCAAGCCCAAGCCGATAAATTCGGGCACCCGAAGCGTTGACAATCCGCCAGCGCTGAACGTCTCCGCTGCGAATCGACAAATCGGGCATAATTTCGTCATTGACAAACAGCACATCCCCTTCCCGTCCGTTCATTTTATCCACTTTAAACTGCCGGGTTCCTTTCTCGGCAAAATCGATATTCCCTTCTTCATCAAAACGGTTATCGGATAGTATCAGCAGCTTATCCTCCAGCTCGTCCGGAAGAGGATTATTAGGGTCGCGGACAATGATTCCGCCATACAATCCCATTCCCACTTGCCAAGCCGTTCGATGGTGCGGATGCGGATGATACCAGTAGGTTCCGGCGGTACCCGGATGAACCCTGAATCGGTAGGTATATGAATCGCCGGGTTGAACGGGATGAAATGGACTGCCGTCGGAAACGAATGGCAGATGCATGCCGTGCCAGTGAATGGTGGTCTCTTCATTCAAATCATTCCGGAAGTGGATAATTACGCTGTCGCCTTCGGAGATTTCGAGTAAAGGACCCGGAATCTGTCCATTGTAGGCGTAAACATCCGTTTCGGTATCCGGCAGGAGGGAAAGACGCTCGGGTGAAGCCGTAATTTCCACCTCTACGATTCCTGGCTCTGATGAAAGATTTTCCATCAACGAATGACCCGCTACGGAATTCTGTGCAAATGATGCAGCAAAACAGCCGATTGTCAGAATAATAACAAAAAGTAGTTTTTTAAACATATCAGTACGGTTCCTGTTATATAATTATTCGATGATAATCTCTTTTAAAACACCTAAATGGGCGGTTGGGCCGGACACAAAAAGATAGCGGCCAGGTTGAAGATCTACCCTAAAAAACCCGGCACGATTCACAGGAAGCATATGCATCCCTCCAATAAATGTAGCTTGATCCGGGGAGGGTGAACGAAGGCCAGTTGGAGTATAATAATTGAACCATTGCACGACTTCTTCTAAATCCGCTTCCGGTTCTAAATGCACCACATGTACATTTTGACCAAAGGCCTGTGGCGGCGGTTCTTCTTCTAAAAGCACTTTTATGGTCTGTTTACCAGAGGTAAAATCGCCTTCAATATTCATATGGTTGCTTGTAATTGTAACCAGCAAATCTTCTTTAGGTGGCTGCATACCTGAATTCTCCTCTGTCACCTTAAGTGGACGAGCCATCCCTTCCATAAAATGAATCTCACCATCTTCTGTCCTCGCATAACATTCTATTGCATAGCTTCCCGGAGGTAAATTAACGGTGGCTTCTGCTGTGCTATCCGGCATTACAAGTCCTATGCCGCCCAAGAATTGAACATCAAAAAACCAGGCGGGCATCTCTCTGCCCAATGATTCACCAAACTGCTGGGCTGTTATTTCACCATTCCTGAGTTGATACCATACTTCGTTGAATGGCACCCCGGCTTCGGACAGGTAGTCATCCACAGTTTTGCCTTCGGGCAACCGACTGAATAGAAGCAGATGAGGTTCCTGACCCATATTGCTGAACTGAACGTTCGACCAACCGGAGGGAATTTCATCGGGCGCCTCAAATGAATAATCTTCTGCGATAATATTGACCATGTGATCATCATTACCGGAATCTTGAGCCAGTACCGGTGAATAAATAAGACCAATTAAAGCCACTGACAAAAGAATTAATGAAAATATATTTTTCATAGTCTGTTAGTTTATTTTGATTTTTACTGTGAAACTACTGGTGGTTTTGCTCCACAGTAATGAGCTTTAACGACTATTCTACCGTAATTTCCTGAAATACTCCTAAATGACCAGTGTATTCGGAATAGAAAAGATATCGGCCGGGTTCCAGATCCAGACTAAAGTAGCCGGTACCACCTTCAGGAAGCAGTTGCATACCTCCGGTGAACATGGCCGGACTCGGGTTTTGCAGGCCATTAACATCAAACCAGTCCATCCATTCAGCTATTTCCTGTGTGTTTGTGTCATCTGCAAGGCGGGTAACATGTACGTTATGGCCGTATCCTTCTTCCGGGTTCTCTGCCACATGAACGGAGACTGTATGATTGCCGGGAGAGAGATTGCCATCTATAGCCATTTCAAAATTTGAAAGCGTGATGGCAATGTCGGCCTCCGGCGCAGCTGCCTCTGATGGTGTATCGGTTACGGTAAGCTCTCGCAGCATTCCTTCCATGGAGTGTAATTCTCCATCTTCGGTTTTCATATAACACTCCAGGGCGTATGTGCCGGGCTCCAGGTTCAGGGTCACATCAGTGGTAATGCCGGGAGATATAATACCGGCCCCTCCTGTAAACTCGAGGGTCCAGAACCAGTCGGGCATTTGTGCTCCCAGCCTCTCCATAACTTCCTCAGTGTTTATTCCTTCATCCCTTAAAGCATACCAAACTGCGTTAAATGGCACAAGTGCATCACCGGCATATTCATCAAAAGTTACACCTTCCGGCATCTTAGTCAAAAACAGAAAATGTGCTTCATTTCCTTGATTTTCATACTGAAAGGTGGTCCAGCCCGAAAGAATCTGATCCGGTGCCTGGAAGGCGTAATCTTCAGCTACTATGGTGATGAAAGAACCTGAATGGCCATCTTCAGAACCTTGCTGCGACTGGGCATTGCACTGCTCAACTATTAAACCGGCTAATAAAGCTATAATTGCGAGTGTGTTTACTAAATGTTTCATAACCAGTTCTTTTATTAGTTTTAATTGGTATGTAAAATTTTTACATGAAATTTTAAAACTTCAATCTGAGAGGATTTTAAAAATCAAAAAAATTGTAACCTGTATTTTAAAGATGCTTTAGGCACAAACTGTGGTAAGCATCTAAACCCTAATCTTCCATATTTATATGCGAAGAATTAAATAATTTCTGCCATTTAATTATTGGGAAAGCAATTATTTCATATTGATCATATCATCTAGGGCTGCCGGAGGCGGTATTAATTCACCCCCTGCGTTAACCTGATCAAAGTACTTATACCATCCGGCCTGGGATACGCTGTCTTCCAGCATCTTTACGTGGTCAGTTGTCGGCATTTTCCAAACGGCAAGATAGCGGTGGTTGCTACGATTAGAAGTGTTTTCACCATTGATAGCAAAACCGACGAGATCGATCCCAGCGTCGGTCAGCTTCCCGATTTCTTCTCCAACCATATCAAAGTAGGTCTGTCGTTCTTCCGGTGAAAGATCAAGCCATGGTTGTTTTGCGTTCCACAATTCTACATATAGTTGCATAATATTAGGATGTAATTTGGGATTATTTATTGAACAATAAGCTGTTGAATCATGCCGTGGATGGTTCCACAGAGCATTGGTAACTACAGGGCTATTCTAAAAAAGAAACTGGCAAAGCTTTGATGTGACAGAATGGCTCTTAATCATTTTGGAAAAGATTATACCCAATCCCTGTTTTTTATATTTTAATTTTACTTCTATCTCTTTAAATACTTTGCCTGTAATAAGATAGGGTATTATATCTAAAATACAAGTTCTTGAGAGTGTCCAGCTTCTGCTACTGTACCGGCAGTTTAAGTTTTTGGCCGGGTTCAATCATTTCATCAAGATCAACCTGGTTCAGGATGGCAAGATCGAGTGGCTGATGATCCATGGGGATCGGGTCGGGAAGAAACTCGCGGAAAGGTGCCCGGCGGTCGGCTTCCACAACTTCAATTCGAACGGGGTTGATATTCAAAATCCGTTCATCGGTTAACCTGTCGAACCGCCCGGTTGTCCTTTGAAAGGTACTCAGGTAATTATCAAAGGCTGACATTGCAGAGTAATTAATAAACCGGTAGATATTCTCCTGGAACTCAACCGCATACACATACAGGCCAAGCTCATTTCCATTCGATGTTGCAGTGGCTTCAGCTTCATAGGCAGGCCATTCGCCGCTGCTAAGCGCTTCGCCCTCATCAACAAGAGTGATCCCCTCCTGCCCCAGGAAGCTCCTCACAGAAGCAGCGGCACTTGTCGATTCCGAATCAATTCTCATAATAATTACAGCATCTTCCGAAGGGCTGACCATCGCAACCTGTGTAGGCTGATTAAATAATTCCCAGCCTCCCGGCACGGGAAATCTGAATTCAAGATCCGGATGTACAAAAGCCTCATCCTCAACAAAACCCTCTCTCGGATTTTCCCCGAAAACCATTCCCTCAATCAGGCTCATATATTTGTCTTTGTTCTCAATCGACTGCTCAAAACCTTTCTCTTCCCACTCTTCTGCCATTCGGGGTATGCTCTTTTCCCGTTCACCGGGATCAGGGTGAGTGGAAAGGTGAGTTGGAATTGATTGTCCGCTTTTTTCTGAGATACGTTTGAGACTGGTAAAAAACTCGGCTCCTTCTGCAGCCTCATATCCCTGCCTCGCGGAATATTCAACGCCAAGCTGATCTGATTCACGTTCGTGGTCCCTGCTGTAACTTAAAAGTATTAACTGGGCAGCCTGGCTGCTCAAATTCATCAGGCTCCTGCCAGGCAAACCAAGCAGTTCCTGGCCGAGTATGGAACCACCCACCACTGCGATCTGACTGATTGTCTGTGAAAGTGCTCTTTGTGAAGAATGCCTTGCAGCCACATGGCCGATCTCGTGTCCTACAACTACAGCGAGTTGTGCTTCATTGTTAAGATGAGTCATAAGTCCTCTTGTCACATAGACATACCCGCCCGGCAGTGCAAACGCATTAACCACCGGACTGTTCAAAACACGGAATGTAAATGGTGTATTTTTAAACTTGGGATCTGTATCCTCACGCCTCATATGGCTTACTTCAAGCATTTCCTGGCCAATCTGGTCAATATAATTCTGAATCTCTTCATCTTCATAAAGACCGAATTGTGCAACAATTTCATCATCTGCCTGGTTTCCAATTTCTACTTCTCTCTCCCAGGAATAAGCCAATGCTCTTTTATTACCGGATACGGGATTTTTTTGAACCACACACGAGGTGATAAAAAAGAGGGGAATTAAAAGAGTTAAGAGATATCTTGATTTAATAATGTTGAATGATGGTTTTCTCATATCTGACAGAATGTATGGTTTTACTATAAATGAATATAAACTGTTGAATTGTTCTTTATCATTTTTATGATTTTCACCAATTATAATAACGATTTAGAGTTCATATAAATTTCTTCAATTTAATCATCGATAAGATCATACGGGGTTCATAAGATCAGTACCCGGATTGAATTCGGGTCTTATAATTTACGATATGCAACTGAATAAATTGATATGTTCTCTCCATTATTTACTATTCTGTTAGAACTCCCCGATCAGATTTACTTCAGGTACAAGCTCAATTCCAAACAGCTCCTTTACGGATTTCAAAATATTCAATGCGTACTCATAAATTTCTGATGCAGCGGCACCTCCGTGGTTCACAATAACCAGGGCTTGATTTTCATAGGTTCCCACATTACCAATTCTCCTGCCTTTCCATCCCGCTTTTTCTATCAGCCATCCTGCAGGTATCTTAACCCGGTTTTCATCTGCCTGGTATGATGGAATGTCCTGATATTCTCTTTTCAGTTCCGAAAACTTTCTATCTGAAATTACAGGATTCTTGAAAAAGCTGCCTGCATTGCCGATATCAGACGGGTCCGGAAGTTTTGACTTGCGGATTTCAATCACCGTCTCATAAATATCCGGAATGCCGGGATTTCTGATCTTTTTGGCATCCAGGCGTTCCTGAAGTGAGCGATAGCTGTATTCTACAGAATGATCTCTCTTTGTCAGTTTCAGGTTCAGACGGGTGATGATAAACCTGTTTTTATATCTTCCTTTAAAAACGCTGTCCCTGTATGCAAATTCACAATCTTTTTTTTCAAAAGTTACCAGGTTACCTGTTTTCATGTCGAAAGCTTCCAATGAGTGAAACACCTGTTCGAGCTCAACGCCATAGGCCCCGATATTCTGTACAGGAGCTGCGCCTGTTGTGCCGGGTATCAATGCAAGGTTTTCAATCCCGCCAAAATCGTGTTTCACACACCACGACACCAGCTTATGCCAGTTTTCACCCGCACCTGCACGAATAAGTACATGACTGTGTGTCTCACCGGTAATTTCAATTCCTTTTATCTCAATCTTCAGCAACAGCCGCTTTACCCTTTCTGCAAATAGTACATTGCTTCCGCCGCCCAACACAAAAATATCAGGCTCTCGCAATTCACCCTTTTTATACAGCCATTCAATCTGCGAGAGATTATCGATCTTTGTATACCGGTCTGCAACCGACCGAACTCCGAGTGAGTTTTCTTCTGAGAGATCAACATTGGTCATAATCTCTGCTTTTTCCTTACTCTCCGCCTGGTTTATTGTCATTTTACTCAGACCCTTCTCTTTTTTCACCCACCTTTTCGGAAGGTTTCGTTTTCTGAACCCGTAATTTTTTTACCCTGTTATTTTCCACATTGTGAACCGTTAGTTCCAGTCCTTTGTAAGTAAGCCTCTCTCCTACATTCGGTAAACGCTCCGTGAGATGATAAACGAGTCCGCCAAGAGTCTCAAACTCATCTTCCGGAGACGATAGTTCAGTGCCCAGTATATCATCCAAATCGTCAAGGTCAATTTTTGCATCAAAAATATAAACGCCGCTTTTAAAACGGGTAAACAGTTTCTCTTCTGTCTCATCATACTCATCACTTATATCACCCACAATCTCTTCCAGCAGGTCATCAAGGGTAACCAGGCCCTCTGTGCCGCCATATTCATCCACAACTATTGCGATGTGGGTTTTTTCGTGCTGAAAATCCCTCAGCAGATCATCCAGTTTTTTTGTGGAAGGTATAAACAGCGCCTTTCGTGCAATAGTCTGCCAGTTAACGGCAGACCGTTCAAGATCTGAGTTGATATACGGCAATACATCTTTTGCAAAAATCACTCCTTTAATATCATCGAGATCGTTTTCAAAAAGCGGCATTCTCGATAACTGTTTTTGCCGGATCTGTGTAATAACCTCTTCAAGTGTTGAGTCAACCGAAACTGCAACGATATTCACTCTTGAAGTCATAATTTCCCGTACGGTTATATTGCCGAATTCAATCACATTTTCAATAATTTCTCTTTCGTCACCCCGGATTGAACCTTCACTTTCGCTAACTTCCGCAATGGTTTTAATATCCTGTGCGGTCATACGGCTGGTCTGTTTTGGCAGCCATTTTTCAAGGCCCATAGTACTTTCTGCAATTAATTTGCTGACAGGTGTGAATAACACAAAATGGATATAGATAAAACCGGACAGCTTCCGGGATGATTTCAGCGGATTATTGATAGCGATTACTTTCGGTGTGATTTCACTCAAAATCAAAATCATGAAGGTGAGTACGATAATTTCAATCGTGTAGACCACGAATTCTGAAAATCCATAAGCTGCAACGATCTGTCCGGTAATAACAGCTGCGAGAACTGAACTTACTACATTTGCAAAGGTATTTCCGATCAGAATTGTAGCTAACAACCGGCGTGGTTTTTCCAGCATCCTGATAATCCTGGCATCAGGGCCTCCGGGTGTCTGGTCCCTGTTGAGTTTATCCATCTGGTTGACCATAGAGAAAAAAGCCACTTCAGATCCTGAATAGATTGCACTGAAAATGAGACCGATCACCAGTACAATTGCCTCAATTGAAATTGTCAGAGGATCAAGTATCTCAGCCTGGTTTGCTGCTGTGATAAAAACACGAAAAAGAGTGAAAAGTGGTTGATCCGGCGGTTGATCTAATGTATCCAACTATTAATTATTTGTTAGAATAATATTCCTGATATGAAATATGTATAAAAAAAGGTGACAATCAAATTTATATGATTGCCACCGTAAAATATAAGAAATTAAACAATTGATGATAATTACTTTCTAAAACGGAAGATCATCTTCCATATCATCAAAAGATTCATCAATTTCAACCGTACTGGCCATATTCTGTTTCTGACTGCTCTCTTCAGACGGGCCTCCGCCTCTTGAATCGAGCATTTGCATTGTAAGTGCCTTTATCTCGGTTGTGTACCGTTTTTGTCCGTTTTTATCTTCCCATTCACTGGTTTGAATAGGTCCTTCAAAATAGACAAGTGATCCCTTTTTGAGATATTGCTGGCAAACTTCTGCGGTTCTGCCCCACGCTACCACCCTGTGCCATTCTGTTCTCTCCTGCAACTCACCGTTTCTGTCTTTAAAACGCTCAGTTGTGGCCACGCTCATATTGGCTACAGCAGTATTCGATTGTGTATATCGTACTTCCGGGTCGGCTCCTAATCTGCCGATTATCATTGCTTTATTTAGTGAACTCATAACTCTGACTTTAGTTTATGTTAACAGTGTTGTATGTAAGAACAAAAAAAATATAAATCCTTACACTTTATCTTAAAATTTCTTCCAGCTCGAGGGAAGCATCACTTCCTTCATCCCTGTATTTTATAATTATCGGGCACGCTGCCGACAGTCCCATCTCCGCAGCCCATTCTGAACCGACAGGCCTGGTGCCCGGCACTACAATTGCTCTTTCAGGAATGGCAGCTCCTTTGTCCAGTTTTCGTTTGTGTACACAATCATATACAGGAACCGATTTTGAAAGGACTACACCCGGTGCAATCACGGCCTGCTTTTTAACAAGGATACCTTCAACTATAACGGCGCCGGCTCCCACAAAGCAATCATCTTCAATAACAACCGGACTCAATCCAACAGGTTCAAGAACCCCGCCAATCTGAACCCCTGCAGATAAATGTACATTTTTTCCAATCTGCGCACAAGAACCAACCAGTGCGTGGCTGTCGATCATGGTTCCTTCGTCCACATATGCACCGATGTTGATATAAGCAGGCGGCATGATGATCACACCCGGAGCAACGTACGAACCGCGTCTAACGGACGAACCGCCCGGTACCATTCTAACTCCGTCTCCCGGCTGATATTGCCGCGGGGGTAAATTGTGCTTGTCAACAAATCCACTGTAAATACCATCATAAGAGACATTTTCACCGGCTTTAAATGCTGCCAGTATTCCTTCCTTTACACTTACGTTTGCGCTCCAGCTCTCACCGTCAGGTTCTGCTGCTCTGATTTTTCCGCTTTCAAGTTGATCAAGTATGTTTTTCCAATCCATTAATACAATTTTTTCTGTTTAGTTACCTGTTTTCCTTGTACCATTCTGATATTTCTCTGTCGGCATGCAGCAGCAGTTCAATGTTACTCACTTCAGCTGCCACAAGTGGTGCCCGAAGAACATCAGTTTTAATCCATTTCTTATGCGCAAGCAGTACCTTGGCCGGAATGGGATTCGGTGATGAGAACATAGCTTTTATTGCTCTCTGCCAGACCGGAAATATTGTGCCGGTCTTTTTCTGCAGACACATCTCAGTATAGAGTTTTGTAGCCGCAGGCCAAACATTTGCAGAAACGGAAACAAGTCCATGGCATCCTGCAACTGAGAAATAAGGCAGAAGACCGTCATCACCGCTGAATAACGGTACATCGGGACACTCAGTCCTGAACTTTTCATAATCCGTGATGCTGCCGCTGGCTTCTTTAACTGCCCAGAATTTTTCGTGATCCATCACGCCCTTCAGAACCCCGGTATGAAGAAAAGAACCGGTTCTGGATGGTATATTGTAGAGCATGCACGGCTTTTCAGCTGAATCCATCAATGCCCTGAACCATTCAATCTGTCCTTTGATTCCGGGTTTTGCATACAACGGTGTTACTAGTAAAAAGGAATCAATATTTAAATCGTTACAGGCCTTTATCCACTCCGTCTGGTTCCTGAGATTAAACCCGCCGACCCCTGCCATCACGGGAACATCCGGTTTCTTTTCGGACAGATGCCGAATCACAGAGAGCTTCTCTTTATGATCAAGAGCCAGACCCTCCCCGGTACTTCCGATTAATAAGATTCCGTTTCCGGCCTCCTCCTGTTTCTCTGCAAGAAAATCGAGGTCATCAAAATCGATGGAGCCATCCTTTTTCATCGGAGTTACAAGAGCCGTCCAGAGTTTTATGTTCTGCATTTTTTTATGATACTGCTTTTATGTTTCACTGTTTATCGAAAATTTCAGAAAATGAGTAGAGTCCCGGTTCAGAGGGATTGTCAGAAAGCAAATGTTTGGCGCTCCAAATGGCTCCCTCTGCAAAGAGTGCCCTGTCCAGGGCTTTGTGTTTAAGCTGAATCAATTCATTCTCAGTGCGGATTTCAAGTGTGTGAATACCTTTAATATCTCCTTTTCTTTCAGAGGTTATTTTCGCATCCCTGCCAAGCCACTCTTTCCAGGTAAGCGCTGTGCCGCTCGGTGAATCTTTTTTGTGTGTATGATGAACTTCATGAATGTGAAAGCCCGGATCTTTTAATTTTTCTGACTCATCAGAGAGCAGCTGAATAGCTTTTCGGATCAGGTTCATACCCAGGCTGAAATTGGAGCCGATAATCCATGTTGCTTCTTTATCTTTTAATTTTTGATCCAGGTCATCCGGCCATTCATAGCCGGTTGTTCCCCAAACTGCCGGTATTCTGCTTTCAAGAACATCATCAATAACAGAATCCGCGGCATCGCCCGGCACAAAAATGATGGCAGCATCACATTCTTTCAGTTTTTCTGCGGTAACCGGGTTAGATGTATTAAAAACAATCGCATCCTCTTCAAGAATTTCTGCAACTTTGCCGCCGGTTTTGCCGCTCCCGATAACTGCTATCTTCATGATGCGTTTAAATTTTCTGAGGTATTTTCTATAAAATTTTTATGCAGAACCGAAACCACTTCCTGCGCCCTGTTTTCATCCACCAAAAAGCAGAGATTGTGCTGGCTGGCGCCATGACAAATGAGGCGAATGTTGACATCCTCGAGAGCACTAAAAACAGGGCCGCTCAGGCCTGATGTTGTATGGAGGTTATTTCCGACCAAGGCAATGAGAGACAAATCCCGCTCGATTTTGACTTCAGAAAATTCCGAAAGTTCATCAATGATCCTGTCGCTCAGATGGTTGCTTCCCGGGGCCATAATGTCGGTGTCGAGTGTCAGGGAAACGCTCACCTCACTCGTGGTAACCAGGTCAACACTGATTTTATAAGTAGCCAGTACGCGGAACAGCTGGGCCAGGAAACCGTGACGATGAAGCATGTCGAGACTGTGCACGGTTAAAAGTGTCTGGTTTCTTCTGACACTGATCGCGCGTATAGCCGGTTTCTCTTTGGTATTCTTCACAATCCAGGTTCCGGGCTGCGAGGGCTGAATGCTTGATCCCACATAAACTTTTATATTTTCCCGTATCGCCGGCTTCAGAGTAGCGGGATGCAGTACTTTTGCCCCGAATACGGAAAGCTCTGCTGCTTCACTGAAACTGATTTCGGTAATTGGCCTGGCATCAGCCACAATTCTCGGATCTGTGGTGTAAACAGCGGTAACGTCCGTCCAGATCTCAAGTACATCTGCGTGAATTCCTTCGGCAATCAGCGCTGCAGAATAATCGCTTCCTCCCCTTCCGAGAGTGGTGGTTATTCCATCCGGATCTGAACCGATGAATCCCTGTGTTACGATTCTTTTTTCCTTCATTACAAAATTGAGATTCTCTTCACAAGCCCTGCGGATGGCTTCTATATCCGGTTCTGCCTGGTTATACTGGCTATCCGTTTTAACAATTTTCCGGGCATCAAACCACCCGGCAGAAATTCCTTCTTCATTCAGCACCTCTGTAAAGATGGCTGAAGAGAGCCTCTCACCTATCGATAAAAGCTGATCTTTCTGTTTCGGGGAGAGATAGTCCGGCGTCGCTGAGAGGTCTTTTAATTCATCGTAAAGATCCGCTACTTTTGAATTCAGTGCCGGCGAATCGTTTACCTTTTTCAGAATTGAATCGTGCTTATCAATGATCTGTGTCAGAAACAGATCCCGCTCTTCCGGTTTACCGGTTTTCATGATCCCGGTTAACAGGTTTGTAGTTCCTGCTGTGGCGCTTACAACAATAATTTTTTTATCAGGATCTTTTCCGATTATCGACGCGCACCTCTGCATTGCATCGCGATCGGCCATGCTCGTTCCACCAAACTTTGCTACTTTTATCAAATCCGGCATTCGTAATATTTATGAAATTCTGAGTATTGAATGGTCTTCACTTTACTCCAGTACTATTCCGGGAAAATATTGTGGAATTACTGTGAATAAATCAGGATTAAATATAAGAAATATGTTATCTGATTCAGAATAAGATCCAATTTATTGTGAAATTCAGATTTTTATTTTAAATGCAGTTCTCTATTTCAAATGCTCCGGTAAAATTGGTTGTTGCATTTGGTCTCTTCTTTCAATAAATACAACCTGAATTTTAAATCAAATAGCTAACTGCTCAATGGATTCATCCACACCACTAATCGTTAATGATGCTGTTGTTCTCGGGCTACTGCTTGCAACCCTTGCAGCTATTTTTGTAACTGCCAATAGTAAACATCCTTTTTGGGAAAAGTTTTACACGTTTATTCCTTCTCTGCTTCTCTGCTATTTTATTCCTTCTATTTACAATTCACTTGGCATCATATCCGGTGAAGTTTCAAACCTCTACTTTGTTGCATCGCGTTACCTGCTGCCGGCCAGTCTTGTACTTCTCACTCTGAGTATTGATATCAAAGGAATCATAAATCTCGGCCCTAAAGCCGTGATCATGTTCCTTGCCGCAACATTTGGAATTGTTATAGGCGGACCAATTGCCATACTCATTGTATCAGCTGTTTCCCCGGAGGTTGTTGGAGGTGCCGGACCGGATGCAATCTGGAGAGGGCTTTCTACCGTAGCCGGAAGCTGGATCGGTGGCGGTGCCAATCAAACCGCTATGTTCGAAATTTTTGAACCGAGTGCAGATCTCTTTTCTGCTATGGTAACCGTTGATATTCTGGTAGCAAACCTCTGGCTCGCTTTCCTGCTGTACGGAGCCGGTATGTCTGACAAAATTGACAGGTGGTTTAAAGCAGACTCATCTGCCATTAATGAACTCAGGGATAACATTGAGTCCTACCGCGACAGCATTGCCAAAATCCCGACCCTGACCGACATAACAAAAATTGTAGCTGTTGCTTTTGTGGTTACCGGAGCTGGTCACCTCGGAGCTGATTTTATCGCTCCCTGGATTGAAAACAATGCACCATCACTAAGTGATCTTAGTCTGAACTCCACGTTTTTCTGGATCATCGTTATTGCTACAACGGGGGGATTGATTCTCTCATTTACAAAATACAGCAAGCTTGAAGGTGCAGGAGCTTCAAAAATCGGGTCTCTGTTTCTCTATGTTCTTGTCATGACCATCGGGATGCAGATGAATGTTCTTGCCATATTTGACAGTCCGGGCTTTTTTGTAATCGGGATTATCTGGATCCTGATTCATGTAACCATCCTGCTAACGGTGGGTTACTTCATCAAAGCCCCGTTCTTTTTTACTGCTGTAGGCTCGCAGGCCAATATAGGCGGGGCAGCTTCCGCTCCTATTGTTGCATCAGCGTTTCACCCGGCACTCGCTCCGGTTGGCGTACTGCTTGCCGTATTTGGATATGCACTGGGTACCTATGCCGCAATGCTATGTACCTACCTGATGCAGTTTGCAAGCGGAGGGTTATGACGCCGGTTCGTTTAAAATAGCAAAATCATACCTGTCCAAAACTTTATTGAAATGTACACCGTAATTGTTTCTCGCAGATTTTCGCTTCGCAGGAATAAAATGAGCGTCGGGTTTTACGCAGATTTCTACAGTATATCAGCGCAATAGTGCGGATTTATCTGCGAGACTCAGCGAGAAAAATCGTCGGGATTTAATCAAAGAAGCTATAAGAAGCAGGTCTTGGAAAGCAATTTTGTATATTTTCTGCAAAAACCGATACGCTTTGAATAGTATTGATTTTGAAAATTGAGTAGTTGATAAATCTCAAAAACTTTTTGTATTTTATAATTCTTGATGAAAAAACCGGGATTAACCCCATATCCTTTTACACTATACAATCAATAAATAGAAATCAGAATTTTATATAACCAATACGGGTGATTATTTATGCCAAGCGGAAAGAAAAGAAAGCGATCAAAAATAGCAAAACACAAACGGAAAAAGCGACTTAGAAAGAACAGGCATAAGAAGAAAAAGTAATTTGGTTTTTATCGCTTTCTCAAAAAGGACACATTTCAAATGTGTCCTTTTTTTGTATCAGGCAGCCTGAATTACGATTATATCATCTGCAATACGAATAATCCTGTTTGCAATATAGAGCAGATGCATCAACTTCCTTTCCACAAATTCATGTACCTCATTCAGACTGTTGAGGTCTTCAAGAGAATATTGAAAATAGGATATGAGATTTATAGCAGTCAGGTAACGGCCTTTTTCATCCCCGTCCACCTCTATGTGCCACCGGGTTATGATCTCATCGCTGGTGAGCAGCTCGTTTACTCTCTTGCTTAGTTTATCCATCCATTCACTTGCAGCTTCAATCCTGTAATTGGCATCGTCATGGATACCATCGGGCTGGGATTTATTGATGTTGAAGTACCAGGTTACCTCAATATCGATCATAGGCTGGATTCGCATTCCATCCATCTTTTTCTTCAGTTTCAAAAGCGGATGCCCGTCGGTACCAATTAAACGGGAAGCCAGTTCTGCTTCTCTGAATTTATCCCAATCCATGTTTAGTGAAAGTGAGTCCAGGTAATGAGAACTTCCGTCGAGATCAATCATTACTTCCAGGCCGGTTGCATTGATTTTCGTCTCTTCCCAGGTCTTAAATTTACTTACATTTATATTTTTCTTCTTAAGGGAGCCGTTTATTTTGTTAGTTACTGATTGAAAAATCGGATATTGCATAAATCTTAACTCAGATCTCTAAAAGTTTACTATTTTTACGCTTCTACTTGAATAGATATATATGAACAACTTTTACACACTAATATATATAACCAGGCATTTAAAAAACAAATTTTCTTCCGCTAAATTTGTCTCATCCTACTCACCTCACCGTAATGTGTGGGAAGGTTATTTTGATAATGGCCGGGAAACCTTCAGGCTGATTTTCAGTGCTAATGCACAGGAAACAGCCCTTTTTACCAACCAATACAAATCTCCTAAGAGAAGCAACGTAGTTACATTTTTTGAATCGTTATATGATTTTAACGTTACAAATGTGACCATGCCGCAACATGATCGTTATATCAGGATACATTTTGAAGATGACAGCAGCCTGCTGTTTCAGCTTTTTGGAAATAAACCAAACCTCTATCATGTAAAAGAGGGAGTAATCCAGGACTCTTTTAAAAACCCCGACGAAATGATTGGTGAGCCGGCACCTGAACCAAGACCGCCGCAACCTCCCAAATCTGTGCAGAGTTACAAAAGTGTAAAACAGGCTATAATCAAAACAGACCCCGCTTTTCCCAGGCACCTGATCAAACCTGTTGAAAAATATTATAAGCTTGATACCGCCGATACTGAAAAAATTAAATCGGTAGTTACCACACTGACCGGTGCGATGAAAAAAAGAGCGGAATTCAGGGTGATTGAAAGTGGTAATTTATGCCTGATTCCTGCCGACCTGCTCCCGGTTCCCGAAAAAAAAGTATTTGATAATATCAATGATGCCGTTCAGTATGTTTATTATCGCACATCACATGAGCGGCGTTTATCGGCCAGGATGCAAACCATTGAGCCGCTGATCGAAAAACGAATCAGCCAGCACGAAAAAACAGTGCAGCAGCTGGAAGGTGCAGATAAAGCACTCGAACGTGCAGATGAATACGAAAAAACAGGCCATATACTGATGGCCAATGCACACCTGGAAAATGGTACCTACAGCGATACAATTACAGTTAATGACTTCTATAACAACAAACCAAAAAAGATCTCTCTGAAGCCGGAACTCTCAATTGCCGAAAATGCACGTATTTATTATGAAAAAGCATCCAAAGCAAAGAAACGTGTGGAAGAGTCAAAAAGAAGAGAGAAACAGATTAAAAAAGAGCTTGAGGAGCTGAAGTACCTGAGGAAATCACTGCAATCTGTTGACAAACTTTATGAACTTGAAGAGTGGGAAAAAGAGCACCGCGATCAGCTTCAAAGCCTTCATCTTTTTTCTCAGAACCAGGTCCGTGAGCAGCCTCCTTTTCGCAGAACTGTGATCGACGGTTATGAAGTATGGGTTGGCAAAAATGCACGCAGCAATGATAAACTCACTTCTATGGCTCATAAAGAGGACATTTGGCTTCATGCACGCGGTGTGGGCGGTTCTCATGTTGTGATAAGAATGGAAAACAACAAGAATATGCCTCAGAAATCAACTATTTTAAAAGCTGCATCACTCGCAGCATGGCATTCTAAAGCCAGGGGTTCCGGCCTTGCACCGGTCGTCTACACGAAAAGAAAGTATGTCAATAAACCTAAAGGAGCTCCTGCGGGCTCGGTTACGATTCAAAAAGAAAATGTTGAAATGATTCAACCAAAAAAAGATGTTCAATGACGGAATTTATACTTAAAAAACCTGTCTACCTTTGCGGTATGATGGGCTCGGGGAAATCAGCTGCCGGCAGGATTCTGGCCCGGAAGCTGGATACTGATTTTACAGACCTGGATGATGTGATTGAAGAAAAGCTGGAGATGCCGGTTAAACAAATTTTTAAAGAGAAAGGTGAAGCCTTTTTCCGCCGGGCTGAATGGGGCGCATTAAGAAAAATAACTTTAATTAATAAGATTCAGGTGGTATCGCTCGGTGGCGGGTCACTGCAAAATCAGCAGATCACTAACCATCTGAAAATATCAGGCTGGCTCATTTTTTTGAATCCTCCTCAATCCGTACTTTTAGAACGATTACAATCTGCAGAAAACAGGCCAATGCTTACGCACAGCGAAAAAAATATTGATCAGCGTATCTCCGAATTATTAGAGAAAAGAATGCCGCTTTATAAACAAGCTCATATAACTCTGAATACCGGCGGGGAAACTCCCGGCGAAACGGCTGAAAAAATTATAGAAAAACTGAAAATTTATGATTCGTAAAATAACAGTTAAAACAGCTTCGGAGAGTTACCAGGTTCAGATTGGCAGCGGCATTTTCAGAGATTTTTTAAAAACGGAACGGACTATTCAAAACGCCGGGCGGGCGTTCCTGGTTATTGATGAAAATGTATATAAGCTTCACGCTGAACATATAGAAAGTTGTCTGAAACAGCTGGAGATTCCCTGCTCTCAATACCTGCTTCCGCAGGGTGAACAAAGCAAATCATTTGCGGAGTGGAAAAAAATTATGGATTTCCTTCTGGAGAATGGCGTAAAGCGAACATCTCCGCTGATAGCCATTGGCGGAGGTGTAACCGGTGATGTTGCAGGATTTGCAGCGGCATCCATCCTTCGGGGAATTCCACTATTTCATATACCAACCACCCTTCTGGCCATGGTAGACAGCTCTATCGGCGGCAAAACAGGTATTAATCATGAAAAGGGTAAAAATCTTATAGGCTCTTTTTACCAGCCATCTGCTGTGATTGCAGATACCGATTTTTTATCAACTCTGCCGGGTGATGAGTGGATTAACGGGCTGAGTGAAATACTGAAATACGCAGCCATCCGGGATGAGGAAATTTTCAGGGATACAGACATTTTCCTGGATCGTGATAAAGACTACAGCAACCATCCGGTGATTGAACCGCTGATCGAAAAATGCGTACAGGTAAAAGCAAACATCGTTGCAGAAGACGAATTGGAAAATGGCATCAGGGCTTACCTGAATTTTGGACATACATTTGCACATGCATTGGAAAAGGAAGCCGGTTATCAGACAATCTCTCACGGTGAAGCCGTCTATGCCGGCATGCTTGCAGCACTCTATGTTTCAAATAAAATCGGATCTGAGCTTGAAGAGATACGTTTGGAAAGATTTGCCCCGTTATACAATCTTGATCCGTCGGTTCACAGCTTCCCCATTGAGCAGCTGATCAGAAATATGAGCATGGATAAGAAAAAAACCGGTAAAAATCACCGCCTGGTTCTTTTAAAAGAGTGGCAAAAACCTTTTATACATGAAACAGGCAATGATGCTTTGCTGCGGGATGCCTGGCAATACGCCTTGCAGACGGTGAACAAACCCGGGAAATTGAAACAGAAGTAACAGATGCTTTTTTTACGCTGGTTATATAAAATTTGGAGCTTTCTGCTCTACTCTGCAGGCGTCATCATTGTTGCGGCGTTGATTATCCTGACACTGGTTGTCGGGGTTTTGCAATTACCTGTATCCAAAAAGAAAATATCGATTGAATTAACAGAATTGTTTAACAACAATTTTGAGGGAACACTCACTATTGAATCTATTACAGGGTTTTTACCTTTTTATGCTACTCTTCATCAGCCCCGTTTTTCTGCGCCTGACGATACCACGGGTACGGTTCTCACACTCGATAAAATATCAATCAATATAAATGCTTGGGATCTTTTAACAAGGCAGTTGTCAATCTCCGGGTTTGATCTTTCAGAGCCGGATTTAAAAGTGATCCGAAATCCGGAAACCGGAAGATTTACCATATCAGAGCTCTTTGACAGCCAAAATATGGCAGATCCGCCCGAAGAGAGCGGTGAACTTCCCCCCTGGCTTCAGAGTTATGCCATATTTGCTCCTTCTATTACTATTTCCGATGGAGTTATAGAAGTCGCCGATCTGCCTGACAGTTTCGAAAATTTAAATCTCACACCACCCTTTACAGCAGATAACATCAACAGTTCATTCTTTTTAGAGTTTAATGATGAACAGCGTTTTTTAGAAATCAACCAGTTCAGGGCATCGCTTGCAGGCACACCCATTCAAAATCTTCTACTGTCGGGGCAGGTTTTCAGTGATGATCAATTCTTTGAACTAAACCGGTTTACAATTTCAACTGCACAATTTACCTCTACCTTTGATTTTGACATATCACCTGTTAATATTCTCTCTGACAGTTTAAATGAAAAGCTGAAGGAGGCAAATTACAGATTCGATATGAGCGAATTTTCAGCCGATCCGCAAAAAATACGCGAACTGATTCCCGGATTTCCCGGTTTCAGCAATTCTATCTACCTGGAGTCAGTTGTTGAGGGAACGATAGACACTATGTATGTTGACCGGCTGCTGATGGTGAGCGGAGAAAGTTCGGTGCAAATGACCGGTATCCTTCAGAAGCTGAACTCACCTGATTTCAGGTATCTTGCCCAGATTGAAAATCTTGTCGTTGGAAAAAAAGAGCTGGACCTCATCAGTGAGAATTTAAAACATGATTTTGACACTGAAACATATCACCAGTCCATTTTAAGGGGATCTGTGGTCGGGTCATTGAATCATATTCGCCCTGAACTGACTCTGGAAACAAATAATGGCTCTTTAGAGATGATTTCCAGGTTCGAATTCAAAGAATCCGGTGCGTACGATTTACAGCTTATGGCAGATTCACTAAATCTTGGCCCGCTCTTTCCGGACCTGATATCAGAGAGTGCTTTAAACTGGAATATAAATGCCGAAGGCACCGGCTATGATCTGTCGGATGCTGAATTTTCAGCATCCATCGGTATTGACAGCAGTTTTGTAAATCACATTACTGTATCGGAAGGAAATTTACAATTACTATACAGTGAAGGAAAACTGACTCATAATTTGTCTCTGTCGGAAAACAACTCGGAGTTGAATGTCAGCGGAAGCTATTCAAAACAAAATGACATTCACGATGTAGTTATTGATGCCGGTGTAAAAAACATCAATCTTCAGCAGTTGCTGCAAAAACCGGAATTCGCAGTTACAGATTTTTCAATGGAATTTTCAACTGATTTTAATGCGTCCAGTCTTAATGATCTTTACGGACGAATCAGTTTTGAAGTAAGCCGTGCAGTTATTGATGGTGATACACTTCAGCCGCATCAATTATTTGCAGATATAGATGAGCCTTTCAATTCAACCCGCTCCCTGAGACTCACCAGCAGTTTTTTTGATGGCCAGATTAATGGAAACATCGAGCCGCGCCTGATTCAGAACATGGCCCGGCATTGGTATAACTATATAAACAGCCGTCTCCGTTCTGAAATACTTCTGGAAACTGAGGTCGACAGTATTGCTTATCAATCACCATTTTTAAACAGTGAAGCTCCCAAACTTGATCTGACCTTATCTGGTGAAGTGAAAAATATCGATCTTCTCAAAAAATATATTCAATCCTTTCCCGATTTAAAAAGCAGTGCCCGAATTAATGCTAATGTCAATGCAACCCCGGAAAGACTGCTTTTAACAGCTACCACATCCGATCCGCTTTTTTCATTTAATACTATTTCGGCAGATACCGTACAGGCAAATTTTACATCCAGTTTTCGTTATTCAGAACCACTCAGAGAGTACAGTACCATCGACCTCCAGGTGAACTCCTCAAAACTAACCGTCAACGGTATCACATCAGCAGAGGCATTTTTAAACCTTTCAATGAGAGAAGACAGCCTCATGATTACTCAGTCTGCAAACCGGATTGCAGAAGATCTAAACCTGGAATCAACGTTATTACTGTCACTTCAGACCGATCGCGTAGAGATGGTACTGGATAATTTTTCAATGGGAAGTGAAACGTACAATTGGACGACAGACGGCAAGCCTGCGATAACTTTTCTGGAGCGCGATGCAATTCAGTTTGATAACCTCAGGTTCAGAAGCGGCGCTGAAATTCTTGAAATCGACGGCATACTCAGTGAAGATCCCGGCGACTCTCTCTCTTACAACATTCAAAACCTGAACCTCGGCAGAATATCAGAGTTAATCGGGGGGCGTGTCACCTTTTCCGGAAATATGAACGGGAATTTTAATACGCAGTCTTTAACTACCAAACCTGCCATTCAGGGCACTCTCGGTATCAACCAGGCGATGCTTAACAACAGAACAGTTGGTGATGTAAATCTGCGAAGCCGCCTCAATCCCGAGTTAGAACAGTTCGATACCAATATTTCCATCTTTACAAATCCAAAGAAATATGAAAGGTATTACACGGAGAATGATAGTATAGGCCAGGATATCAGGTTAAACGGCTACCTGAAAATTCCTGATGAACAAGATTCAGTCCAGGACCTGTTCGCTTTCGATGTGGATCTGAATGAAATTGATATGTGGATTCTTTCAGTGATTATACCCAACATTATTGAAGAGATGGAAGGCAGTGCAACCGGTAAGGGAACCGTTTCGGGTAACCTTGATACTATTGCTTTCAACCTGGATGCTGATGTCAGGAATGTATATGCAAAACCAGTGTTTGTAAATACAGAATATACCCTGGATGGCGATCTCAATTTTAACAGTACGGATGGATTGATTTTAAATGAACTCCGTCTGACAGATTCAAATGGCGGCACAGGATTTGTTAATGGTATTGTGGATGTGAATAATTTTCAGCCCACCACCTACCTGGATCTGTCACTTGAGATGCAGGATCTTCATTTTATGAACAATCCTTTCGACCCGGATATCCCGTTTTTTGCAAGCCTTTACGGATCAGGAGAACTGAGATTATCCGGAACAAACTTCAGCCCGCTTCTTCGAACAATTACACCTATTCGGATTTCACCCAATTCCAGGTTCTCCATTCCGCTGGAGGAAGAGACGGAAGTGGAAGAGAACCGGCGCTTTATACAATTTGTTGATTCATTTGACCTTAGTACTATCTGGAGATCTGACACCGCACAGGATGAAAACGGAAATGGAGTTGATGATGATGCCGAGGATCTTGCTGACCTGACTTTTCTTGAAAGATTCACCCTCGATCTCCAATTCAGCGCTGAAAACCAGGTAAACTTTCAGCTGATTTTTGACCGTGTTACAAACGAAGTACTGAACGCAAACGGTACCGGTCAAATCCGGCTGCTGCTTGAAGACCAGACTGTAAGTATGTTTGGAAGATTTAATATCGAGGGAGGGGATTACCAGTTTGTAAGTGGTGATATTTTTACCAGGAGATTTGCTCTTGAACAAGGCGGGACAATTCTATGGGAAGGAGAGCCTACAGATGCAAGGCTTAATCTGAATGCAATTTTCAGAGCCCGCCCCGACATCTCCACACTACTTGCAACTTCTGGCGGGGGGGCTGCCGAATCCGGAACCGGCCAGCGGGTACCGGTTGAGTTAGTCCTGGGAATCAGGGGAACCGTAAGCCAGGTAGAAAATGAATTTTTCTTCAGAGTTCCGACCGGCATCGAGGGCTCGCTCGACCCAACGCTGTCTACACAAATTAACAACCTGAATCAAAATGAAGATGACAAACTGATCCAGGCAACCAGTATTCTGCTTACAGGAAATTTTATACCGCTTGCACAGTCGCAAGCCGATGGCAGCAGAGGCTTCGGAGATCAGCTCACCGGCACGGCTATGGTGGTGAACCCTCTTCTCAGCAGCCAGGTGATCAATCCCCTGCTGTCGAACCAGATAAATTCATTGCTTAGCAGTGATGTCACATTTGATGTAGACGTAAACCTGAATTCATTTAATGAAGTAGACCTGGGAGTGGCACTTCGCCTGTACAACGATCGTATTGTACTGCGCAGAGAAGGCCAGATTACTGGTGCACAGAGTGATATCGGTGATCTTGGAGCCACCTACCGGATCAACCGAATTTTCTCGGTAACCGCTTTCCATCGCCAGGATCCAACACTGACAGTAACCAGAGGTACAAGCACAGGCCAGTCCCAGGAAATGAACGGAATCGGTGTAGAGGCACAATTTCAGTTCAATACATGGCAAGAGATTGCACGGCGCTTTTCAAAACCTTTCAGAGAACTTTTTGCCACTAAAGAGAACGAAGACGGCCCCGAGTCAGAAGACGCTGAAGATGAATCATCTTCAGATAATGATACCTCAAACCTGTGATCTGAAAAAAATTTTTAGTTCTTACCACTTTATTCAATAATTTTAAGTATAAATAAATTTATTCTCTTAACAACAAATATGTCAAATAACTCACTTTCATCTTACGAAAATAAAATCTTAGAAATTTTAAAATCCTATCCTGACGCGTCCATACCCATCCCGCTTCTCGAAGATGCACTGGATGTAGATAGTAAAAAAAGCCACCAGAAATTCAGAAAATCCCTGAATCGTTTAAAACAGAAGAACCACATTCTTGTATCGCAGGGAAACCTGGTCAGATTTAATGAGCTTTCGGCTGAAGATGAGAGCACAGCTATTGGCGAACTCGATGTCACTGCTCGCGGCGACGGTTATGTAATGGTTGAGGACAGAGACCAGGATATTAAAATTAAAAAAGAACACATGGGTACTGCTCTTCACGGAGATATTGTAAAAGTGAAGCTGATTGGCTACCAGCGCAGAAGCAGCAAGCCCAAAGGAAAAATTGAGGAGATCATAAAACGGGCAAACCAGCTCTTTGTCGGTACACTTGAATCACCGGCCAAAAATACGTACCTGATCAAACCGGACCACAGGTCAGCAAGAACCGATTTCTTTATTTCCGAATCAGACCTTCATGGTGCGAGTCCCGGTGATAAGGTAACATTCAGGCTCCGCAACTGGGAAGATGAACGGGGATTCCCCCAGGCAAGCATCGAAAAATCGTTTGGTCCTGCCGGAAGTAATGAAGCAAATATTTTATCCATACTTGCTGAAAAGCAGTTCGAAGCCGCATTTCCCGCAGAGGTTGAAAAATTTGCGGATACAATAGACGAGACGATTTCGGATGTGGAAGTCACCAAGAGAAAGGATATGAGAAACGAGGTGGTCTTCACGATTGATCCGGCGGATGCAAAGGATTTCGATGACGCATTAAGCATTAAAATCCTTGATAACGGCAACTATTATCTCGGGGTACACATTGCTGACGTAACCCATTATATGCCAAGAAGTTCAGTTCTTGATAAAGAAGCTTATAACCGGGGTACAAGCGTTTATCTCGTCGACCGTGTTATACCCATGATGCCTGAACGCCTGAGTAACGGGGTTTGCAGCCTCAGGCCCAGGGAAGATAAACTCTGTTACAGCTGTTTTATGGAGCTGAATTCAAAAGGTGAACTGGCTGATTACAGTATTGAGGAAACGATTATCCATTCAAAAGAGCGCTTCGTATATGATGAAGTACAGGATATTCTCGATGAAAAAAAAGAGCACGAATTTTACAAAGAGTTGAAGATTTTGGAGAAACTTGCTCATATACTTATGGATAAGAGGTTCCGGGAGGGGTCAATTAATTTTGAAACTCCCGAACCAAAGTTTGTACTTGATGAAAATGGAAAACCTGTGGATGTAGTGATTAAAGAAAGACTTTTTGCACATAAACTGATTGAAGAATGTATGCTGATGGCAAATAAAACAGTAGCACTGCATGTCGATTCCCTGCGCAGCTCCAAAGGGAAAAAAGCATCCAAAAACGATCACCCTTTTTTCTATCGCGTTCACGGTCAGCCCGACCTTGAAAAGCTTCACAACATTCGTGAAAATGTAAAGCCTCTCGGGATTGAGTTTAACCTGAAATCCGGAATTACCGCTTCTATCTTCAATGACCTGCTGAATGCGGTTGAGGGAACTTCACTTGAAAGAATCGTGACTGGCCTGATGCTCAGATCGATGGCTAAAGCAGAATACAGTCCTAAAAATATCGGCCATTTTGGATTGGGTTTCTCACACTATGCACACTTCACCAGCCCCATACGGCGTTACCCCGATGTAACTGTTCACCGGCTTTTGAAGCGATATAACAAAGGCGGAACTGAATACACTTTTGACGAACTAAATGAGATGGGCGAACACTGCAGTGAACGAGAACGTTATGCAGTTGAAGCTGAACGTGATTCTGTGAAATTAAAACAGGTTGAATTTTTATCCGGCCGGCTGGGTGAAAAGTTTGAAGGCATAATTAGCGGTGTTACGGAAAACGGACTTTATGTTGAAATAAAAAATATACACTGTGAAGGCATGATTCGCGTTAGTGATTTAAAAGATGATTATTATGTATACAATCCTCAGCGTCATTGCCTTACAGGAAGGTCTAAAGGAAAACAGTACCGGCTGGGTGACGAGATCGGGGTTAAAGTTACAAATACGAACCTGGAACGTCGTCAAATAGATCTTACACTGTCAAAATACTGAATTAAGTTAATGTCAAAATACCATGCAGAAATATTCTAAGTTTTTTGTATTCCTGATTACAACATTCCTCTTGAGTACTGCTTTAGCAGAAAATCTCTACGCCCAATTCTTCTTCTTTGGGAAAAACAGGGTACAGTATGATCAGTTCGACTGGAGATTCATCGAAACCGACCATTTTGATATCTATTATTACGACTCACAAAACTATCACCTGGCTCAGTTCACAGCTGAATCACTGGAATCAGGTTTAAAACAACTCCTGGAAACATTTGATCACCAGCTTACAAATCGAATTCCTGTCATCATATACGATTCTCACAGCGATTTCGCACAAACAAATGTGGTAAGGCTGCCGGTTGAACAGACACAATTTATCGGCGGGGTCACCGACAAATTTAAAAACAGGATGACCCAGCCTTTTATGGGTGATTATGCCGACTTCAGACGAACACTCCACCATGAGCTTCTGCATGCAGTGGTTAATGATTTTTATTTTGGCGGGTCTGTACAATCAATTATTCAAAATAATATTCAGCTTCAGCTTCCACTTTTCTTTGAAGAAGGGCTGGCCGAATATATGGCCCAGGGATGGGATACTGAAACAGATACGTGGTACCGTGATGCCGTAATCAATGACAATCTGCCGCCACTACCCCGTGTTCAGCCCTATCGGGGCGGCCAGGGATTCTGGAATTTTATTGAAGAAGTGTATGGCAGGCCAAAAATTACTGAAATCCTTCAGCGGATTAAGAATACCCGTAACGTAGGGCAGGCATTCGTTGTTTCTCTCGGGCTGAGCATAGAAGAGATTTCAAACCGGTGGCAGGAGTTCTACAAGCAGCGTTATTTCCCTGAAATAGAAGGACGGCAGACTCTAAGTTCATTCTCTACTCCTATTACGAGACGTCGGGCCGGGAGTACCTTTAATGCAAGCCCCACAATCACTCCTTCGGGCGACAGGGTTGCATACATTACCAACAGGCGCAGTGGCGGCGGAGCAGTTTTCGATGTAGCCGTATCAAACGTGAGTACGGGCGAACAGCTTAAAATACTCATTAAAGGCCAGGACAGTGCCATGTTCGAAGAGCTGAACGTGTTGAATCCAAATCTCGCATGGTCGCCCGATGGAAGTCAACTCGCACTATCTGCCCAATCTAAAGGGTCTTATAATCTTGCTATTGTAGATTATGAATCGGAAGATACCAGGATGATCCGGTTTCCAAAGCTGGATGGTATTACCTCTGTTGCCTGGTCGCCTGACGGCAAGAAAATTGCTTTTGACGGTAACATGGGGCCGTACCAAAATATTTTTGTCTACAACCTGGAAACCGGGGATTTCACAGATCTGACCGGCGATGTCTATTCCGACCAGGAACCCGCCTGGGGTGAAGATTCCGAAACTGTCTATTTTATCTCAAACAGAGGCGATCAGCTAACTCCGCATGAACATCTGGCCGGGTACTCTATCTTAAAACATAAGTCCAGTTATCAAAAAGATCTCTACTCAATACGGCTCAATTCAAATCGCATTTCGAGACTTACCGATACACCGAATGCAAATGAAGTT
>Ga0209924_1000167_pt1 | contig 30600 bp, 29 predicted proteins | sample SalPonR1_C_D1_MG_FD_185700 | JGI IMG/M metagenome (GOLD analysis project Ga0209924, IMG submission 185700) | Salt pond soil microbial communities from South San Francisco under conditions of wetland restoration - Salt Pond MetaG R1_C_D1_MG... ...
GCGGGCAATGGCGTTGCCGTCAACAGGTAGCACAGAGCCAGCGTGGCGTCGGGACAGGCATCGATTCGGATACGGTAATGTCCCTCGCCGGTAACAAGCGGGTCGGCTGCGTAGCCGAGCTCGCGCAGGTCGTCGCTATAGCGATCAGACACGAATCGCCACTGCTCCTGCCGTCCCGCTACCTCCACCAGAACCGCCATCGCGTCCGCGCGGCGACTCTTGATCAGGCTGGACTGATAGGCTGGCAGTGCGACACCGAGAAGAATCCCGACGATACACAGCACGATCAGTAGTTCGAGCAGGGAAAACCCCCGACACAGGCGCATGCGTCATAACTCCGGAGCGCAAACAGGTTCGCTGGGTCGGGATGCTGGAATGTCAGCGCTGTGCTGTAAACGTCAGGGGCGCGGCCGTTGCCGCTTTGGATGAAACCGTGCGCGAGGAAGGAGCAGCGCTCGACGGTGTGGCGCGCAGGCAGCGCGCCGGCCATCAGGTGATTTCGGTGAGGCGCAGCTCCCGCGGCATGGAGAAGGTGACGTTCTCTGGCTCGCCATCGAGTTCACTTACCGCATTCGCACCGAGGTCCCGCAGGCGCTGTATTACGTCCGCCACCAGAACTTCCGGCGCCGAGGCGCCCGCTGTCACGCCAACCCGTGCCTTGCCCTCCAGCCAGGCAGGGTCGATGTCATCCGCGCCGTCGAGCAGGTAGGCGGTGGCGCCCATGCGCTCGCCAAGCTCGCGCAGGCGGTTGGAGTTGGAGCTGTTGGTGGAGCCGACAACCAGCAGCAGGTCACACTGCGCCGCCAGCTGCTTAACCGCATCCTGGCGGTTCTGCGTGGCGTAGCAGATATCATTCTTGCGCGGCCCGAGTATGTCCGGAAAACGCCCGCGCAGCACATCGATCACCCGCGCTGTGTCGTCCATCGAAAGCGTGGTCTGGGTGACGTAGGCCAAGCGTGACGGATCGCGCACCGACAGTGTTGCCGCCTGCTCCTCGTCCTCGACCAGGTAGATATCGCCGCCGCGGCTGCGATCATACTGACCCATGGTGCCTTCCACCTCGGGGTGGCCTGCATGCCCGATAAGAACGCACTCGCGGCCCTCGCTGCTGTAGCGGGAGACCTCCAGGTGCACCTTGGTCACCAGCGGGCAGGTGGCATCGAACACCTTGAGGCCGCGGTGTTCGGCGTCCATGCGCACCGCCTGGGAGACGCCGTGGGCACTGAAAATAACGATGCGGTCGTCGGGCACCTCGTCGAGCTCCTCGACGAAGATGGCCCCGCGAGCGCGCAGATCATCCACCACAAAGCGATTGTGCACCACCTCGTGGCGAACATAGATCGGCTTGCCGAAAACCTCCAGCGCCCGGTTGACGATATCGATGGCGCGGTCAACGCCAGCACAGAAGCCGCGGGGGTTTGCCAGTTGTACGTCCATCAGTGCAACTCCGCCGGTTCAACCCGGTGTACGAGAACATCAAACAGAATAGTACGCCCCGCCAACGGATGATTGAAGTCTACCGTGACTTCGCTGTCATCCACCGCCACCACCAGCCCCGGCAGTTCACCACCCGCGGCGTCGGCAAAAGAGCACACCAGGCCGACCTCCAACGCCAGATCCTTGTCAAACTGGTCGCGCTTTATCACCTGGATATTGTTGTCATTGGGCTGCCCGAAAGCCTCCTCCGGCGTGACCGAAAAAAGCTGCCGCTGCCCCGGCTGCATGCCGAACAGCAGCCGCTCGAAGCCCGGCAGAAGGCTGCCGTCGCCAATGGTAAAGTCCACGGGATCGTCGCCGAAATTCGAGTCGATCTCGGCGCCGTCCTCGAGCGTCAGAGCAAAGTTGAGGAATACCCGGGTACCTTCACCAACGCCGACCTCACCCTCGTTACTATCCGTGTTCATGCTCATGCTCCTCACAATTCGCGCTCTGTTATACAAAACGCGATGCTAAAACCCAAGTGCCCGGTCCTCATGCCGGCTCAGGCACGACCTGAGCCCCGAAAGCCATCCAGCAGCAGCAGAACGGCGCCCACGCTGATGGCGGCGTCGGCAATGTTGAAGGTGGGGAAATACCGGCCGGCGTAATGCACAGAAATGAAATCGACGACGTGCCCGAGCAGGACCCTGTCAATGGCGTTACCCAGGGCGCCCCCGAGTACCAGCGCCAGTGCCAGTGCCAGCAGACCCTGTTCGCGCGGCAGTCGCCAGACCCAGACGATGAGCGCGCCGCTCACCGCCAGCGCCAGCCCGGTAAACAGCCAGCGCTGCCAGCCGCCGGCATTGCTCAGGAAACTGAACGCCGCGCCCTCGTTATAGTGCAGGGTCAGGTTAAACCAGGAGAACACCGGCTCCGGGCGCGCATACTCCAGCAGTGACTGCGCCAGAACCTTGCTGCCCTGGTCGAGTACCAGCACCAGCAGCGCCAGCGCATAGGCGGCCCATACCATCGCGCGCTCAGGCAAAGTGGCGCTGCTCGCCGCTGCCGTCCACGTTGAGCACACATCGCCCACACAGGGTGGGATGCGCCGTGTGCTGACCGACATCGGCACCGCGGTGCCAGCAGCGCTCACACTTGTCATTGCCCGATACGGTCACCGACAGCTTCAGGCCCTCGACGCCGGTCTCGGTGGCGTCGGCCGGGGCCTCTGCCAGCGCGGCAACGCTGGCGCCCGACGTGATCAGGGCAAAGCGCAGTTCATTGCCGAGTGCATCGACGGTGGCCCGCAGCGCTTCATCGCAGTACAGCACCACCTCCGCATCCAGCGACCCGCGCAGATTGCCCGCCGCGCGCTGGGCTTCCATCTCGCGGTTTACCGCTGCGCGCACGTCCATGACCTGCTGCCAGAAATCGCGGCCCATGGTCGCGCTGTCTTCCAGCCGCGGCAGATCCGTCACCCACTCGACCAGAAAGACCGAATCGGCGCGTTCTCCCGGCAGGTTTTCCCAGATTTCCTCGGCGGTAAAGCTCAGAATCGGCGCAATCCAGCGCACCATGGCATCGGCGATATGGTACAGCGCCGTCTGCGCTGAGCGACGGGCGATGCTGTCAGCCTGTGTTGTGTACTGGCGATCCTTGATCACGTCCAGATAGAAGCCGCCGAGGTCGATGGCGCAAAAATTGTGCAGGCGGTGATAAATGGTGTGGAACTGGTAGCTGTCGTAGGCAGCGAGAATTTCATCCTGCAGCAGGGCCGCGCGGTCTGCCGCCCAGCGATCCAGCGACAGCATGTCCGCCGCGGGCACCGCGTGCCTTGCGGGATCAAAGCCGGCAAGATTGGAAAGCAGGAAACGCGCCGTATTGCGGATGCGTCGGTAGGCGTCCGCGGTGCGCTTGAAGATTTCGTCGCTCACCGCCAGCTCGCCACGGTAGTCGGAGGCCGCCACCCAGAGACGCACAATGTCGGCGCCAAGATCATTCATGGCTTTTTTCGCGGGCAGGATGTTGCCGCGGGACTTGGACATCTTGTGACCATCGCCGTCGACGGTAAAGCCGTGGGTGAGCACCGTGCGATAGGGTGCCTCGCCATAGGCGCCAACGGCGGTCAACAGGGAGGACTGGAACCAGCCGCGATGCTGGTCGGAGCCCTCCAGGTAGAGATCTGCAGGCGAACGCAGGCCGTCGCGGCGCCGCAGGACACAGGCGTGGGTGACACCGGAGTCAAACCACACATCCAGGGTATCGGTAACCTTCTCGTAGGCAGCGGCCTCATCACCCAGCAGTTCGCTGGCGTCGAGATCGTACCAGGCGTCGATGCCGCCGGCCTCCACGCGCTTCGCCACCGCCTCGATCAGCTCCACGCTGCGCGGGTGCAGCTCCGCCGTCTCGCGGTGAACGAACAGCGCGATCGGCACGCCCCAGGTGCGCTGTCGCGACACGCACCAGTCCGGGCGGCTGGACAGCATGCCGTCAATGCGGGCCCGGCCCCATTCTGGCATCCAGCGCACGCCGTCGACGGCGGCCAGCGCCTCCCGCAGCAGTCCATTCTGGTGCATGCTGACAAACCACTGCGGCGTGGCGCGGAAAATGATCGGGGTCTTGTGTCGCCAGCAGTGCGGATAAGAATGGGTGTAGTCCTCGGCGTGCAGCAGCGCCCCGTGTTCGCGCAGCAGTTGCACGATAGCGGCATTCGCCTTGAACACGTGCTCACCGGCGAAATGCGGCGTTTCCGGCAAATACACACCATTGCCGCCCACCGGGTTGTATACCTCGATACCGTAAATCGCCCCCACCACGAAGTCATCCTGACCATGGGCCGGCGCCGTGTGCACCGCACCCGTGCCCGCCTCGGTCGTCACGTGGTCACCAAGCACCACGACGATGTCGCGGTCGAGGTAGGGGTGACACAGGCGCTGGCGCTCCAGCGCACTGCCCGCGCAGCGCCCGAGAATGTCGACCTGCTCAAGCCCGAAGCGCGACGCGCAGTTCTCGGCCAGCTCCGCCGCCACCAGCAGCTGGCGGTCACCGTCGGCCAGCAGGACATACTCAAGCTCCGGGTGCAGACTCACCGCCATGCTTGCGGGAATGGTCCAGGGGGTGGTGGTCCAGATGGCCACGGCAATGTTGTCCGCCCCCGGCGCGCCGCAGGCGTCGGCGATCGCTGCGCTGTCGCGGGCCGCATAGGCAACGTCAATCGCGGTCGAAACCTTGTTCTCGTACTCAACCTCCGCCTCGGCCAGCGCGGAACCACAGTCCGTGCACCAGTGCACGGGCTTGAAGCCCTTGTGCAGGTGGCCATTATCGATCAGGCGGCCGAGCGTGCGGATAATATCCGCTTCGAACAGGGGATCCATGGTGAGGTAGGGCCTGTCCCACTCGCCGAACACCCCCATGCGCACGAAGTCCTCGCGCTGGTTGTCGATCTGTTTACGCGCATAGTCTCGGCAGTGATCGCGGAACGCCGCGGCGCTGACCTTCACGCCGGCCTTGCCGACTTTTTTCTCAACATTGAGCTCAATCGGCAGGCCGTGGCAGTCCCAGCCTGGCACGTAGGGCGCATCATAGCCGGCCAGCGTGCGCGACTTGACGATCATGTCCTTGAGAATCTTGTTCACCGCGTGGCCCACGTGCAGCTCGCCGTTGGCATAGGGCGGGCCGTCGTGAAGAATGAACTTCGGCCGACCGGCGCTCACCTCGCGAATGCGCGCGTACAGATCCATCTCGCGCCAGCGGGCAAGACGCTCGGGCTCGCGCTGCGCCAGTCCCGCCTTCATCGGGAAGTCTGTCTGTGGCAGATTCAGGGTCGCTTTGTAGTCGCTCATGTGTCGCTGCTGTCCATACTGTGGCGGGGCGCCGGCGAATTCTGCTCAAACCAGCGCTGCGCGGTGTCAATGTCTGCCCGGATGGCATCGCGGAGCGCATCCAGGGAATCGTACTTCTTCTCGGCGCGCAGACGGTGCACGAAACGCACGTCGATGCGCCGACCGTAGAGGTCGGGTGAACCCTCGAGCAGGTGCACCTCGAGGTTGGCGCGGGTGCCGTTGCTCACCGTGGGTCGCGTACCGACATTGGCGACGCCGGGGACAGCGCTCAGCCCGGCACCGTCCACCCGCACCGCAAACACGCCGGCCAGTGGCGAACGCAGCCGCTTCAATTCCACGTTCGCCGTCGGTGCACCGAGTTGACGACCCAGCTGATGACCGCGCACCACGCGACCACTGATGGCGTAGTCGCGCCCGAGCAGTCGTGACGCCAGCGCAAGATTGCCCGCCGCGAGCGCGTCACGCACGCGTGTGCTGCTGATGCGCTCGTCGTCCAGGGCACAGGTCTGCGTCGGCAGGGTACTGAAGCCCTCACGCTGGCCGAGCTGGCGGAGAAAGGCCGCATCCCCTTCGCGCTCACGTCCGAAGCGGAAATCATCCCCCAGCACCAGCCGCTGTACGCCGAGCCCACGCACGAACAGTGCCTGCGCGAAATCCATCGCCGACATACCACGCAGCGATTCATCGAAACGAATGCATAGCAATCGGTCGACGCCCAGTTGGGACAGCCGCAGACACTTCTCACGGAAACTCATCAGTCGCGCCGGCGCCTCTCCGGGGGCCAGATACTCACGCGGCAAGGGCTCGAACACGATAACCACCGACGGCAGGGACAGGGCGCCCGCCTCGTCGATCAGCTGGCCGAGCACTGTCTGGTGGCCCAGATGCACGCCGTCAAATGCCCCGATAGTCGCGACGCAGCCGCGGTGGCGGGGTCGCAGATTATGCAGACCTCGGATCAGCTCCATCGATGTTCAGGGACACTTTCAGCGTAAAAGAAACAGTATATCGAAAACCGCGGGGCGGGCATACGCCCGACAGGGTCGCGCTGACATGACAGGGCCGTCAGCCGCTTCGCGGCGTGCGCAGGTGTGCCAGCCGCGTTCCCGCCAGCGCGTGGACCAGCACGTAGACCAGACCACCGGCACTGCAGAGCAGTGCAAGCTGCAGACTGCGCTCCGCCCAGGACCAGGCCAGCCAGACCCCGGTGGGGGATGCCAACAGCATCAGCACCGCGAGCATCGCCAGTGTCGCCAGCAGCAGACGACCGGCATAGGCACGCCAGGCAGGACTGAACCGGTACACCGACTCGCGCACTAGCCCGCGCCAGAGCAGTGCCGCGTTCAGGCAGGCGGCGACGCTGGTTGCAAGCGCCAGCCCCACATGCCCGAGGTTGAACCAGAACATCAGCGGAACAACGAACATGACGTTCAGCAGCATGTTGGCCAGCATGGCGCGGATGCCGATGGACACCGGCGTCATCATGTCCTTGCGCGCATAGAATCCCGGCGCAAGCACCTTGATCAGCATGTAGGCGCAGAGCCCGAGGGCATAGGCACGCAGACTGTAGGCCGACATGCTGACGTCCTGCGGCGACAGGGCACCGTACTGGAACAGGGTAATGAGAATTGGCTCGGCAAGGACAACCAGCGCGACCGTCGCCGGCACCGCGATCAGAAGCACGCCGCGCACCGCCCAGTCGAGCGTCAGGGCGAAGCGATCGCTACGCGCTGCCGACTGGTCGGCGGACAGACTGGGCAGTATGACGGTGGCGATGGCAATGCCGAAAACGCCGAGGGGCAGCTCTGTCAGCCGATCAGAGTAATACAGCCAGGAGACGCTGCCGGTGGGCAGAAACGAGGCCAGCACCGTATCCAGCAGGAGATTGATCTGACTCACGGAGACGCCAAACAGCGCCGGCACCATAAGCACCAGAATACGACGCACGCCGGGGTGCCGTGTGTCCCAGCGCGGTCGCGGCACCAGGTCGAGCCGATACAGGAAGGGCAGCTGAAACAGCAGCTGCACCAGGCCCGCGAAGGCCACGCCCCAGGCGAGAGCAAAGGCAGGCTCGGCAAAGGCGGGCGCCGCCAGTGTCGCGGCGCTGATCAGAGACAGGTTGAGCAGCACCGGCGTGAAGGCGGGCACCGCAAAGCGACCGTAGCTGTTGAGAATGGCGCCACACAGACCGGTCATGGAGATAAGCATCAGGTAGGGAAAGGTGACGCGGATAAGATCGGCGGTGAGCGCGAACTTCTGTGCGTCGCGCATGAAGCCCGGCGCAAATACCGCGGCTACCGCTGGCGCTGCAACAATCGTGATCAGCGTCAGCAGCACCAGAGTGCCACCGAGAACGCCGGCAACACGGTCGATCAGATCGCGTACCGCCGCCTGCCCGCCCTCTTCACGGTAGTCGCTGAGCACCGGCACAAAAGCCTGGGCAAACGCGCCCTCGGCAAATAAACGACGCAGGAAGTTGGGTATCTTGAAGGCGACGAAAAAGGCGTCGGCGTTGCCGCTGGCGCCAATAAAAGACGCCAGCACCACATCGCGCACCAGGCCCAGCACACGGGACAGCATGGTCATGCTGCCCACCACCGCGCTGGAGCGCAGCAGCCCCGGAGCCGGCCTGACGACCGGGGTGCCGCTCATTCCGGTGTCTGCTGGCCGGGCACCTCTGCCGCCAGCCAGCGCTGGCGCAGGCGCTCGCCGTGCAGCGCCAGCCACTGCAACGCAACCAGCGTGTGAGCATTGGCAATGCGGTCGGCGGCCAGCAACGCCAGTGCCTCGCTGCGGGGAATCCGGTGCACGAGGATATCCTCGCCTTCACTGTCGAGACCGTGCACCTCCCCCGCGCCGGCGCGCAGAACGCGGCCACAGAACAGACGCACATGCTCCGAGCAGGCGCCGGGGCTGGGGAAAAAGCTGGCAACCGGCACCAGCTCCGCCAGTTCGCAGTCGGCCTCTTCGCGGCCCTCTCGGTGCACGACGTCGGCGTCGGACTCGCCCGGCTCCACAATGCCGGCCACCAGCTCAAGCATCCACGGCGATGCGTCGCCGCGCAGCGCGCCGGGCCGGAACTGCTCCAGCATAATGAGCGAGTCAGTCTCCGGCTCATAGGGCAGCACGCCAACGGCGTCACCGCGGTGAAACACCTCGCGGGTGAGCGGCGCGCTCCAGCCACCGTTGAAGCAGCGATGCTCCAGGGTTACACGCGCAACGCGAAAATACCCGCTGAACGCATCCTGCTCCTCAAGAATGCGAACGTCAGCCGCAGCGAAGCGCAGGCGAAAGCTCACAGCTCGCGCCTTCCGGTGTACCACTTCACCGGCGTCGAGCAGGCATCCACCTGATCGACAACATCCAGCACCAAGGCAAACAGGGCCATGCGCACCAGCAGTCCATTGTCGGTCTGGCGGAAGATGGCCAGGTTCGGATTATCGTTGAGATCGTCATCCAGCTCGCGGGCATTCTCCCGCGAGTCCCGCGGCAGCGGGTGCATGATGACCGTATTCGGCTCGCAGTGGGCCGTGTAGATGCTCTGGTTCAGGCGAAAACGGCCGCGATAGAGATCCGCTTCCTCACGCGTGGTGAAGCGCTCTTCCTGCAGGCGCGTGCTGTAGACGATATCGACTCGGGAAATGCTCGCTTCCATTGCGTCCGACTCGATCACCTCATGCCCCCGGGCCTTCAGGGTTTCGACGATCTCCGCTGGCATGCGCAGTTCGGCGGGCGATACCAGCACGAACTGCACCGCCTCGAAGAGCCCCAGCAGCTTGCACAGCGAGTGCACCGTACGCCCGTAACGCAGATCCCCGAGCATGGCGATGCGCAGCTTGTCGACCCCGCGACCGCGCCCCGCCAGCTCGGCCTTGATGGTGTAGAGATCCAGCAAGGCCTGGCTGGGATGCTCGTTGCTGCCATCACCGCCGTTGATCACGGGTACGCGGCTGGCGGCGGCGAATTCGGCCACTGAGCCCGCTACCGGATGACGCATGGCAATGACGTCGGAGTAACCGCTGAGCACCCGCGCCGTGTCATACAGAGACTCGCCCTTGGCGATGGCCGACTGTTCAAAGCCGGTGGTCTCGCGAACTTCGCCGCCGAGCAGGTTGAAGGCGCTGCCAAAGCTGACCCGGGTGCGGGTGCTGGGTTCGAAGAACATGGCGCCAAGAATCGCACCGTCCAGAACGCGGGTGCGGCGGCGACGTCGCGCGTAAGGCTCCATGTTGTCGGCCACCGCAAAGAGCCGTTCGACATCCACACGCTCGAACTGGCTGATCGACAGAATGTGGCTTCCGGCAAACTGCATGGCTATTTCCTTTGAATTATTCCCGTCCCGACGCCGCATCTTCTTACGCGCCACTGCATGCCCGTGATCGGACTGCTGCCGCGCGGCGGGCATTATACACGCGCATCGCCCGCCAATTCAGGCCAGCAGCGTATCACCCCAGGCCTGCAGCGCCTCCAGCACCGGTCGTCCCGCGGCCCCCGGTGGCAGCGACTCAATGCGCTGCTGGAGATCCGCCTGATAGTCCTCGAGCCCCAGGGGAAAGCCCGGCGCCTCACCGGACAGGCGGTACAGTCGGAACTCGTCCCAGCGCTCCCGTTCCTCGCTGTCCAGCGTGTGCGGGTAATTGCGCGCCCGGTAACGGAAAAACAGCTCGGACAGGCGGGCGTCCTCGAACGCCGGCGTCGCCGCCGCCAGCGCGTCCGCCGGCAGCCGGCGCAGGCTGTCCAGGCTGCGCCGGTCACTGTCACTGAAAAACCCGCCACCGTACAGCTGCGTATCCGGGTCCCTGTCTTCCGATGCGCTGCGGGGGGCGTGAATGGCCGACAGCTTGTCGTTGAATGCCTGGGGATCGCTGTCCCGCCAGCGCCGCAGCATTGCCAGGTGCCGGCGACAGCGCTCGCCGTCAAGGCCGAGTCGCGCCGCGACCTGCGCATCGGCCATGCGCGCTGTGACCAGCACCGGACTGCGGTTCACATGTACGGATTTCAAGCCGGGCCGCTGGACGCCCTCAGGCAGATCATCATGGCGACTGAACAGATGGCCGCGCAGCGTATCCGCGTCCAGCTCGATAAGCGCGCCGGGGTCGACATCGAGGTCGTAGCAGAGAATTTCGTTGCGGTTGGCGGGGTGGGCCATCAGCGGCGCAATGAGCCCGATGTTGTGGCGCGCGGCGCCGAACTTGCCCGACACATGCAGCACCGGCTTCATCGACTGCACGTCCAGCATGGCACTGGCGGCGGGCTTGCGTCGCAGGCGCAGCATGTAATCGTACAGCCGCGGCTGACGCTCGCGGAGCAGGCGCGCAACGGCGATGGTCGCCGTCACATCGGACAGCGCATCATGCGCCGACGCGTGCTCGATGCCGTTGGCTACGGTCAGTTCCTCAAGGCGAAAACTGGGCAGGCCATCCTCGCGCAGCGGCCACTCAATGCCCTCTGGACGCAGGGCATAGGCCGCGCGCAGGGGGTCGATAATGTCCCAGCGGGAATTGCCGTTCTGCCACTCCCGGGCGTAAGGATCGAACAGGTTGCGATACAGAGTGTTGCGGGTAACCTCATCGTCAAAGCGGATGGAGTTGTAGCCCACGCCGCAGGTGCCCGGCAGCGCAAGTTCGTCGTGAATGCGCCCCATGAACTCGCACTCAGGCAGGCCGTTTTCCAGCGCATGCTGGGGCGTAATGCCGGTGACCAGGCAGGCCCCGGGCTGCGGCAGATAATCATCGGCAGGCCGCGCATAGATGACCAGCGGCTCGCCGATCGGGTTGAAGTCGGCATCGGTGCGCTGACCGGCAAACTGCACCGGCCGGTCGCGCACCGGGTCGGTCCCGAAGGTCTCGTAGTCGTGCCAGTAGAAGGTCTCGTCAGACATTCTGCGCGCGCCGCCGGTTCAAATGAGTTCCAGCGCCTGCGTTTCGATTTTCTCACGCCAGATTGCCGGGCCGGTGTCGTGCACCGAGATGCCACGACTGTCCACGGCGACGCTCACCGGCATATCCTTCACCTCGAACTCGTAGATGGCTTCCATGCCCAGTTCGGGAAAGGCCACCACCCTCGACGAGGTAATGGCCTTGGAGACCAGATAGGCGGCGCCGCCCACCGCCATCAGGTAAACCGCCTTGTGTTTCCTGATGGCCTCGATGCCGGCAGGACCGCGTTCCGCCTTGCCGATCATCCCGAGCAGGCCCGTCTGCTCGAGAATAAAATCGGTGAACTTGTCCATTCGCGTGGACGTTGTGGGACCGGCGGGACCCACCACTTCATCCCGCACCGGATCCACCGGCCCCACGTAGTAGATAAAGCGGTCGCGCAGATCGACCTCATCCGGCAGCCCTTCACCGCTGGCGATCAGTTCCTGCATTTTCTTGTGTGCCGCATCGCGGCCGGTGAGCATTTTTCCTGACAGCAGCAGGGTATTGCCCGGCTGCCAGCTCGCCGCCTCTTCACGCGTCACGCTGTCGAGATTGACCCGACGCACACCCTCGCCAACCTCCCAGGTAATATCGGGCCAGTCATTGATATCCGGTGGTGTCTGCAAAGCCGGCCCCGAGCCGTCGAGGACAAAATGCGCATGGCGGGTGGCGGCGCAATTGGGAATCATGGCGACGGGCAGCGAGGCTGCGTGGGTCGGAAACTCCTTGATCTTCACGTCCAGCACGGTGGTCAGGCCGCCCAGCCCCTGGGCGCCGATACCGAGGCGGTTGACGGCATCCATAATCTCAAGACGCAGCTCCTCGCCACGATTGGTCGGTCCGCGCTGGCGCAGCTCGTGAATGTCGATCGGATCCATGAGCGATTCCTTCGCCAGCACCGCGGCCTTCTCAGCAGTACCGCCAATACCGATGCCCAGCATACCCGGTGGACACCAGCCGGCACCCATGGTGGGCACCGTTTTAACGACCCAGTCGAGCACGGAGTCCGACGGGTTGAGCATCGCCAGTTTGCTCTTGTTCTCCGAGCCACCGCCCTTGGCCGCCACCCGCACATCCACCGTATCGCCCTCGACCACCTCCATGTGGATCACCGCCGGCGTGTTGTCGCCAGTGTTGCGTCGCTTCCCGGCTGGGTCCTCGAGAATAGAGGCACGCAGGACATTATCCGGATGCGTGTAAGCGCGACGCACGCCCTCGTTGACCATGGCCGCCACCGACAGCGTGGCATCCCAGCGCACGTTCATGCCAATGCGCAGAAACACCGTCACGATACCCGTGTCCTGGCAGATCGGGCGGTGGCCCTGGGCACACATCCGCGAATTAATCAGGATCTGCGCCATGGCATCTTTTGCCGCCGGGTTCTGCTCCATCTCCCAGGCCCTGTGCACCCCCTGCACAAAATCCAGCGGGTGATAGTAGGAAATGAACTGCAGCGCATCGGCCACACTATCGATGAAATCATCCTGGCGAATGGTCGTCATGTAGGTCTCCCTGTCAGGCGCCGGGCTGCTGCAGCGCACGCAACGCGCGCTGCAGCTCATTGATACTGCCGTTGATCTGGCGGCGGAAATTGTTGATGGATTCGACCCACTCCTCGTTGCTGCTAACGCGCTTGTTGAGTCGGGCCACATCGAGATTCAGTTTGTTCACCGTATCGGCAACGCGCTCCATGCTGGCCTGGTTCGCCCTGGCGTTGCTCATAAGGCGATCGAGGTCGCTGGCGACGCTCTTGAGCCTGGTTACATCGCTTTTGAGACCGGCCAGGTCGTTGGTGGCACTGCTGAGAGAGCCGTCAAGGCCGGCGATTTTCTTGTCCAGATTCGTTGTGGTGCCCTGCAGCTCCTCGATATTGGCCTTGTTGCGCCGCCATGCAGAGGCCCAGAGCTTGTCGACTTCGGAGTACAGCTCCTTGATCTTCACCGCCATCTGCGCGGTATTCTGGCTGAGACCCTGGTCGGTGTCCGAAAGCCGGTCTTCCAGGTCGCTGATACGTTTGGCATAGCGCTCGGTCTCGAACGATGCCTGGGTCAGCTTCTCGTCCAGCTGCCAGGCCCAGGCGCAGGCCACCACTGCAACCACCAGTGACAGCGTGACGATCAGCCGCATCAGCAGCGGACTGCCACCGCTGCCTCCACCACCGGGGCTCGCCCCGGCGCCACCGCCGGAGCCTCCGCTACCGCCGCGCGAGCCACCCGTGCGCTCGCGGCGCGGCGCCCGGCGGCCGCTGCCGCCACCCGCTGGCGCTCGACCTGAAGGATCATCATCGCGGCTCGGCACAATGGAAGGGATAGCGTCTAGATCGTCGTCTCTGGCCATGGTTGCTGCACCGAAAATGTGGGACTTTATTATACGCAGTGCCGGCGGCCGGCTTAAAGCGATGCGCGCGATAGCCTGCACTCACCACACGCGCTTATCGCCATCCCCGGTACGCGCATCGCGGCTGTCTCACGCAGCGACCGCCAGGCATGTTAAACTGGTGTGAAAAATCAGCACGGGGTGAACACATCGGACATCGGGTCTTACCCGTACAGTCCACCAACAGCAACCGGCGCGGCGCAGCGCGTCACGCAGTATTTTAACACTGGAAAAGGAAGGAGACTTTCATGGCTTTTGAATTGCCCGAACTGCCCTACGAAAAGAATGCACTGGAGCCGCACATCTCGGCCGAGACGCTGGAATACCACTACGGCAAGCATCACAAGACCTACGTCGACAAGCTGAATGGCATGGTCGAAGGCACCGACATGGCAAACAAGTCCCTCGAGGACGTCGTCAAGGCGGCCTCTGGCGGCATGTTCAACAATGCGGCACAGGTGTGGAACCACACCTTCTACTGGAACTGCCTGTCGCCCAATGGCGGCGGTGCCCCCGATGGCGAGCTGGCTGCCAAGATCGGCGAGGTCTTTGGTTCCTTTGACAAGTTCAAGGACGAGTTCACCAACAGCGCCATCGGCAACTTCGGTTCCGGCTGGACCTGGCTGGTGCAGAAGCAGGATGGGTCCGTCGCCATCGTCAACACCGACGACGCCGAGACACCGCTCACCGACGACAGCGTGACACCGCTGCTCACCGTCGATGTCTGGGAGCACGCGTACTACATTGATTATCGCAACGCGCGGCCGAAGTACCTGGAAGCGTTCTGGGCGCTGGTCAACTGGGATTTTGTTGCTGGCAACATGTCCTGATAAAAGGCTTCATGCAGACAAAAAAAACCCCGGATTGATTCCGGGGTTTTTTTTGTGCAGAAGAAAGAAAGCTGCGCCAGGCGCAGCTTTCCGGGAACGGGCTGGCTTACATCATGCCGCCCATGCCACCCATTCCACCCATGCCGCCCATATCCGGGGCGCCACCGCCTTCCTTCTCTTCCGGTGAGTCAGCAATCATCACTTGCGTGGTGATCATGAGACCGGCGACGGAGCCAGCAGCCTGCAGGGCTGTGCGGGTTACCTTGGCGGGATCGATGATGCCGGCATCGAACATGTCGACATATTCACCGGTGGCCGCATCAAAGCCATTGTTGCCAGAGCTCTGGCGCACCTTGTCGAGCACCACGGAGGCTTCACCACCGGCGTTGCTGACGATGTGACGCAGCGGGTTTTCCATCGCGCGCAGGGCAGCGGCAATACCGATGTCCTGATCGTGATTGTCGCCCTTCAGGCCCTTGATCGCATCGATAGCGCGAATGAGTGCAACGCCGCCACCGGCAACCACGCCCTCTTCGACCGCGGCACGGGTTGCGTGCAGTGCATCTTCAACGCGGGCTTTCTTCTCTTTCATTTCGAACTCGGTGGCAGCACCCACCTTGATTACCGCAACACCGCCTGCCAGCTTGGCCACGCGCTCCTGCAGCTTCTCACGGTCGTAGTCGGAGGACGTGTTCTCGATCTGGACACGTACTTCCTTTACGCGCGCCTCGATGGCCGCACCGTCACCCTCACCGTCGATGATGGTGGTGTTGTCCTTGTCCATGGTCACGCGCTTGGCGGTGCCCAGGTGCTCCAGAGTGGCTGACTCCAGATCCAGACCCACTTCTTCGGAGATCACGGTGCCGCCGGTCAGGACAGCGATGTCCTGCAGCATGGCCTTGCGACGATCGCCGAAGCCTGGTGCCTTACAGGCCGCAACCTTGACGATACCGCGCATGTTGTTGACCACCAGCGTCGCCAGCGCCTCACCTTCAACGTCTTCGGCGATAATGACCAGCGGCTTGGACGACTTGGCAACCTGCTCCAGCAGAGGCAGCAGCTCACGGATGTTGGAAACCTTCTTGTCCACCAGCAGGATGTAGGGCGAGTCAGACTCGACCATCATGTTGTCCTGATTGGAGATGAAGTACGGGGACAGGTAGCCGCGGTCGAACTGCATGCCTTCTACCACGTCCAGCTCGTTTTCCAGGCCGGAACCTTCCTCAACGGTGATCACGCCTTCCTTGCCGACCTTGTCCATGGCGTCGGCAATGATTTTACCGATGGCATGGTCGCTGTTGGCGGAAATGGTACCCACCTGGGTGATCGCCTTGTTGTCCTCACAGGGAATGGACGCCTTGTGGATTTCCTCAACCGCAGCGGCAATCGCCTTGTCGATACCGCGCTTGAGATCCATCGGGTTCATGCCGGCGATAACGGCCTTCAGGCCTTCGCTGACAATACCCTGAGCCAGAACGGTTGCGGTGGTGGTGCCGTCACCGGCAGCGTCGGAAGCCTGTGACGCCACTTCCTTCACCATCTGCGCGCCCATGTTCTCGAACTTGTCTTTCAGCTCGATTTCCTTGGCAACAGACACACCGTCCTTGGTGACGGTGGGTGCACCGAATGACTTGTCGAGAACCACATTGCGGCCCTTGGGTCCCAGCGTAGCCTTGACGGCATCCGCAAGGACGTTCACGCCCCGCAGCATTGCCTGGCGGGCTTCATCGCCAAAATATACATCTTTAGCAGCCATGATTTTTTCCTTTACCTTTACTGTTTGCGTTTAATGGGTAGTGAGTCTCGCCTGGGCGCGCTTACTCAACGACAGCGTAAAGCTCGCTCTCGCTCATGATGATCAGCTCTTCGCCTTCAATCTTGATGGTGTTGCTGCCGGCGTACTGACCGAAGACCACGGTGTCACCTACCTTGACCGCAACCGGGCGCTGCTCGCCGTTGTCCAGCACCTTGCCGTCACCAACCGCGACCACCTCACCCTGGTTCGGCTTTTCTTTGGCTGAACCCGGCAGCACGATGCCTCCGGAGGTTTTCTCTTCTTCTTCCTTGCGACGAACGACCACGCGGTCGTACAGCGGACGGATTTTCATGGATTACGATCTCCAGTTCATTCAGTGTTATCAACTCCCCCAATCGGGGCCTGCGCACTGTATTGGGGTCGACAGCCGGGAATTCAAGAGAGAATTAGCACTCTTTTTGCGAGAGTGCTAAAAATTTTTCGGCGCTGGCGGCAAGGTGGGGTGGTGGAACGGCGACCCGGTGGCGATATTGCTATGCGAGGAGCTGGCCAACGCCACCAGAAACAAGACTTATCGTCTGAAAAACAGAGGCTTAGCGCCTCTCCTCGTCAACACGGCGGTATTCACCTTCAATGGTGGCAGACCCCTGGGGATCGCGCTGGTCGGGGCCCCGTGACTCCGCTCCCGAGGCCGGCCCGCGCCCGAAGAGCCAGCGGGACAGGCGACGGCGCAATGGCCCGAACAGCACCAGCAGCGCGGCGACATCGGTGATCAGACCGGGAATCATCAGCAGCAGCGCTGCAAGTCCCACGGCCATGTCATCCACAAGCATCTGCGGCCCGAAAATGCGGCCGTCCTGCGCCTCGCGCAGACGCATGAACATGTCCCGCCCCTGGAAGCGCAGCAGCATGATACCGGCGACCAGGGTCAGAAACACATAGGCCAGCGCAGTCAGGGCACCTACCGCCACACCAAGCTGGATCAGCGTCAGTAATTCCAGCCAGGGCATCAACAATATTACGTATCTCATGCAGTGAGTATGGGGGCTGGCAACGGCTTTTCAAGCGCAGCTTGTGCGCAGGCCCGTGCCGGCACAGTTTGCACCGCCATGAAAGGCTGCTACTGTCGCCGGCTTCTCGCCCTCGCAACCAGGAACAGGAGCAGCCTGGCCCATGGAACTGCTCGTCATCGGCATAGCGGCGTTGTTCGCTGCAGCACTGACTTTTTCTCAGGCTTTGGCGTTGGCACACTGATGACACCGGTGTTTGCCCTGTTCTTTCCCCTGCCGCTGGCGATTGCCGCCACGGCGGTGGTGCACGTGGTAAACAATCTGTTCAAGCTCGGCCTGACGGTGCGCAATGCCAGCTGGCGGGTTGTGGCCGCCTTTGGCCTACCGGCAATGCTGGCGGCCCGGGATTCCTCCACAGCCCGCTGCTGTGGCCGGTACTGGTGGGGACGCTGTGCGCCTGCGCGGGCTCGCTGCTCGGTCGGCAGCTGCTGACGAAAGTCACCATGTCCGCCGTGCGCTTAGCGGTCTCGATGATGATGCTGGTAATTGGCCTGGGACTGATGAGTGGGTGGATATGACCGAACCGATCAGCATCAATGAGCGCATCTGGCTTGCCGTTGCCGCCATTCCCGCAGGACGCGTAAGCACCTATGGTGCCGTCGCCAGCGCCGCCGGCTTGCCGCGGGGCGCCAGACGCGTTGGACGCGCGCTGGGAGCGCTGCCCCCGGACAGCCAGATTCCCTGGTATCGGGTGATCAATGCACAGGGACGGATCGCAATACCCCAGGGCAGCAAGGCTGCCCGGGACCAGTGGGACCGACTCCTCAGCGAAGGCGTGATTCCCGAAGCCAACGGCCGTATCGACCTGCGTCGTTACGGCGTCTGAGCGGTAGATCAGCGCTGCTAGCGCAGACCGGTGATGTAGCGCCGATCGCCGGGATTGCGATTCGGCACCGGTTCTTCGAGAATCATCAGCCGCTGCGTGACTCACCGCAGACGCCAAAGGAGACATGCGTGCGTCAACTGACATGCTCTGTCGAGCACTGGTCGCTGAAGCGGCCTTTTCACATCACCGGCTACCGTTTCGATGAGGTAGCGATACTCCAGGCCAGTATTCGCGATGGCGATGAGCTGGGACAAGGTGAAGCCACGGGCATCTATTATTTGGGGGAAACCGGCAGCAGCCTTCTCGCGCAGGCGCAGAGTGTCGGCGGCGCCATAGCCGACGGCGCCTCCCGTGAGGACCTGCTGCGGCTGTTGCCAGCCGGCGGTGCGCGCAATGCCCTGGACTGCGCGCTCTGGGATCTGGAAGCCAAGCAGGCCGGGGAACGAGTCTGGGAGATGCTGGGTATCCGCAGCGAGCCCGTGGTGACGGTGAATACGGTGGGCATTGGGTCGCCAGCAGAGATGGCGAACGTGGCGAGCGAACTGGATACCGACCATATCAAGGTCAAGCTGGACGGCGACATGCCCCTCGAACGCATCCGCGCCGTACGCAACGCGCGACCAGACGCCGTGATTGTGGTTGACGTCAACGCCGGCTGGACCTTCGCGCAGCTTACCGCGCTCGCCCCCCGCTTCCGGGATCTGGGCGTTGCCATGATCGAGCAGCCGCTGCCGCGCGGCGGCGACAGTGAGCTGGAAGGCTACGAAGCACCCCTGCCCCTGTGCGCCGACGAGTCCTGCCTCGACACCAACGAGTTCGAGCAGGCCGCGCAGCGCTACCAGATGATCAACATCAAGCTGGACAAGACGGGCGGACTCACCGAGGCACTGCGCCTTGCCGCAATGGCTCGCGACAGCGGCATCGAGATCATGGTCGGCAATATGGTGGGCACGTCTCTGGGCATGGCGCCGGGTTTCGTCATCGCCCAGCAGTGCCGCTTTGTCGACCTGGATGGCGCGCTACTGCTGCGCCGGGATCGCGACCATCCCATGCGCTATAGCGGCGGCGTGGTCATGCCGCCTCCGATCGAACTGTGGGGCTGAACCGGATGACGACGACGCTGACGCTGCGACCGCCCTACCTGATCTTTCTTGGCGATGAAACGCGCAAAACCTACGGCAAAACGGGCCAGGGCATTGCCGACTGGCGCCCGGAACACTGCGCCGGGCAGCTGCGCCTGACGCCGGACACACTGCACATCGGTCTGCCCGACCTCAGCGTGGAGGAGGCCATTGCCGCGGGCGCCGGCTCACTGATTGTCGGCACGGCCCTGGTGGGCGGCAGTATCCCGGCGGCGTGGATCAATACCCTGTGCCGCGCCGCGCGGGGCGGCATGGACATCGTTGCCGGCCTGCATTCGCGGCTGGACAGTATCCCCGCGCTCGTGGCCGCGGCAAGCGAGGGCGGCGCGGGGCTGATCGACGTGCGCACGCCGCCCGCCAACCTGCCCGTGGGCAGCGGCAGAAAGCGCCGCGGCAGGCGTCTGCTCACCGTCGGCACCGACTGTGCGCTGGGCAAGAAGTACACCGCGCTGCAGATCGAACGCGACATGCTGGCGCAGGGCCTCAACGCCCGCTTCCGCGCCACAGGCCAGACCGGCATCATGATCGCGGGCAGCGGCGTACCCATCGATTGTGTGGTGGCAGATTTCATCTCCGGCGCGGCCGAAGTTCTGTCGCCGGACAACACCGACGACCACTGGGACATCATCGAGGGCCAGGGCGCCATTTTTCATCCGGGTTATGCGGCGGTCACCCACGGTTTGCTGATCGGCTCGCAGCCGGACGTGTTCGTCGTCTGTCACGAGGCGCATCGGGAAGTCGTGAGCGGCTGGCCGCACATGCCGCTGCCCACCATCGGCGAGGTAATCGAGCGCACCGTGGCCATCGGCCGACTCACCAGTGCGGCCATTCGCTGCGTGGGAATCAGCGTCAATACCTCAGGGCTACCCGGCGGGGAACGTACCGGCTATCTGCAGATGCTGTCTGACCGCTACGGGCTGCCCTGCGTGGACCCTATGGCCGGGGGGACGCAGGCGCTGTTGACCGGATGGGAGCAGCTCAAGCCGGTGTAGGGAACCGTCTGCAGGCTCAAGGGTTCCGCGATCGCACTAAAGACGCTCGGAATCCGGCGGTCGAGGCAGCGGATCGTCCCCCCAGGGCGCCACCCAGAACAACAGCAGCATGCCCGGCACGGCCACCGCCGCGCAGAACAGGAAAAACGTCACCCAGCCCATGTTTTCCACCAGCACGCCGGTACTGGCATTGGCGAAGGTCCGCGGCAGGGAGGCGAGCGCCGTGAACAGGGCAAACTGCGTAGCGGCAAAGGTGCGGCTGGTCTCGCGGGCGATAAAGGCCGTGAAGGCGGCGGTGCCCATCCCCACGCCGAGGTACTCGAAGCTGATCACCAGGGCCAGCAGCCAGAGCACATGGCCCTGCTGGGCGAGAACGGCGAAGCCGAAAATGCTCACCACCTGTACGACGCCGAACACCCAGAGTGCGCGGTTGATGCCGAGCCGGATCATGACCAGACCGCCCAGCAGGCCGCCGATAATCGCCGGCCACAATGCCGCATGCTTGGCGACCAGGCCAATCTCCGTCATGCTGAATCCCATGTCCAGATAGAAGGGGGTTGCCAGCGCGGTGGCCATGTTGTCGCCGATTTTGTACATCACCATGAAACCGAGCACCAGCAGCACGCCGTGCCAGCCGCGCCGCGACAGGTACTCGGCAAAGGGGGCGACCACGGAATCCCGGATACTCAGCTTCTTCGGCGGCGCGCTCTCCGGTTCGCTCACCGCCAGGGTCATGGCGATGCCGACGCCCATGAAGGCCGCGGTTACCATAAAGACCGTCTTCCAGGGCAGCGCATCGGCGAGAATCAGCGACAGCGAGCCCGGAACCAGGCTGGAAATCCGGTAGGCCTGCACATGAATGGCGTTACCGAGGCCCAGCTCGCTATCCGGCAGGATCTCCCGGCGAAAGGCATCGATGGCGACATCCTGACTGGCGCTGAAAAACGCCACCGCCACAGCGAACACCGCCACCAGGGCGGTATTCTGCGCCGGCTCGAGAAAGCCCATGCTGCCAATCCCCAGCACCAGCGCCAGCTGCGAGAGCATCAGCCAGCCGCGGCGCCGGCCCATGCCCATCGGCGCGAAGCGGTCGAGCAGCGGCGCCCACACGAATTTCCAGGTGTAGGGCATGCCCACCAGCGCGAACAGGCCGATCTCCGCCAGTGATACGCCCTGATCCCGCAGCCAGGCCGGCACCAGCTGGATAAGTACGTACAGCGGCATGCCCGAGGCCAATCCCGTGAACACGCAGATAAGCATGCGCCGGTTGAGGATGGCACGTGAGAAAGATAGCCGACTGGCCGCTATCGAGCCAACATTGGTGTCTGCCATGGGCGCTCGCAAGAGTTTAGTAAGGATGGGGCCGGCTATCGCACCCGGACCTGTTCACTGGCAGGCGGCGACCCGATGACTCGCATTGTTCAAGGTGCTGTCGCCTCTGTACGCTGGACCCCTGACGGGCGAACCGCCCCCAAACCAGCGCACACCTTAAAGTACGCGCCCGAGAACGGAAAGCCTCGATCGCGAATCAGCCCTGCTGCAATCGCTGCTGCCGGCGCGCGCAGGCGGCGCGGTACAGCGTCACATCGGCGGCGTGGTACCGTTCGATGCGCGCACGCAGTGACGCATCCTCAACGTAACGCGACGGCGCCGCCGGGTTGACGTTGGCCCCAGCTCCGTCCCCATCAAGAGCGCAAAGACTGCCAATGCCCAGGATGCGCCGCGCAAAATCATCGATATCGTGATCGAAGTGCTCGGTGATACCGACGAAATCGAAGCGCCCCAGCGGCACCCCCCAGAGAAATTGCTGATAGATATTGCGCAGCTCCGGCCCCAGGCAGAAGCGCTCCAGCGACCAGCCCTCTTCCATCATCCGGCGATGCAGAAGACCAGCGCTCTCCGGCGCATAGCTGCGGCGCCAGTAATGGTAGTGCGAGGCGAGGCGCTCAACGGGTTCGCGCAGCCAGGTGACCCGGCGCCGGCCTGGTCCACCGCGCCACAAGCTGTATTTGATCGCGAGGAAATGGCCATGGACAGCATCTACCCCGGTCAGCTCACCGGGTCGCTGCAGCAGCCGGATGCCCGCGCGCAGCGCCCGCAGGCGGCGTGCCGTCACCGTGGCATGCAGGGGCCGATCGGCGTAGTCATCGCGCAGCCGGTCGCCAAAGTGTGACGCCAGCAGCGCGTGGAAGGAGGTGCCGGCGGTCTTGGGCAGATGCAGGGAAATCAGCACGACGACGCCTATCCTTCTCCCGCCGTTGAACCGCGCGCAGTCGCGGGCTGCGCCGCTTCCGCTGCCGCGAGCTCTTTGGTCGCCCGGGCGTCTGCCTCAGCGCGAGCCAGGGCTTCGCGCTCACCCTCCTCCACCATAAACCCGGCCAGCCGGGTCGCCGCGTCTTCCCAGTCGACCGGCTGGGACGTGTCGGGATAAGCGGAGAAATCTTCCTTGAACAGGGATTCCCGCTGAAACCACCGTGCGGCGACGCGGGCATTGGATGACGCAAAGGCGGCGTAAAAGGCCTGCGCCTCGTCGCGGGTTGGCAGTTGCCCACGGTCGTCGCCACCTGTCCGCTCGAGGTAATCCACCAGCGCGCGTCGGCGGCTGCCGTGGCAATCGCGGGTGGCGGGGTCGTAGCCGCCACACTGCGCGTTGAAGACTCTCAGCGCTACCTGCGACGCGCGGCACAGCGATGGGTTGGCGGCTCTTGGCAGACGACTGTCCGGTACACCAAGACCCGCCATCTGAAAGAAGTCCTCCACCACATCACCGCCTGCAAAGCTCTCGGTCTGGTACAGCCTGGGGCGCATGCGGGAGGCACCGAAGGCCTCGCTCCAGCGATGAAGAAGCGAGTCAAAATCAAAATACGGCGGCAGGCTGTCGGCGCGCCGACGGACCTTGCTCAACGGCAGAATCTCTGGCGGGACGAAACCGGCGCGCAGCTTCTGACTATAAAAACTGAGGGCCATCTGGTCCTGGCGACGGAGGTAGCAGATGACGGATACGTCGGTGAACAGGCCGTCGAGGAAGGTCGCCAGCCGCGTCACGCTGTCGGGCTCAAGCAGGCGGGAATGGAAGTGCTCCGAGGAAACCACAACAGTCTCCATGCCCGCGTCAGCCTTTGCCGCCGCAACCTCGGCGGCAAAGCCATCCAGCACGCCCGCCGCCCAGACAGCGCGCTGCTCGGCATCGGCCAGGTTCTGCGCCCGCAAAAAATCATCCAGGGTATCCGGGGGCATAAAGGCGGCGACCAGCGCCCGGTGATTGCCCCCGCCCAGGGACCTGCACAGATGAACACCGCGTTCAGCGAGCGTTTCGCGATTGATCAACAGGTGCTGCTGAATCGCCGTCGACCCGGTTTTCTCGGTACCGACGTGCAGGATCAGGCGCACGGATCAGGCCCCCTGCGGCTGCTGCCGTGGCGAACGGACACGCGGCACACGACAATCCCGGACATCCAGACAGGCGGACGATGTGTCAAGGCGGACATGGCACTCACAGTGCGGCTGCGACGCCGCGCATGTTACCACCCGGCGCACGGCGCTGACGACGCCGGCCCTGTTACGGTCGCAGTGCCGCAGACCGCTCGCGGAAATGGCCCAGCTTGCGGGGAAACGCGGGGATTGACGTAATCTGCCGGTCGAGCACCGCTAGCGCCTCGTCATAGAGCGCCAGATCCTCGCGGTTATGCGCCAGGACGTCGTCCCACAGAGCGCCGAGCTGTGCCCGAGCCGACTCGGCGCCACGCGCGGATGACGGGGTCACGTTCTGCGGCACACAGGCCAGATCGAGCGGCGGAAACAACGGCTTCAGTGCTTCTTCCAGTACGACCATACTCTCGTCATAGCGCTCCACGATGCCGATGAGCGCCCCATCGGAGAGTTGCTGACGGGCCGCGGCAACGGCCTCCGCCGACAGCGGATCGAGCGCGTGACGCGCACTGCCGTCGGCCAGGAACCGCGTCTGGAAATTGCGGATAACCGGGCGCACGTCGTCCTGCAGGCGCCAGGCAACATAGTCCTGCAGGTTCAGGCGCTTGGCGGCCTGCGCACCGGGCGTCATCGCCTGCTGCTGTCGCTCAAAGGCATAGACCGAGAGCACGCGCTCAATGGGATGGCGCAGCAGAAACACCGGGTGAAACGCAATACCGTCGAGTGGCGGCGGCGGGCTGGGCAGGTTGTGGCTGGACAGCGCCACCATCGACGCATCCGCCACGGCCGCGGCCAGCGTGTCCTGCGGCGCCGCACGCATGGCCGCGTCATCCCGGTGTTGGCAGAACGCCGAGCCGAAGCTGCGACGCAGGGACCAGTCCAGCGTAGAGCCCGCGTTCTTGAAAATGTGGCCGTGCAGAAGAATGTGGCGCATAGAGCAATCAGTGTCGAATCAGGACCGGAGCTTAGCGTTTGCGATGACAAGCGACAAACGCTCCTCTAGACTTCGCGCATGACATTCCTCGATAAAGCCCGTTCATTCATCCACGACTTCAGCGTAGACCCGGCGGACTATCCGGCCATTGTTGACCACCAGGCACTGCCGTCACGCCTGCACTTATCCGGCAAGGGCCACGACAACCACATTTTCCTTCGCGGCAAACTGGCAGGCGATGTGGCGATCACCTTTGGCGATGTTCGCGGCTGCCGCGTCTTTCTGGGCGACAACCTGCAAGGCAGCTTGACCATCGCGCTGCGCAACGACAACGCCACCGTCTTCATTGGCCGCGACTGCGACTTCAACAGTCTCGCCCTGCGATCCCGCCAGCCCGACGACGCCATTTTTATCGGGAACAGCGTGGCGGTGACTGGTCCGGGCACCTGGATTTCCGGCTTGCGCGGCGGCAACGCCCGTCCCGGCATTGTCATGGGCGACTGCTGCGTGGTGGCCAGGGACGTGATTCTGCGCAATACCGATGGTCACCCGGTATTTGATCGGGCAAGCCGCCACCAGATCAACCAGCCCGCGGGCGATATCGTCATTGAGCCCCACGTATGGCTGGGCGAGCGTGCGGCCATCCTGAAGAACGTGCGCCTTGGCGCTTTCGCCGTGGTCGCTCTGGGCAGCGTGGTGACCCGCGACGTGCCCCGCTACGCCGTGGCCAGCGGCGTACCGGCGACACACAGCACGCGAGCGGATCGCTTCTGGGCCTGGGATGATTCTCCCGAGGGGGTGGCAAGAGCTGAGCATTTTCTTGCGCGTTTTCCGCCGGACTGACTACAGGTGAACTACCGCCCCGATATCGACGGCCTGCGCGCCGTCGCCGTGCTCGCCGTGGTGATCTTTCATCTGGGCGTGCCCGGCTTTGAGGGCGGCTATGTTGGCGTGGATGTGTTCTTCGTCATCTCCGGCTACCTGATCACATCGATTATCCTTGCGCAGCACACCGCAGGCCGCTTTTCCTTTGCGCAGTTCTACGCGCGGCGTGTGCGCCGGCTTTTCCCGCCGCTCATTGCCACAGTTCTCGCCACCACACTCGCCTGCGCGGCCATTCTCGAACCCTATGACATGATTGCCTATGGGCGCTCCGCCGTTGCCACGCTGTTCAGCGTATCCAATATTCTGTTCTTCAGTGAAGCCGGTTACTGGGACAGCGCCTCGGAGCTCAAACCGCTGCTGCACACCTGGTCGCTGGGCGTTGAGGAGCAGTTCTATCTGCTGTGGCCGGCAACGATTGTCGGCCTGCTCACCTGGCGCGGCCCGCGCGGCCTTGGCCTGCCATTGCTGACTATTACAGCGGCCGGGGTAGCGCTTTGCATTGCCTATACCACCATCGATGCAGCGGCGGCATTCTATCTGCTCCCGTTCCGGGTTTTTCAGTTTGCGCTGGGAGCCCTGGTGGTCCCGCTGGCCGCAACGGCACTGGCGAGGCAGCTGCTGCACGCCCGATGGGGCCCCGTGAGCGCTATGGGCGCCGGCCTGTTGCTGATACTGTTTGCGGTGTTTACCTTTGATGCCGGCACCCTGTTTCCCGGCTCGGCGGCGCTGGTCCCGTCTCTGGGTACGGCACTGGTGCTCTTTGCCGGCAGTCAGTGGGCAAGCGCCTCGCCTGCAAACACGCAGCGTCCACTGGCAGGACTTCTCGACAACCCTCTGAGCCTCTGGGTCGGGCGGGCCTCCTACGCCATGTATCTGGTGCACTGGCCGATGGTTGCGCTGTATTACTACGAGGCAGGTCGGGAGCCAACGGCATCGGCGCAGGTTTGGCTTGCAGTGGGCATTGTCGCCGCCACCTGGCTGCTGCACTACGGCGTGGAACGCCGCTTCTATGAGCGGAGCACCGCACGCTCCACGGCATTGGAAAAGCCGGGGCGCGCGAGCGCAAGCCACGCTCCGCACTCGGCTTCAAGCCGTTCGCGACACCGGGGCCCGATTGCGGCCATCCTGGCCAGCCTGCTACTGGTCAGCGTGCTGCCCCTGAGCGCCTGGCTGGGCGATGGCTGGTCGTGGCGCGAGCCGGATGTGGTACTCACGGCCGACGCCATCAAACAGGGCATGCAAGAGCGCTACATCCACGTGCGCAGCGCCTGCCCCATAGAAGAACTGGCAACGCATGACGCCTGCGACCTCAGTCGGCCACGACAGGTGCTGGTGTTCGGCAACTCCCACGAGCCGGATGGCTTCAACTTCCTGCACGCCGGCTACCGCTCGGACAACGTCAACCTCATTCGCTTTGGCACCACCAACGCCTGTCCGGGCCTGGCGCCGGAGGGCGTGGCCGAGAGCGCTGACTGTGCGCAGCGAATGGCGGCGCTGTTTTCACCCGAGGTGATCGAGTCACTCGATGTTCTGTTTTACGTCGCCAACAAACCCTTCTTGGACAACAAGGCACCCTACGTCGGGATACTGCGCGAATTGAAGCGACTCAAGCCCACACTGCGGGTCATCACCATGGGCGGCTACATCAATACCCGCACCGACTGCTGGCGACTCATCAACGCCGCCCGCTCAACCTCGGCCTGCAGGCATCCCGCCAATGTGTCCTACTTTGCTGATGCACCACAGGCCCAGCCCATGCACCACGACATCATGACGCTGACAGATCATTTTGTGGACCGGGTGGACCTGCTGTGCCCTAACCGTCAGCTGGAGAGCTGCGCCATGAGCGCGGAGGATGGCACACCCGCATTCTATGATCGGCACCATTTGTCGCTGCAATTCGCGAGCATGGCGGGGCGTCGGTATTCGGAGCGTTACCCGGGTCTATTAACGGGTGAGTAAGTGCGGAAGGCAGGAAAAGGTGCCTCGCGGCCTCGATCAGAAGTCATCGTGCACCTTGGTGGGCTTGCGGCGGATAGATTTTGGCATCAGGGCCAACTTGTCCCTGTTGTGGCTCAGGTGGCGGGATAAGGTGGCGCTATCGGCATCGAAAAGCGGGAGGCCGACCAGCGCCGCGGCCTCGAAGACAACACCGATCTCGCACTTGAGATCACCTTTTTCGATGCGCTGGAGCAGGCCACGGGAAATGCCGACGCGCTCGGCGAGTTCCCGGGCCGTCATTCTGCGCTCGATACGTGCCTCGCGAATTAGTCCGCCGAGTAGCGCCATCGCGTCTTCGGTGTAGCGTGAATAGGTGCGTGTGATTGACTTGGGCATAACCGGATTATGATCTGTATGTAGATCATAAATCAAACCAAGGATCTATACATAGTGCATACATCATTTGGAAAGGTCTCGGCTGCCATGCGTTGTTATAGAGAAAGAATCAGGCGAACGCCCTCCTCGACTTCACGGAGTTTGCGATCCTGCAGTTTTCCAACACGCTCTCGTAGAAAGGACTTGTCAAGAGTCACGATTTGAGAAATGTTGACGACGGATTCACGGCCAAGGTTTGCGCTACGCCTGGAAAGCGCAACATTGCCCGGAGCAGCAGCAAGCTTGATATTTGACGTAATTGAGGCAACGACTACGGTATTGATGCGACTACGATTGAATGCATTAGCCTGCAAAATAAGTACCGGGCGTCTGAAACCGGGCTCAGAGGCACCAGGGTCGGGGAGTTCAGCCCACCAGACCTCGCCACGCCTCATTTACCAATCTTCCTTCTCTATGCTTTCACGCTGCATTTGGCCAAGATGCCCGTCCAGTCCAGAGTTCTCTGATGCATAAAGATCGTTCAATCGCGTAGTGACATCGGCGATCTTATGTCGCTCCAGGTATTCATGGACAGCATTTGCATAAAACTCACTTCTTGATATGCCAAGCCGCCTGGCTGTGCGGTCGGCGGCTTCGAAGATATCGTCTGGTATAGAGATCGCGGTCTTCATCAAGTCAGTATAACTGTGGTTATACCGCCATTCAAACCGTATCAAGAATCATCACCGGCGTTTTTCAGTGGTGCTACGACGCTGCTTCCTCCTCGTCACCTGGGACCTCGTCAAAATCTGCCCGCAACAAGGCCTCGGCCCGGCTGCTGCTGAAGTGCTGCTCCAGCCAGCTGCCGTAGCGCGCCATGCGCTCGGCGGGATCGATGCTGCCGCTCAAAAGCCCGATCACCGCATCGGCTATGGCCTGAGCGTCATCGGCAATCCACATGACGGTGTCGGCATCGGGAATACCCTCGGCGCCGATATGTGTGGTGACCAGGGGCACGTTCTGCTGCACGGCCTCCAGCACCTTCCCTTTCACGCCCGCCCCGTAGCGTAGTGGCACCACGGCCAGGCCCACTTCGCGGTACATGGCGTCCAGCGCTTCGTCGTCCACGTAGCCGTGCACGGTGACGTTGCCTGCCGCCAGTGCCTTTACCGCGCTGTTGGGGTTGGAGCCCACCAGGTGGAAGTGGCAATCGGGAACGGCGGCAGACACTTGAGGCAGAATCTCTTCCACACACCAGCGCGCCGCGTCGACGTTGGGCGGGTGGTTGAAGCCACCGACAAAGAGCAGGTGCGTTGGCCGGGTGGGCGCATACGGCGGCAGCGGCTTGTCTTCCAGGGCGTGCAGGGGAATGGTGCGCAGGGCCAGGTCGGGGCGATGACGGGCGATTTCCTCGGTCTCCGCCTGGGAAAAATAGTAGATGCGGTCCACCTGATCGAACACGGCGTACTCGCGCTGGCGCCAGCTGTCGGCGCTTTTCTGCAGGGCCGGGTCCGACTGCAGCGCCGCCTCCCGGCCAATGCGCAGGTAATGAAGGTCGTGGCCGACAAAGTTGATCGGCGGACAGGTGGGCAGCTTTTTCAGGTGTGGCAAAAACTGCTCGGCCACGTGGGGGCGGTGCAGGAATATCTGGTTGATGTAGGGCGCATGCTCGGCGAGCCAGGCATCCAGGCCGCGGGCGATGGATTCGCCTACGAGCACTTCCACACCCAGCTGCTGCAGCGTCTCCGTATAGGGTGCGTGGGCAAAAAAATTGGCGCCCATGAACTGCACGCGGTAGTCCATGGCCAGCAGCAGTTTTACGTACATGAAAGTAGAACGGGAGCCCGCATCCTTATCGTAATGCGGCACGTAATGGTCGATGAACAGCACGCAGGGCTTGCTGGCCGAGCGATCCCGCGCCCAGATAACGTGCTCGGCATTCGGGAAATGATCGCGCTCCAGTACCGTCCGCCACTTGTCCGCGAACACCTGCTGGTTGGTGACCTGGTGCTGCTTTATGCCGGCCGTCAGGTCCGTGCCGTTGCTGACACCCTCGAAATGGAAGATGCGGGCAGCTGGTTGGTAGACCACGCGATACCCCGCCTCACGCACCGCAAAGCAGATATCCGCATCTTCGTAGTAGGCAGGCACGAAACGCTCATCAAAACCGCCCAGCTGCTGCCACAGACTGCGGCGCAGCATCAGACAGGCCCCGGAGATGTAGTCCACATCCTTCACATAACTGTAAGCCGGTTTGGCGGCATCATCCATGCGCCCGAAATTCCACGCCGACCCGTCCTTCCACATGATGCCGCCGGCTTCCTGCAGCGCGCCGTTAGCGAATAACAAAGTCGGTCCGACGGCACCCACCTCAGGATCTTCAAACACGTCGAGCAGCGCCGGCAGCCAGCCCGCGGTGACTGCGGTGTCGTTATTCAGCAGCAGCACGACGTCGCCCCGGGCCTGTTCAGCAGCCCGATTGCAGTTGCGCAAAAAGCCGAGGTTGCCCCCGCGAACCACCTGAATACCCCGGATGCGCGATTCAATAGTGCTGGTAAGATCCGTAGAGCCATCATCGGCAAGAATGACTTCGTATTGCCCTGCAGGGCTGTGGCGCAGCAGAGACTGCAGGCAGTGCACCGTTACCCGATAGTCGTTATAGACCGGTACGACTATGGAGACGCGCGGCGACTCTGCCGCCGGAAACTCCAGCTCAAGGTTATCCAGGCCGGGACTGAGCTCCGCCGGGGCCAGCGCCATGCGCGCCTTTGCCTGCTCAGGAAAGCGCGCATCAATCCACACCTGCAGATCGGCCGCGGACGAGCCAAAAAAAACGGAAAAGCCACGGCGGATGCGCGGCCA
>Ga0209924_1000181_pt1 | contig 29217 bp, 24 predicted proteins | sample SalPonR1_C_D1_MG_FD_185700 | JGI IMG/M metagenome (GOLD analysis project Ga0209924, IMG submission 185700) | Salt pond soil microbial communities from South San Francisco under conditions of wetland restoration - Salt Pond MetaG R1_C_D1_MG... ...
ATTTTTTGTTTGGCGACAGTTTCTTAACAGGAAAAGGAGCCATAGAGCTTTTGATTAGTATGTTTCTATTTTATTTTATTATAAAGTATATAATGAAAAAGAGTAGGTAGTGAAGAATACAATTAAAGTACAGCGAGCCACAAGGGACTTAACTCAAGAAGCTTTAGCTAAGCAAATTGGTGTCTCACGACAAACTATCAATTCTATTGAAAAAAATAGATATGTCCCATCAACTGTACTTGCTTTGAAAATATCTAAAGTATTTGATAAAAGTGTAAACGAAATCTTTGAATTAGAAGAGGAAGATTAAAACCAAGTCCTAATAATAGGTACGACTCATAAGGAATTCAAAGGTCTCCGGACTTCATCAACCGCTATATCTTAGATGGCCACTTGATCCATTTGAAAATGTAATTCCTTGCCGAGCTATAAAATAATCATTATTCATTAATGTAATTCTTAACAGCTTAGGCATAAGACTCTTTTCCAAGAAGTACCCAAAGCAAATAATTTTCGAAATTTTGTTGTGTTTATTATAAACATATAATTTTATATATATATTTGGCAATGCTTAGTGGCTAATAAATTTAACTGTTAAGTAATTTGCCAAAGAATATTATAAATCACTAAAACTATGCATTTATGGGAATGATGAAGGAGTTTAAAGAATTTGCTATGAGAGGCAATGTCGTTGATATGGCAGTCGGCATTGTGCTTGGTACAGCATTTGGCAAAATAGTATCATCCTTTGTGGCTGATGTTATAATGCCACCAATTGGCATGCTTCTGGGGGGAGTTGACTTCAGCGATCTCAAGTATGTGCTTGAAGGTGCTGTAATGGAAAATGGAGAAGTAGTTACAGAAGCCGTTGCTATAAATTATGGAAGCTTTGTAATTTCCATTATTGATTTTCTTATCATAGCATTTGCTATTTTCATGGTAATTCGTGGAATGAACAATATGAAAAAGAAGCAAGAAGAAGCTCCAGAACAAGCACCACCTCCGCCTAAAAATGAGCAATTACTTGCGGAAATACGTGACTTACTTAAGAAATAAGCTTATTTCTTTTCAATCCACTGCAAATTGGAGTCATCAGATTGCAGGGAGCACTTTTAGGAATTGGCCAAGAAAACCTCCAAAAACAATAGGATAGTCGTCTAAACCTTTCAGATACTCGTCTCGGCTCAGCCTAGACGAGTATCTTGTTAAAATCAGGATATCTTTTTTTGATTTGAAGCAATTCGATCAAGTAAGCAGCTCACCAACTAAAGTGCCAGTGGTTCGGCCCCCTATTATTCAGGAAAAATTGTGAAAGAATGAATACCACACACACAAAAGAATAGATTCTAATGGACTTGTACCTCAACTCGTTATAGCCCTACCTTACAGCATTCTTGCCCCCTCTGTTCTCTATGATGAGATCTCCTGAGGGGAAATACTTTGTATCTTTACAGTTGACGGCTAATTAGACATCCGACCGTTTGCACCCTAAAGCAAAAATAAAGGATTAAAAAATATGTCTTATGAGTAACTTAATCAAAGAGATCATTTCAATTTTCGTAATCATTGTGATTGTAAATGTGATTATCGAATTTGGAGTAGAGGAGAAAAGTTTCTTTGCGAAACAAATTAGGTTTTTTGGAGTAGCGATAATCATGAGTATCATAGGTGGCCTAATTTTAAATTGGTGGAAGAGTAGTCCGAAAGAAAAAAGGAAAGATCGAAGTAATGACAAATAGAAAGGAAGGTTGAATGAAGAATTCAGATTGTACTTCCAGATGAAAAATTTTGAAGGCTGGACTCACCATGCATCCTGGCGGAATTAAAATTTGACATGCAAACGCAGACAAGCTAAAAAAGGTGGCTATTCTTGGTAAAAAATGGCATGAACTTGTGACTGATGTTATGAAGCCCCAGACAAGTAAGAAAATGACGTGTTTTGATGAAGAAAACACCTTAGAGGCTTAGAAATAGAAGTCCGTAACTAAAAGCTAATGGCACATTCCCACCCCAAAAAAAATAACACGAAAAACCTGAAATTAGCTTTCTTTACGAATTTAGGGTTTACCTGTCTTGAAATAATCGGCGGTTTTTTTACCAATAGTATTGCCATTATCTCCGATGCGCTACATGATCTGGGCGACAGCCTTTCGCTGGGGCTTGCTTGGTATCTGGAAAACAAAGCCTCCAAAAAAGAAGCTACTAGAACATTCAGCTTTGGTTTTGCCCGCTTCCGATTGCTAGGTGCGCTGATAAATGCAGTTGTACTGATCGGCGGGTCGGCTTATATTATTTTTGAAGCTGTGCAACGCTTTCAAAATACGGAAGCGGTAAAGTCCTTTTGGATGATGGGCATCGCAATAATAGGAGTTGCAGCAAATGGCTATGCAGCCTGGCGCACTAAAGATGCAAAATCACTTAATGAAAAGGTGATAAGCTGGCATCTATTAGAGGATGTCCTAGGCTGGGTGGGAGTCCTCATTGTTTCCATCATTCTACAATTCAAAGACTGGTATTTCCTTGACCCGGCCCTATCTATTGCCATTACTTTATTTATTCTATATGGTGTGGGAAAAAGACTTTATGATACAGTTTACTTACTATTACAAGGTGTCCCGTTGGATATTGACCTGGATGAAATAAAAGAGGAGTTGCAGGACGTTAAACACGTGCAATCTATACATCACACACATGTTTGGTCGCTAGACGCGGAACGCCATGTACTTACCACACACATGGTTCTAGAGCACATCACAGAATACGAACAAATAGATCAAGTTCGCCAAAATGCTTTAAGAGCTTTGAAGGCATACAATTTTCACCATAATACCATACAAGTTGAATTGAATCCTGAAACCTGTGAGCTCAATAAGTAAAATACAATTGGCATTTTGATCGCTTAATACTGAAGAAAACTATACGAAAATGAAAATCACTTACCTGCTTTTGCTACTCATAATGTCGGGCATTATATATGGACAGGAAATAGACACGATTTCATTTTACTCCACTGCTTTCAAGGGAAAAAAGACTGTCTATATTCAAAAACCAGCGCATTACAAATACAAATCAGAATCTGTAAAACTCCCAGTTATCTATTTACTGGATGGACAGCATGAGTGGTTTGTCAACCCGCTACTTTCAGATATCCAATACCTACAATACACACACGAAATTCCAAATGCGCTGATTGTGATAATTCCTCATAAAAACCGAAATAAAGAGTGTGGTATTATAGATTTAAAAACTGAATTAGCCCTTGATATTTTCATCACGGAAGAATTAGAAAAGGAGCTAATAAAATACAGTCCAAATGAATTCAAGGTAATTATTGGACATTCCTTTTCCGCCTCATTTTCGCTCTATTCGTACTACAAGCATCCCGGTTTTTATACTACCGTAATTGCGAATACACCACTTGATGAGATGGAATTGTTGGTAAGCAGTTTGCAAGAGAATCATGAAATAGATAAAGACAAAATTTTTATAAGCATTGGTGGGATTACCAAAGACAAAGATTACTATCACAGGAAAAACTACGATCTACTAAAAGAAAAACACCCTGATTTCTTCAGTTCAATCCATGTATTTGAAGCCGACTATTCTGCTCATAATGCAGTACCCATCGTATCAACACCAATGCTTTTAACAAGAGTTTTCGAAAAATTTAGTAGTCGCTATTCGGGAATTGCCCGAGTAAACGAAGAATATAAACTAATACATGTACCTGAAATGGCCCATCAAGAAATGCAAAAGGTATTAAAGGCATCTCAAATTGGCAATCATTTCTACCCACCTGAAATAGCAGAAATTAATGGAATAGCTTCAAGGTATTGGAGTAGCGATTATAAGGATTTGACGACTGAAGTGTATAAGCTTGGGATAGAATACTATCCAAATTATTATGAGTTTTATCTATACCTCTATGAGTTAACTTTCGATAAAGACAAAGATAAATCAAAAGAATACCTGGATAAGGCCCAATATCTTTTAATGACCGTTGGCAGCGATGAGCAAGGTGAAAATGAAATTTTTGAAGAAATTAAAACTGAAAAGCTAAAAAATGGCTGGTAACAATCTATACAGCATATGTTAGTTAAATTGAACCAACACAATCTGGTGTTCTTGATCTACAGTCAGCTTCATTCTCTACTTGCAAGAATGCGCTCTAAAACCGCACCAGCATATGTGTAACCAAGATCAATCCCATCGCGCTCCGCCTACCACGAAATGAGATCAATGGGCGATAGCCATCCTTTACCTAAATTCTTCGTATATTTCAATTGGTCGCTTAGCCGTGCATAGTTTCACTCCCAAAAGGTAAATGTAAGGAACCAAAAAAACTCATTACCCATGAATAACTTAATCAAAGAAATCATCTCAACTTTCGTGATCATTGTTTTTGTTAGTTTTATTATGGAATTGGGAAATGAGGAGAAAAAATTCATTGTAGAACCCATTAAGTTTTTTGGAACAGCCTTAATAATGAGTATCCTCGGCGGCTTCATTATACATCAAGTGAAGATGGGTTCGAAAGAAAAGAGGGAAGGTAGAAGTGTTGATGACTAAATTTCCATTTAAAGGTGAAAGATCATTATTCATTATGTATGTCATCGACACTTTGTATTTATAAATCACGATTTTTACCAACCCACAATGTTTGTTAACTTCTTCCTGCTAGACCGTATCTCTGAGACAATATTTACCGGATCGTATGCCAGAAACCGGTAGCATTGTTCATATTGATAGGAGCAGCATGAAATCCTTCGTATCTTTCCGGAGGAAGGAAGTATAGCCGCCTGGGCAAGTGTGCAAACTAAAAAATTGAGCAAATGACCGAGTTAGAACTCATCATCGACTTACATAAAAATTCGGAAAGACAAGGTCCGGGAAGTGAAAATGACACCCTAAAAGCGCTTGAATTTTTGAGTCTACCGACTGACCAAACCTTAAAAATAGCTGACATTGGGTGTGGTTCAGGGGGACAGACAATTTCACTGGCCAAAAACTTGAACGGACAAATAACCGCAGTTGACTTGTTTCCAGAGTTTTTAATGGAACTCGATGAAAAAGCTCAAAACTTAAGCTTAAAAGACAAAATCGTAAAGCTTGAAAAATCCATGGACGATTTGCCTTTTGCCATAGGAGAATTTGACCTGATTTGGTCAGAGGGAGCGATTTACAACATCGGATTTGAAAACGGCCTGAACCAATGGAAAGACTATTTGAAAGTCGGGGGTTATTTAGCTGTAAGTGAAATCACTTGGATAACTCCATTTCGACCCAAGGAAATTGAAGATTTTTGGAAAGCAGAATACCCGGAAATTGCTACTGCTTCAAAGAAAATCAGGCAATTGGAAAATAATGGATATACTCTGGTGGGATATTTTTATTTAAGTCCGGATAGTTGGATTGAGAACTATTACAAACCCCTGCAATCGCGATTTGAGGATTTTCTGAAACGCAACAACTATTCAGCACTCGCCAGAAAAATAGTTGCAGATAGTCAAGCTGAAATCGAATTATATCAAAAATTCAAGGATTACTACAGTTACGGATTTTACCTGGCGAGAAAAGATGAATAAATGGCCGCCTGCAAGAATGGGCTATCCTAAGTAAAGAATCATAATTTGAACATAAAAAGTTAAGATTTAGCGCTTCAACTGAATCTTTTTATGGAAGAAAATGGTCAAAGCTGGGAAGAATAATTCTTTCAGGATATGCCAGCTGGCCCAGGAGTTCCATCCATCAAAACATACAGAATCGATGCTAATTTATCCAAACTACAGGTTTTAGAAGAATTAGTAAAGATTTAAGTAGGATGAATAATTGAGGGAGGATTATGCACAACTATGCCAAAGCCAACTATCTTTAGGCTGTGATAGATCTGCCATTTGCCGGACCCCATTTGAAAATAAAAAAGGTATAAATGAAAGCAGCAATACGGAGAAATTATTGCTATCCCGGCCAAATAAGACTTGAGCAGCTTGAGAAACCAAAACCAAACGACAATGAAGTATTAGTTAAGGTTTATGCTACCACTGTCAATAGGACAGATTGTGCAAACCTAACAGCTTCACCATTTATCATGCGATTTGTCCTTGGGTTATTAAAACCGAGAAAAATCATTTTGGGGACGGATTTTGCCGGAGAAATAATTTCGATCGGTAAAAATATTAACTCCGTTAATATCGGAGATCGGGTATTTGGTTTTAATGACACAGGCTCAGAATCTCAAGCGGAATACTTAACAACCGGTGAGGAAAATATATTCACTATTCCAAAAAGGATTGATTTCAAAACAGCAGTCGCAAGTTTAGAAGGAGCACATTACGGGTACTCTATTCTTCATAAAGTAAATATCAAATCTGGACAAAGCATTCTCATAAATGGAGCAACCGGAGGGATTGGCTCTGCTCTCCTACAGTTTGTCAGGCAATATGATGTTAAAATAGCCGCCACCTGCAATACTAAAAACATCCAACTACTGCAGTCACTGGGTGCTGACGAAATTATTGATTACACCAAAGAAGACTTTACTGATTCAAAGGAAAAGTATGATTTTGTTTTTGATACAGTAGGTAAAAGTACATTGGGTAAGTGTAAATCAATATTAAATAAAAACGGGGTTTACATTTCCTCTGAATTGGGACCTTATGCTCAAAATATTTTCTACCCTATATTTAATTCAATAAAAAGTCAGAAAGTAATATTTCCTATACCACTTGACAAGAGTAAAACAATACCCTATATCATTAACCATTTAGAGAAAGGACAGTTTAAGCCGGTGATTGACAGAGAATATCCATTAAAAGATATATCTGCGGCTTACAAGTATGTAATCAGAGGAGAAAAAACAGGAAACGTAGTAATTACAGTAGCGAAAAACAAGAGTATAAAAAACCTGTAAGACATCACGCTTTTTTTGACACTAATGCTCCAAGCTAGGCTAATAGTGTAAAATAAGGAGACATATATCTTACGTCCCATTTCTTCGTATCTTTCCAATAATCAGACGCATGGCCACCCAGGCGGTGATTTAATCGGACAGATATTTTAATATCGTATGATGCTATCCTTTCATCGAAAAGCTTTCCTCATCCAGACCATCGCATTTGTGGCGTTTACAATCATTGGAGCACTGACTCACGAATATGGGCACATCGCCGTAGCTAAATATCTGGGATACGAGACCACGCTGCATTACGGCAGTATGAATTATGATATAGAACAAAAGTACCCCGAGCTCGTGAAAATCTATTCCAACCATAAAAGTGAAGTGGAAAGTGGAGCACCATTTGAAAGAAAAGAAGAATATATAAGCGGAATGGAAAGACTACAGGCAGAGAGGTTCTGGATCCGAATAGGTGGTCCGGCACAAACCCTACTAACCGGATTACTTGGCTTGACGATTCTCTGTTTGCGAAGGAGACGTATTCATACTTATGGATTAGAGGGCGTGGATTGGCTGGCCGTGTTTTTGTCACTTTTTTGGCTAAGAGAGGTATTTAACCTCTTCATGTCCGTCAGCATGGAACTTATTTCTCCGGACGGAAGCTATTTTGGAGGTGATGAACGATACATTTCATATTACCTAAATCTCGGGGAGGGTACGGTATCCATCATTTTGGGATTGCTGGGCCTTTTCGTTTCAATATTTGTAATTTTCAAAATTATCCCCTTACCTCTTAGATTCACCTTTATTGGAAGTGGCCTGCTGGGCGGAATATTGGGCTACATCTTGTGGATAAAAATACTGGGGCCATTGGTATTGCCGTAAATACTATGCTAGATGTAGCCATACGCCTTGCCTTGGAGCACTCTGATCCGCAAATGACTAGTTTCTCCGACCCTATCCTAACTCAAACATATCCACAGGAATAATTTCAACAGATCGATCAACTTTTGTCCAATAGTCTGTATATTTCCAAAAGAGTTGGAGGTATATGCTTCCTCCGATAGATCCGCTACAAGATGAAATATAATCAGTTCCAAATATTAGAAAAGTACAATTCCTCTAAGCTTTCAATCAAAGATATTATCTTTTTTTTTCTTGCTATATCTACTCTTATTACAATCCTAGGCGGATTTTTTGGTCGGGAAGGTACACTTGATTTAGTAGGGCTTTTTGTGTTTTTCTTCGGCTTTTGTCTTGTCGTTTTTTTTAATTTTTTTCGAATGAAAAGTACACAAAACTTAAAAGGGGAGTTATCGGGTCAAATTGAATTTAATGCGGACCACATAAGAATCAACAACAAAGTCTTCCCTATCTCTCAAATCGAAAGCCTCAAACTCAATGCGACGGATTATATTGGCAAGAGGGATTCAAGTCTATTCGAGTTCAACCTCACAGACTCAACAGGAACACACAACTGGTGTAGCTTGCACTTAAAGGACGGGCAAAAAATCAAAACCTACTTTCAAATCCAGAACAAAGATGACTTTAGCAAATTGGAAAACGAGTTGATCCAGTACTATCACGCGGGTAAGATTCCCTGGCTGGAACTAATAAAAGCATTACAATTGGAGACGTACCAGGAAGTTCAGGAGTTCAAAAAAAGCCACCAACTAAAGATTGGGAATAAAAAATAGAGAACTACTTTTCTAACGCTCATAAATTACAATCTAATTTGGATTAAATCAGAACGTATAACTGTTAGAACTGAATCTGCACAATAACTCCATCACTGAATTCACCTTCAATATCATTGGGCCTTACTCTGGCCGCCAATTTACCTGGCATAAATAAATGGGTCTTGTAGAGAAATCCGCAAAGTATCTGGCCATTCCCGGCATAGCCTCTTACTCCATCGGTCAATGAGTACCGATCTGGTTTCAAATAGATAGAGCCCAAAAAAGTAGTCTTTAGAACAAGCAGGGACTAGATCATTTTATTCACCCACCAGCAAGACACATCCCTGCTACTTACTCTCAGAAAGATCTTCGAAAAGACGTAAATCAGGTAATTTCTCATCAAAGGCCCGCCAAACGCCATCATCGGGAACGGCCGACTGCAGAGATACGCGCTCGCCACTCACCGGGTGCGACAGTTGTAATTGCTGCGCATGCAGCCGTATGCTCCGGTCTTTATGTCCGCGACGCGCCCCATATTTGACATCACCCTTAATCGGAAATCCCGCATGGCTCAATTGAGCACGAATCTGATGATGCCGCCCGGTAATCAATTTGATACCCAAGAGCCGGTAGCGGTCTATTTCTCCCAGCACCTCTACCTCCATTTCAGCCAACTTCGCACCATCGTCCATCTGATCTACCACATACGATTTATTGTTCTTGCGATTGTGCCACAACAGATCTTCCCACTTCCCCTCTTTTATTTTACCCTTCTTTGAAACCACCGCGAGATAAAATTTAGATATATCGCGCGTCTTCCATTGACGGCTCAGCTCCATCGCTGCCTTTTTATTTTTCGCCAGCACAACCAGCCCCGAACTCGGCCTATCTATCCGATGCACCACTTTGACCGGATGCTTGCAATAAATCTCGGCAAGTTGATGCAAGGAGCTATCTTTTGTTCCATCGTCCTGCGCCGGCATCCCACCCGGCTTGTTCATCACTAAAAACTGTTGATTATTCTCTATAATATAATCCGATATAGATCCTTCCGTATTTTTCTGTTCACTCTTCATCATCTTCGATTTCTTCATAATCAATGTAGGTCGTTCCATCATCCGGCCCCGATTCTATAGTAGGACGCGACCGCACATAAAAGCGATAGACCAGGTACAGAATAGCGATGAGGAGAATGTATTTCATTTCAGTACTTTTCCCAAAGGTACGCAGCCGATCATAATATCCCCACTGTTTGGCTGGATTCTTAAAGAGTTTTTGGGCGCCTGCCGCCTCTTTCGCAAAGCGATTAAGGCGGCACCGCGTGCTTTCGGGGTTCCGTCCTCGAGTTCGCCGTCGGCGATCCTCGGGACCCGATCGCTTCGCTCCGGCCCTGTCGCCCCCTGGCGCGAAAGAAATGCACCTCTAACTCGAGAGGTATGGACACTCTTCACTAAAAATCAAGGGTGTAAGAAGCGCTATATGCTAGATTTTAGATTAATACCCCGGAATCATAGACTAACTGAACCACTGTAGATTTCATAGCTCAAATAAATGTTGTTACTTGCAGATACCGTTGAAAAGTAACTCATGAGTAGCCTTGAAAATATCAAAATGGCCATACGTGCACTGCGTGGCAATATGCTGCGAGCAGGTTTGACCATGCTTATTATTAGTTTCGGAATTTTGGCCCTTGTCGGTATTCTGACAGCTATTGATGCGATTATATTTTCCATGGGCGATAGTTTCAGCAGTTTAGGTGCAAATTCATTCAGCATCCGCCCTGCAAACACAGAGATTTCTTCCCGCTCGGAGGGTCGGGTCACGAAGCGAGCAGAACCGATTAGTTTTCGCGAAGCCCAGGCTTTTAAAGAACAGTTCGATTCCCGGGGCTATGTGGCCCTTTCATTTACCGGCCGACGGGGAGTAGAAGCACAGTACGAAGATGAAAAAAGCAATCCCACACTACGAATCATTGGTGCAGATGAAAATCAATTGCGCCTATACGGCATGGAAATAGAGAAGGGTCGGTATTTCAATCCCACCGAGATTGAAAGCGGCCGGCCGGTTGCTGTCCTTGGGGAAAGTATTGTTCGAACTTTATACGATGGGCAAGCCGATAAGGCTGTAGGCTCATATATCCTGGCCGATGGCCATAAGCTATTAGTCGTAGGTACTATCCAGCCGCAGGGCGGCGGCCTCAATCCGGGATCCAGTGCAGATGCCAGTATCTACGTGCCACTTCAGCGCGTGCGCCAATTATACGCCAGTTCCCGAACTAACTATTCCATTGCCGTAGCTGCCCCACAGCAGGACTTGCTTGATGGCCTTATTTCGGAAGCCATAGGAACCATGCGAAATGTGCGAGCTTTGCGCAGTTTTGAGTCCAATGATTTTGAAATTAGACAAAGCGACGACCTCGTCAATGCCATTCGAGAAAACACCGTCAAAATACGGTTGGGAACGATTGCCATAGGAATTATGACCATCCTGGGAGCAGCTATCGGGCTGATGAATATTATGCTCGTTTCTGTAACCGAACGTACAAAGGAAATTGGTATCTCTAAAGCCATAGGAGCCAATCGAGACCATATTCGCTATCAATTTCTCACCGAAGCCATCGTAATTTGCGTATTTGGAGGTATACTCGGAATCATACTCGGCGTTCTAGCCGGTAACCTGGTCACCCTGTTTTTAGGCACACCCTTTATCATACCTTGGCTCTGGATGAGTTTAGCATTAGTAGTTTGTATCATTGTCGGCTTGATTTCAGGATTATATCCAGCCGAAAAAGCAGCTCGTCTGGACCCCATTGATGCCCTCCGTCACGAGTAATTCTATAAGTTTTTGAGGCTCAGCGCGTCATTCGCTTTTATTTGCTTACCTTTGCGCCCTCATTTAAATACCATTGTATTGACAACATTCAAACAGTTAGGTCTATCTGGGCCTATCCTTAAAGCGGTCGCCGAACTCGGTTTTGAATCCGCTACCGAAATTCAAGAACAAAGCATTCCCGCCTTACTTGCCCACCCTCGCAATTTTATCGGACTTGCTCAAACAGGAACTGGAAAAACGGCAGCCTTTGGCTTGCCCCTCATTGAGCACTTAGATGCTAATTTACCTCAAACGCAAGCGCTTATACTTGCTCCCACTCGGGAACTGGGAAAACAAATAGCAGATCAGCTACAGGCTTTTAGTAAGTATACTAAAGGACTCCGCGTCCTGCCCGTTTATGGAGGCGCACCTATTGGAAAACAAATTCAGGCGCTGAAGAAACCGATCCACATTATTATAGCGACACCGGGCCGGTTATTGGACCTTATCAAAAGAAGAGCGGTCCATCTCGATCAAATCGAATGGGTCGTGCTGGACGAAGCTGACGAAATGCTTAACATGGGATTCAAGGAGGATCTCGACAAAATTTTGAGCTTTACGCCCGCTGAAAAACATACCTGGTTATTTTCTGCCACCATGGCCAAAGACATCCGTCAAATCGTGAAGAAATATATGCACGATCCGTTAGAAGTGCAGGTAAATGCAGACCAGGAAGGAAATGAAAATATAGAACACCGTTACATTATTGTCGATCGTAGAGATAAAACGGAAGCCCTGACACGGTTTCTGGACGCAAATGCAGATATGCGATCGCTTGTTTTTTGCAGAACGCGAAGAGATACTCAGCAGTTAGCCGAAGAACTCTCAGAACGTGGACATGCAGCCGCAGCAATTCATGGAGACTTATCTCAAAACCAACGTGATAGAGTCATGAGTAGTTTCCGTAAAAAAGCTGTAAATACATTGGTAGCCACAGATGTTGCTGCCCGTGGAATTGACGTAGATGATATCAGCCACGTGTTCCATCACAGTTTATCTGATGAGTCTGCATATTACACGCACCGAAGTGGTCGAACAGCCCGAGCCGGCAAAGAAGGAGTATCTATTGCCTTAGTAGGCCAACGAGAAAAGAATCGCTTATTGCAATTAGAGCGCACACTAAGCATAAATTTCACCCCGCTAAATATTCCTGGAGCTGACCATGTTATCAAATCCCGGATTACGCAGTGGGCACAAGATGCCTTGACAGCCAAGCCAAAGCAAACAGTGCCTGAAGAGTGGTTAGATTATGTCAACACCCTATTCGCAGGGCTTACAAAGGAAGAACTTATTGCTAAGCTGCTAGCGCTTGAAATGGCTCAAATTCAAGATCGGAAAAATAATAGAGACCTCAATGCGGATTTCCAAGCCGGCGGAGGCGGAGGTGGCAGAGGTAGTAGAGGCCGTGGCAGAGGTAAAGGATCGTCCAAACGAAAAAAATATGGCCGTTCTGGTCGTAAAAATCATGGCGGGAAATCCTCGCATTATTCAAAAAAATCACACCGGAAAGGGGGACGCAACAAGTCAAATAAGGGCTAATCCAGGCACTATAAATCTTGAATCAAATAAGTCCAGTTTAGATACCAAACCGGTAGCATAAACTATTTGAGCTTAAACCGATGGTTTAAAGTGTCAAATCAGTAAAAAATTGTAAGACTCAGTTCCTCGAATTGAGCTTACTCTTTTCGATCCGGTATGGACTGCACCCAAAGATCTCGCTGGGGGAAAGGAATAGTAACCTCATTTTCACGGAACAGCCTATCGACCTCAAAGCGCAAATCGCTTTTTATGCGTTCGATAAACATAAAATTTCTCGACCAAAAATGTAAGGTAAAATCCAGAGAGGATTCGCCAAAATCAGCAAAATTTACGGTAGGAGAAGGCTGGTCTAGTACAAATGCATTATCCTTCGCAACCGATATTAAGATGTCGCGCACTTTTTCTGTGTCAGATCCATAAGCTACCCCTACGTCCAATTGAAAGCGTGCCTTATCATCATAGTGGCTCCAGTTGGTTACCTCATCGACAATAAACTTCGAATTGGGCACCAAAATAATGACATTATCTCGTGTCTCAACCTGAGAGGTTCGCAATCCAATTTTACGAACGATTCCGATCGTCCCGTGCAGGTCAACCACATTACCCACCTCGATAGATCGCTCGAAAAGTAGAATTATTCCCGAGGTCAAGTCATTAAAAGTTTGCTGTAATCCAAGCCCCACTCCCACTAATAAAGCGGCAGCACTACCCCAAATGAGGGCAAAACGAACACCTAGGCTTTCAATGGCCACAAAGAAAGCCAACACAAAAATGATGTAGGTAATCAATTGGTTGATGGCATATTGCGTACCCACATCTACTGATCGGTTTTTATAATAAGGTACTAATAAGATTCTCGTTAACACCCAGGAAAAGAGCCGAGCGAAAATGAAAATTAACACCAGGAACAAGATATCCGTCAAAAAGAACTGAAAATTGCCCTCTGAAAAACTGAATAGCTGAATGTCCCAATTAAAATTTCTTAAAATAAAAATGAGAACTAGAATGTAGACCGCAGTTTGGATGGTTCGATTCGGTTTGGCTTTCGATCCGTGGGTTACATTCTCTAAGGTCTTTATACTTTGGTCCCTATTGAAAGCCATTTCAAAAACCTCAGAAAGAATATTATCCAAAACTCGAGCTAGAACTATAAAAAGACTGAGTTTGAGTAAGGTTGTGATTTTCAATTCTGTTCGAGCGCCCGGGATTAGGTCGTAATCCAGACTCAGACTCCACATGGCTCCAAAGAGCCCCAGGATGATAAAAAGCGAAGTCAATAAAAGCCGAATTTTACGGCGCATATTTGACTTAATCTCCTGATAGTAAAATAAAAGAGGTAGCAGATACCCAAACGTCAGCTGACGTAGAGAAAAAAGCCCCAACAAAACTAAAAATAAGGCAATTACGCCGCGTAGAGTGATTGTGACAGACGTCCACTCCACAATGATAAAGTCCAAAAATTCCTCCATGATTCGATTTAATGCAGCCTTAATATAGGCAGAATTTTAGATATAAAGAATCAAAACCTCATCCGATGACGGTAGGGTCGGCTTATTTCAGCACTCGATTATTAGATGGCTGGCCTTGAGAAAAAACTATACGCACTGAGTCTCCGATCCGGTGCGTAGGGTCCGACTGATTTTCAACGCCCATATAACGCTCACCTTCCACTTCGAAAGTATAGTAAATTTTTCGTTGCTTCCGGTAACCTTCGGGATCTACTCGATAAATTCGAGCATGGGTACCTTTTGCATCCAACATGAGCCGGGGTTCGCTATTCAATTGTTGATATATAAATCCCATATAAAGACAGAAAAGCAAAAGAATCACCCCGTTAGCTATCATGAACCAGCGCGTCCGGTATACGGTCCTAATCTTTTCTTTTATGGGATAAGTGCGACTAAACAAAAAAAAAGCAAACGCAAAGGATATGAAAAATGAAAAATAAATAGCCTGTTCAAAACCGGATAACGCCCATTCAGAAGAAAACAAGAGAATCCCAATTCCCCCACAACACGCAAATCCAGCAAAACTGAGATTTGACCACCGTAAAACTGCCGTTCGTACCATTATTTGTCTTTATATACATAGATACAGCAAATATTTGATATTTTTGAACGGATTGTTCGCCCTGCAACATACTGGGCACTGTAGATTGATTTAGGTAAAAATTTCCATTAAATCAGTTATAAAAATGAGCTCGATATCTAGAACTGAACAAAAACGCATCTACATCAAAGGGATCTCCGGGGCAAAACCTCCGATTCCCATGTCCTATGAAGGGATGCGAAAAGCTGCTAAAGAAAAACTCAGTCCCGAAGCTTATACCTATGTCGCAGGCGGAGCCGGCCGCGAAGAAACCAAGTTCTCAAATCGTCGAGCCTTCATGGAATGGGAAATCGAACCCACTATGTTACCCGGGGAGAAAAATGTAGACCTCTCCACTGAGTTTTTAGGGAAAGTACATAAATCACCTTTTTTCCTTGCACCCATCGGTGTGCTTGATATGGCATATCCCAAAGGAGATCTGGCAGCAGCGCGCGCTGCTGCTGCGGAAGGCGTTCCCAATTTGTTTTCCAATCAAGCTAGCGAATCCATGGAGGCCTGTGCTAAAGAGATGGGGCAGGCTGAGCGGTATTTTCAATTGTATTATAGTAAATCTCAAGATTTAGTACAGAGTCTAGTGCAACGCGCAGAAAATTGCGGCTGTTCGGCCATTGTAGTAACACTGGACACCACTCGTCTGGGATGGCGTCGGCGCGACTTAGATTTGGGCTTCCTTCCTTTTTTAAGAGGGCAAGGTATCGCTCAATATACATCCGACCCTGTATTTCAAAACCTACTGGATGAGAGGTCCAGTGAAAAGCAAGCCTCCGAATTAAAGCCTTCTGTAACGCTAACTACCTTGAAAACGCTATGGCGACAGAAAAAACACTATCCCGGAGGATGGAAAAAGTGGATATCTTCTCGTCCTACTCTAGCCGTTCAAACCTTTATTGATATATTTTCACGTTCGAACCTGTCCTGGGACGATATCCTGCGTTTACGGGAATACACGGACTTACCTATTATTTTAAAAGGTATTCAATCAGAAGCAGATGCGCAAAAGGCCATCGATTTGGGAGTAGATGGCCTATATATTTCAAATCACGGGGGTCGGCAAGTTGATGGTGCTCAGGCTTCGCTTCAGTCTTTAATAGCTATTCGCAAATTAGTCGGAAACGATTATCCACTTTTTTTTGATAGTGGTATTCGATCCGGCGCCGATGCGATGAAAGCACTCTGCCTCGGAGCTACAGCGGTTGGTATTGGTCGACCTTATGTAATGGCCCTCGCTCTGGCTGGAGAAAAGGGAATACGACATCTTTTGCGATACTATCAAGCCGAGTTGGAACAGAATATGTTTCTTTCGGGATGCATGTCAATTTCAGCTTTAGGAGCTGAACGACTTAAACATCGAAGCCATTAAACTACTCTATATTTTGCCCTTTATAGCGAGACGCTCGAAGAATATCCTGCGCCTCCGTTATTGTCAAGAGATCTGATAATGTGCTTTCGGTATGCTCTACATATTGATCAATAAGTTGATACCCCAAAAAATCAGCTGTTCTTCCAGGAGATTCCGGAGGCATGCCCATCGTTGAGGGTGCCGGTGAGACCATGGAGTTGATCAGCCGCATTTTGCGCTCATACAATAACTCCTTATCTAGTATGTGCGCCCACATAGCTAACTCATTTTCTCGGCACCACTCCACTTGCTCCGCCGTATATTCAAACAGTATACTATCGGGCATACTGGGAACGAGCTTTTTGATCAAATATAAAGTTCGACCTCGGTCTACCATATAATCCAGTAATCGTGTGTCCTTTATCCCGTCTGTTTTATCAGCGATAAGCACCTCGAGAGATTTTCGAATCATATGCTCCGGTGTGAAGGTGCGAATAAGATATTCAGAAAAAGTGGTTTTATTGGGAGCAATGAGACTATAGGGAAATGAGGAGCCCAAAAACATATCTAAACTCAAGCCTAAGGCATCCTTACCATCTTCCGTCTCAAATAAAAAAGTCCCTACCGCAAATTCAGTGAAGCAAAAATATACATCGGGTACTGTAAATTCAGGAAAGTAGTACTGATAATATCTGAAGGCGTCCCGGAAATTGGATTTTACATCCCGCATGTCAGCAAATTGGTCGTAAATCGAGTCTCTAAGAGCTTGAATCGCGGTAGCATTAGCAATTTCTACGAGTTTTTTATGTGTCAGACTATCCTCTTTTTGAGGAAATCCAAGTATGCGGTGGACATATAAATCTGTGAACACCGGGTGTTTTGACTGAATATTTCGAAAATCCTCAACATTTTTTGATGACTCTAGATCAAAAAGTAAACTATCAAAACGAATAAAAGCCAGGTCCACCTCAATGGAGGACACGTCCGGCGAGCTGTCCTCCTTACCGCAGCCCATAACTGCCACCAAACCAAAACCTAAAAGCATCCACGCACACCATAAAGTTGGCATTTGATATAATTTACACTGTTTATACATAAGCTCGTCGATTAGTTTGCTAATTTCAACCTCGTAAATTGGCTAAAAATTCCTTACATTTAAGATGAATGCCTAGATTGAATAAAAAGGCATCATATAAAGGATTAGAACTCACAAAACTATGAAACACTCACTTTTTATTGTCATGATTAGCGTTATTTTCACAAGTGCAGCCGCCATTGCACAGGATGGTTTTAAAAATATACGCTTTGGACCTGAGGTCTCACCTCAATTGTCGTGGTTGTCTACCAATGATAATCAAATCAACAGCGAAAGCTATAATTTCGGCCTGAAACTTGGGCTAATGGGTGAATATTACTTCACTGAAAATTACGCTATCACAGGTGGCTTAGGCCTAGCCTTTAATACCGGTGGAGTCCTAAAACACGATATTGGCGGTGACTTGTTAGGCCGATCCGAACTTTCTCTCCCCACCCTAAATAATTTGGATGACGGAGCAGAGATCGATTATAATATGCAATTTGTTGAAATTCCCGTTGGGTTGAAGATGAAAACCCGAAAGTTTGGATACATCAGTTACTATGCGCATTTACCAATTTTCACTTTGGGCATTCTTACTCGATCTCGCGCAGACATCATGGCATCTAATGTCTCTTCGACCAATGAAAATATTTCAAAAGACACTAGATTTTTTAATATTTCATGGGGCTTTGGTGGGGGTATGGAATACAGTCTGAGTCCCGAAACTAGTTTTGTCTTTGGACTTTACTACCAGCAAAGTATAATAGACGTTACTCGAGATAAAGGAACGCAACGTACGGGCGAAAGAGAAGACTCCAAAGGGACCTTCGGCATTGTAAGCTTACGAGTAGGTGTCCTATTTTAATCATAGAGATAGAAATTTATGCCCATGACTGATATTGATATAGATATAAACTTACTTGATACTTTTTTAGAACGTGGTCTGGCCGAAGATGAAGGTAGTGGCGACCATACTTCTCTGGCATGTATTGATGCCGATAAAAGAAGTATTGCCGAATTACTCGTTAAAGATGTAGGCGTTCTGTCCGGCACATTTATCATAAAGCACTGCCTGGAAAAGCTAGACCCGGAGGCTTATTTTGAGTCTCTTATTCCGGATGGAACAGATATTGAACCTGGTCAGGTTGCCTGTCGATTGCGAGCCAATACAAGAACGCTACTATTAACAGAACGTCTCCTGCTTAACACGATACAGCGAATGAGTGGCGTAGCGACCTTAACGAGTCGCTTTGTTGCAGAAGTGGAGGATCTGCCGGTAAAGATTTTAGATACGCGAAAAACAACACCCCTACTCCGATTCTTAGATAAGTGTGCCGTACGACAGGGGGGCGGAGAAAATTATCGCGATGGCTTATACGATTGGATTATGATTAAAGATAATCATATCGAAGCTTGTGGCAGCATAAAGGAGGCCGTGAGTCGTGTTGGAGCTTATTTAAAAACCCATGATTTGGATTTGGGCATCACCATCGAGGTTAGAAACCTGGTGGAGTTACATGAGGTCCTAGAACAAGGAGGTGTAGATCGCATAATGTTAGACAATTTTGAAATCCCCCTACTTAAAGAGGCCGTGAAGACCATCGACGGAAAATTTGAAACGGAAGCCTCCGGAGGAATTGTATTGCATAATGTACGTGAAGTGGCATTGGCTGGCGTCGATTATATTTCCATTGGTGCACTTACACATTCTGCTGGGAGTTTGGATCTCAGTCTGGACTTTATAGATTAGAGTTAGTGGCCTACAAGCATTAGGGCCATAAAATACTATTCACTGTATTACCAAAAGCAAAGTGCTACATTTCTGTTAGCGAGTTTTGTATCCCTTATCATTAAAGTATAATATTAGGCGTACAGATAGAAAGCTCGAAGTAAGCAAAAAGAGTACCCTAAGGGTATCTAACTACTAAGAACAGTAAAAATAATAACATAAAAGTGCAGGCCATCCAAAAGCGTACATCTCCAAATATTTTTGCCTGGTCTTTTTTCATGAGAAAGGTTTATGGTTCTATTATACATACAGGCAAAAAGAATGCCAACAGGATTTTTTATAATATGTCTTTACAAACCGAGATACCCTTTACACCTGTGCCTGGCGGGATGCCCGGACTAGCGATGTGAAGCCGCCCTTGCCGGGGCTATCAGCCCGGCGAGGGGTCCGTAGTCCGCCGAATGGCGGACAAGGACCGAGTAAAGCTCCGGAATCCGCCGGCTGGCGGATGGAGGAGAGGAACTGAACGAGTGGCGAAACGTAGCGACTCGGGGCATCGGCCCGAGTAGGCCCCAAAAATTCTTCTCCCTAAAACTGCCAAGTGGCCCCTGCGATGATAAAGCCGGGGAAGATCTGGTAGCGTTGGATTTGAGAGATATTAATGTTGAAACTGGAGCGCACCCGTTCGCGGGGATCCAAATTGAGGATGTTATTAGCCTGCAACTTGAGAGTCAGTGGCAAGTCATTGAAGTCGTAAAAAATATCGAAATCCAATAAATACAGGTCACTACTTTCATTCCGGCCTGTGGCTCGATCCAGAGCAAAGGAGCTCTGAAACTTGAACTTTCCAATTTTGTAGTCCAACTCTATCCCAGGCTGCCAGGATTCGAAGGAGATTGGATCCTGAAGATTCCGGGCCACTCGGTTATTGTTGTAACTCAGTCCCACTTCCACATTCAGGGGATAGTCCCAGCGGGATTCAATTTCAAAACTGTAAGACTGATTGAGGCTCTCGGTGGCAAACTCCTCTTTACCATTGGTGGAAAAGCCTTCCGACCAGTTCACATTAATGCGGGGCTCTAATCGAATAGGGAGAAACCCTAAATTATACCCTACAAAATTATTAAAGGAAAAGCTCTGAGAGGAAGGTGTAGGCAAGAAACCGCTAAGAATAAAATTGCCTAAATTTTCTGTAAAATTAGAAATGACGTCTTCATTGTAATTATAGGAGGCACTGGCGAATATAAATGTGCGGCGGGTTACCATAAAATTGTGATAGCGGGCGGAAGCAGTGTACCCTTTTCGGGCCAGGTCAATGGGGAAACTCCCCGTCGAAACCTGGGTTGCAGAGTTGACTTGATTGACACCCCAAACATTACTGAAATCGGGATAGCTGAGGCCATAATTCCCATTTATGGTAAGTGTATGTGCGCGATTAAACTTGCGAACGATCCGCAGGCCGTAGCCCGGAAAGATCTCTTCCAGATTCCCTTCCTGAAGAAAAGACCGATCGAGGTAATTTAATGTAAGGGATGGGGCGACTTCCCAATCTTTCGATTCGTAACCGCCGATAAGCGAGGCAATAGCTGAATGCTGGCGCATTTCATCCCGCTGACCAAAATCCAAAGCGCCTTTTTCAGGGGCCGTGTGATCTACGAGTTGATCCATAAAATTGTATTCGAGAGCAGGCTCAGCAAACCAATCCCCTGATTTCATTTTGTAGCTGCTGGATATTTTGAAGTCGGTAGTTTCTAGAATCTGATTTTGTGTGATTCGGAAGAGGGAATCGTCGGGGGCGGGGGTCAAACCCAGAAAGGGAAAGATATCTTCAAAGAGTTGAGTTCCATCCTGCCGGCTGACTTCCATTCGGCTATCCACACGCCACAAATTCTCCTTACCTATTTTCTTTCTGTATTTTGCAAAGGGCGCTAAGTTATAGCTCCAGCGATCCTCATCATTTCGAGTGTCAAAAGACTGCATTCCAAAGGTACCCAGTCGGGTTTCATCCGCACGGGTGGTATTCAGAGAAAAGGGCACGCCAGCTTCGAGGAAAGAGGTGCTATCGACATTCCATTCTATTTTCCAAAGTGTACTTCCCAGTGGTGTTCGGGTCTCGCGGATCATTCTTTCCGTTCGGGTCTGGTCTTCAGCGATATAATCAATGATGGAAAACACCTCAGATTCGCGCTGAGCAAAGGCACCCATGACAAAGCCCTTGAGCTTCATTGTTTTCGTGACATCAATATCGGCATTGATATTAATGATCGCATCCAGGTTGGCTTGTACTTGATCACCTATATTGAGTTCGCCAGGCACTAAGCTGAACAGCTGTCCACGCCCGCCGCGAAAGCGACGGCCGCTTTCCTGAGAAAGCATATTCATCATATCCCGGAAGGTAAGTACCCTTTCTCCGACATTATTGGCGCGAACAAATCCGCTGAGACCGACCTTATCTCCCAGGTTGAATCCGCTTATATCTGCTTTGACTGAACCGGGATAACCCGCCATAAGTTCAGCTTCTCCGGACCATTTATTGAGCTCTCCCTCTTTTAATCGCACATCCATTGCTACATCATCGCTCCGTTCGGTTTGAAACTGCTCACTTGGCGCTTTGTAATTTTCAATGACTTTAATTTCTTTCAATTGATCGGCTCGAATTCCTTCAGTAGCCAGCTGTTGATTGGCATTGATAATGTCGCGGCCCTGAACGAGCATTTTAGTGATTTTTTCACCCCCATAGAAAACAGATCCATCGCGAATCTCCATCCCTGGCAAGCGATTTAATACATCGCCTAGAGTTCTTTCGGCGCCTGTGGTGTATGTTTCCAGACGGAATGTTAGGGTATCCCCTTCACGCCGAACACCGAACGCTTTTTCTTCTACCGTTACGGCATCGAGGTCAAAGCTTTGTTTTTGCAATTGAAATTCAATGGCAGACACAGATCCGGGCTGAGTGATTTGCTGAAAGGCCGTTTGATACCCAAAATAAGTAACCTGCAGAATGAGAGGCCGTTCATCAGGCAGTGCAATCTGCCACTCTCCTTTCGCATCGGTTTCCACATAATCAATCATGCGTGTGGTGTCGGCTGTCATCAGACGGACGAAAGCTCCCTCCCCGGGTTCACCGGTCTCAAAATAGACTCTTCCTGTTGCTGTTGTGTTTTGCGCTTGTAGCAAATTGACCGAAAGAAATAAGGTAGCTGCTAAAAGCAGCCCACTGAGAGTATAGGTGTTACGTATCATAGTGTGTGTTAGTTTTGCATGAACTTTTTCATGGCTGCGGTGCGCATTTTCTCGTTAAATTCTTTCTCCTCCAAACATTTACTGGGCGGAATGGGCTCCATCGCAATATCAAAATCGCCTACTTCGACCTCTTCAGCAATATAATTAAAGCCTTTTCCCTCTACCGCAAGGATTAAGCCCGGAGCGCCTCCATAGATTTCCGGTCCATCCGACATGGGAATCTCCGGGGTATACCATACAATGAGGGAATCCCCTTCCTCGCTCGCGTGTACAACTTTCTGGCAAGGAAGACCCGCGAAAACCTTAAACCCATCTGAGGCTTTCCACTGATATTCAGATTTGAAGTTTTCTGAGCTACAAACCGAGTCCGGTAGAATAGGGCTTCGATGCGTAATGTCTCCAGTTCGCAGATCTTTGGCCTGATTTTGTTTTACTTCGCCCATCCGACGCCACCAGCTGTCTGTTTCATCAATTTTTTGACGCTGGATTAGGGTGTCATATTCAAAAAAGGAAGTACGACCATTCGTGTACAGTGTATAATACTCTGCTGTGCTGTTGGCCATTTTCTCTTCGCGCTCGCGCATCTGTCGCTTCATGGCGGGCGAGGATACCCAGCGTCCGTATTCGGTTTGGCCCGGGACGACAAATTTCTTGTATTTCACGCGCACCGTTTGCGCCTCAGCGGAAATGGAAAAGAAGAAAAGGCCGGCTAAAATATAAAATAGGGCTTGTATTCTCATAATTTATGATTTCAAAAGATAAAGAAAAGAGTTTTTACTGGTTTTCTTACATTCATTAGATGAATCGACCTAAAAACTCGCTGAATGGAAAACGACATCCCTTCTTAGATGTTGCAAATAGGCGAAAGTTTAAGATGATGGAATAACAGCTCACTCTGCGATCTTGAAGTCCCTTCCATAGCCCAAAATTGATTGTTTTGTATTAGGAAGAGAAAAATGCGACCTTAAATCAAGAGATTGTGGGTAGACTTGATATCAAATTAAAAAGGGCCGACTCAGCCTTAGAGAGCTAGATCGACCCTTTTGTAATATTTATAGTTTAACGCCTATTTCACACCATGCATAATTCGCTTGAGGAAGGGGTTCATAAGAATAACAGCAATCCCGGCGACAGCCGGAATAATGGTGAATAAAAGGAAGAAAGCCGATAGCGAATAGGTCTCCTGAATCGTTTCTATGTAACCTCCGGCGACAGCGGCGATCTTATTTCCAATGGCAATAGCCAGGTACCACATTCCAAACATAAAGGCAATCATACGAGCAGGGACCAATTTACTGACATAGGACAGTCCCACCGGCGAAAGTGACAATTCACCCAGCGTATGGAATAAATAAGCTAAAATCAACCAGATCATGCTCACCTTAACACCAGTAGCCACCCCGCTGGATCCCCACGCCAAGAGCCCAAAGCCAATTGCCATAATGATCAGACCTAAGCCGTATTTATAAGCTGCGGAAGGGTTGTACCGACTATCAAACCAACGCGAGAAAAAGGGCGCAAAGGCAATGATAAAAAAGGAATTGAGTATACTAAACCAGGAAACGGTGATTTCTACCTCATCGTCTTTGATAGCCTCTACGGTCGCGATGACTACGCCATTATCCACATCCATTTCCAGGCCGCGTTCTCGAGCCCATTCTAAGCGGCTGGGCGGCAGGTAACCAAAGTTGCTGTAATCCTTTTCTTTGGTGATGATCGGGATTTGATCGCCGACTTCAAATTCCTCCACCTCGCCAATCCGCAAGGTATCGCGACTTAGTTGAGCGGCATTTTCCACGACCATATCTTCTGTCACAGGCACCATCTGAAATACTGTGTCGCCCGCATCTGTTAGCGTCACTTCTCCATTATCATTCAGTACCGGCTGCTCGATCTGATCGAAAGATACCAGATACGCTGAAGTACTCCAGTCGCGATTTAACATCCATAAGGTCAAGCCCCACACACCAACAAAGGTGATAGCCAAAATAATATTAGATCCCGGGATCTTTTTAAAGGTTTGCTTAGCCAGTAGATACAGCACATAGGTAATTATGGCCAATGGTATGGTGGTAAGCAGTGTATTTATCAAATTGTAAGCGAAAGCCGCTCCCCCGCTCAGCGAACGATCCACATAATCCCGGGCAAAGATGATTAGCGAGGATGCGCCCTGTTCGAAACAGGTGAAAAAGAACACGGTGAAGAAGGCAAATATGACAAAAGCGATCATCCGTTCCCTTACCCCCTTGGAATAGCGCCCGATTCGCGAAATAACCAGAACTAAGAACAAGGCTAAAGCGATGAGTACCATTACATATTGACCGGAAAAATTGCCAATTTTTGCAAAGGCAAACAAATCCAGCCCCATAATTTTTGACATGGGGTCATTAATGGCATATCCCAATCCGATAATCGCCGTCAAAGCAATCAATACCTTATCAACAGTAGTAAATGGATTGGGCTTTTCATTGTTAATCTCATCATTTACATCCTCCTGGTCGACCACAGAGCCCATAACCGATGGGACAGACTCATCGGCCAATTTATTTTTCGGGCGCTCCCCAATTGCACCAAATAAAGGCTTAGCTAACCAAAACTGAAGGGTTCCAAACAACATAAAGACTCCAGCGAGACCAAAACCCCAGGACCAGCCTATTTTTTCTGCCAGATAACCACAAAGTAGCATACCAAAGAATGCTCCGGCATTTACCCCCATGTAAAAAATGGTATAAGCCCCATCTTTCTTTTCGGGCAGGTACTTATACATCTCAGAGATGATAGAAGTAATATTGGGCTTGAAGAAACCGGTTCCCACAACAAGAAGCGCCAAACCCATGTATAACGACAATTCTGTTTCCAGAGCCATACTGGCATGACCTAGCGTCATAATAATAGAACCGATGACAACTGCCCAATTGTACCCCGTTAATTTATCGGCAATTATACCCCCAAGAATGGGCGTGATATAAAGCAACATCGCATAGGTACCAAACAGGGCACCTGCATTTTCTGCCGACCATTCCCAACCGGGATTGTAACCAATGGCAGCCATTGTCAGAAAGTTTACCAATAACACGCGCATCCCATAAAAGGAAAAACGCTCCCACATTTCAGTAAAAAACAGAACAAATAATCCGGCCGGATGCCCCAGGACCTTACTTTCAAAGAAATCGGGTTGCGATGTAGTTGCGCTCATAATTGGTTTTTGTAGTTAGAAAATTAGTTGTCAGCGACCTCAAAGCCTTCCTGTTCTTCAAAGTTACTTCCGGGGCGCACGTCTTCAGCGCCATGAGTCAACTTTTTCAATCGTTTCAGGAAGAGCAGTAATAAAATACCAAAGGCAGCCGTGAAAATAAATATCCCCACGAAGGTTCGGTATTCCTGTTCATTTTGCCATTCAAAGACTTCCAGTTGTCCCTCGTACATATCCACCTCAACCTCGGCATTGCCGTCTTGCACAATTTCTTGCTGAGCATCGTCGGAATACTTCATGCGGAACACAGCAGTCAAGGCCTCGTCGGGCTGATCGATGCCCTCTTCAGCGAGCCGATCTTTCATTTGCTGAACAGGCGAGGACTCCTCTCCACTTGCCTCATTGGTGAATTCGACGTAATTCAGTAAAGATTGATTTTCGTCGCGAACCATGAGTGTTCCATCCTGGAGATAGATATCCCCTACCAATTCAAAATTCATGGCTTGCTGATAGGTCGTATCATGCACGAATCCACCGTCGGTGGGTGCCTGGGTCAATTGAACCTGAACGGTTTCCAGTTGAGAAAGCTCTCCGATAGATCCCGCGACCTTATTCCCCAGTCCCGTAGCTGCGAAGTACATCCCCATCATGATGGACACATATTTAATGGGAGCTACTTTAGTTATAAAAGATAGAGCCACAGGGGAGGCAGACAGCTCACCCAGGGTGTGCAGCAAGTAAGCAAGAATGAGTAACATGAGCGCCGCTTTGTCTCCATATTCTACCACATCAGCGCTGGCCTTTGCCATAAATAAAAATCCGGCCCCCATGATGATGGTTCCCACCGCCATTTTGAGTAAGGAGGAGTTTTCGTAGCCTTTCTTTTGCCACCAGATCCAAAATCCACCCACAAGTGTTCCAAAAATGATGATGAATAATGCATTTACCGATTGAAACACCGAAGCCGGAATTTCAAAGGGATCTTCGATCAATAAGCCGCGGGAAAAATAATAGCCCACCCCAATGGCTACCCCCAGGGGTAAAAACAAATAGCCTGTATCCTTCTTCTGCAGTAGGTGTATGATACCTAAAATTAAAAGAACGACAGCAGCAACAGAGAACAGGACATCTATGGTAAAGAAGGGTACCACACGATCTATTTTGTCCAGGGTATAGATATTTAGCAAGCCACCCGCCTGCTCAAACGCACCCCAAAAGACGATAATAATCAGGAAGGATAGCAATAAGACCACAAATCGATCCTTTTCTATCTCGTTAATATCCTGATAAATCATCATCATTAAGCCCATGACGATAGACAAGAAAATAAATAAGGCCGAATATGCCAGTTGATTGCCTCCCTCAAAGGCATAGAAAGATATGGCAACGGAAGCCACGATAAGCCCCAGGGTTATGAGCAATTGAGTTCGGCTTTGAAACAAGTTTCGGAACAGCTGACCGAAAGAAGCAGACTTCATCACACTTTCATCGCCGACGCCATCCTCATCCGGCGGTTCACCGACACCCTTCAGGTACTTCTGTCCGGCCATAAAAGTGATTTGCCCCAGCAGCATGCCTATTCCGGCGAGTCCAAATCCATAGTGCCAGCCTATCGTTTCGCCAATATAGCCCACAATCAGAGCACTGAGAAAAGCGCCCACATTAATGCCGATATAAAAGATAATAAAGCCCGAATCGCGGCGCTCATCCCCGGGAGGATACAGGCCACCGACCATGGTAGAAATGTTCGGCTTCAGTCCACCTACGCCCAATACAATCAAAGCCAGCCCCGTATAAAACGCCCAGACCGATTCCACAGCCAGAATACCGTGTCCCAGCACCAGCGTAAGCCCTCCAAGTAGCACGGCCTTTTTCTGACCGATAAACTTATCCGCTAAAATACCGCCGGGAATCGACATGACATACACCAGCATCGTATACCATCCATACAACATCAAGGCATCCGAGCTCTCCCATCCCAATCCCGGATTTTCTCCCGTCGCACTACTTATCATGTAAAGCACTAAAATGGCCCTCATCCCATAATAGGAAAAACGTTCCCACATTTCTGCAAAAAATAAGATGAAAAGGCCTACGGGGTGACCAAATAGCATTTTGCGATCAGAAGAAATTGTCGAATCAGTGGCCATACATTGCATTTAATATTTTCCCAATCTCACCGTTCTCCTCGTCTGGAGGAGGTATTTCTCAGCGCTATTTTTTGATATCGCAAGGCTAAAAATAGATGAAAATCTGACTTGTTCGAAATTTAAGGCCGTTAATTTAGACCCCAACTCTTTGCTATGGGTATTTCCCCGGGCTTGAGAAGAGTTTGTAAATTATAATATGGAAGATGGAAAAAGAATTTGGGCGTGCCCCTCTCCGCCAGGGGGCGGATTCGGGTCGGTCCCTTCCGGGGTTCATTATTCATTCCGTACCCACTCGACAAGCCGAGTGGGCACCAAGCCCTCCAGGCACCTCACGCGTTGGTGCGCGCTGCGCACCACAGGAGGATTCGGTTAGTGTGAAAAGCATGTTTGGCTGAAAAAAAGAGCCCCGGCGCCCTTGGCCGAGGCTCTCAGTATGATCTTTCAGAAATGCAAAGACTATTTAGTCTGATACATGGGCTGAAATATACAGAGCGGCAGCGGCCATCGATAGGTCTTTCAACAACATAGGCATGGCCGATTGAGCGGCGTCACCTCCAGCCATTACGCTCGGCAGGTGAATAGTTAAGACAAAAATCAATAGTAAAACGGCCAGTAGCAGCGCAGCCAAAGAGGCTTTCTTGTTCAAAATAATAGCTCCTCCTCCGGCAATTAAAAAGACACCGGTTGCATAGACCCAAAATACACCGCCGGGCACCCAATCGGGCACCATTCCTGTCATTCCATCGGTATTCATGAAGTGAAACACCCCAAAGATGACCAGCACTAGACTAAATACGGTTTTTCCAATTGTAGCTTTCATAGTTTTGTAGTTTTAGTTTTGAATAATGGGAATATACAAAATTTATCGTTGCTAATCGTTGATTCGCCTGTTTTTTTGGAATAATCTAGAGATGGTGCTCAGTTTTTATTTCGGTGAGGGATAGCAGTGGAAGGCAGGGGCCGGAGCGGTGAGAGTGTGAGGGAAGGGGATAGCATCTAATGCCCATTATTCAAAATAAATCAATTTCACAAGATGTTATTTTTAGATCTAGATGCTGAACTATAGCAACATAACAGACAGCTATATCTGGTGAACTCAATCAGTTTTTTTAAAGAAAATTAGTATAAGACTACTGTAGCTGCGGATCGAGCCTTAGCCCGAATTTATCGCCTTACTTAATTAAGATACGAAATTTTTGCCTTTGAAAGAGATTTCTCGATGAGGTAGTTCCTTTTGTCTCCTTATCGCTTCACCACCACACGTGCTATATACTGTTGCCCGCTCGCGCGCATCTCAACGAAATACATGCCCGGCGGTATATTAGGTGGTACGCGCGTGCGATACCCGGCCTGTTCCACTAAGGTCAAGCGCTGCTCAGCTACCGGCTGCCC
>Ga0209924_1000185_pt1 | contig 29002 bp, 30 predicted proteins | sample SalPonR1_C_D1_MG_FD_185700 | JGI IMG/M metagenome (GOLD analysis project Ga0209924, IMG submission 185700) | Salt pond soil microbial communities from South San Francisco under conditions of wetland restoration - Salt Pond MetaG R1_C_D1_MG... ...
GAGCCGAGAAACTCGTCGTTGGCCCAGCCGGCCCGCCATACGGATTGTGCCGATGCGATTGCCGGCGATCCAAGCAAGACTGCGGCCACAAGGCTGATCGTGGTCCTGGAAATTCGCCGACGAAGGCGTTGCAGGCTGCTCATGCGCGATGTCTCCTGAAATTAAAGCGCGTTCTTGTCCTGAGCCACACCAGTCTAAATGGAACTGATGTTACAAAACTAATATAAACCAGTCTTCAGGCGACCTTCAACTGGGTAAAGAAAGAGTTCGGCCAATGTCGTCGACGTCCAATGCGATCATCATCAGCCGGTCGACGCCGAGCGCGACGCCGGAGCATTCCGGCAGGCCGAGTTCCAGGGCTGCGATCAGCGAATGATCGACAGGCATCGCTTGCCGGCCCAGTGCGCGGCGTCTGCGATTGTCCTGGTCGAAGCGGCGACGCTGTTCGACCGGGTCTGTCAGTTCGCGATAGCCATTGGCCAGTTCGACCGGCCCGGCGAACACTTCGAATCGTTCGGCCCAAAGCGGCCGGTCCGGCGAGAGGCGCGCCAGCGCAGCCTGGCAGGCCGGGAAGTCATGCACCACCGAAAGCCGTCCTTCCGGCAGGGCCGGCTGCAGTCGCGTGGCGAACAGCCAGTCCAGCAGCTCGGGCAGGGCCAGGTCGTCCGGGGCGCCGGGCGCCGCCCGGCGCAACTCGCTTTCGCTGGCGGACTCGAACGCTATGCCGGTCTCGCGCGCCAGCAGCGATCGCCAGGCGATGAACTCCACGCTCCACTCGAGTCGGTCAGCGATATGGCCGATGAGTTCGACAACCTCATCGGCCAGTGCCCGCCACGCCCAGCCCGGCCGATACCATTCGAGGAGCAGGAATTCTTCGCGATGGAAGCGGCCGTTCTCGCCGGCGCGAAATACCGGGCCAAGCTCGTAGATGTCGCCGGCGCCGGCCGAGAGCAGACGCTTGTGAGAATATTCAGGCGATGTGCGGAGGTAGCGCCCGTCGCCCAGAACCAGACTCTCGACATGCAGATCGGTAATGCCCGCGGCGGTGATCATCGGTGTATGCACCTCCATCACTTGCCGGGCACTGAAGAAAGCGCGAATGCGGTCGATGATTCGTGCCCGGACGCTCAGCATTTCGATATCCGCGTTTACAGAACCGGGAACAGCGGATTCGCTCACGATGCCACCGGATGAGGGTTCGCCAGGATTTCGAATTTGAGCCGCATTCCGAGCCGCCGCAATTGACTTCGCTCGAGCTCGAGGCTGCGGGCCGAAAGCGGATGCGATTGAAACCAGCCTTCGGGCAATGAAAGCAGGAGCGTTCGATCATCCATTCGAGAGAGGGCGAAATCGGGCAGGTCCGCATCGGTTCTGGAGCGGGCCAGGGCGACGGCGAGGCGCAATATCGCGAGCAGCGTTTGCGCGCTGTCGTGCAATCGGGCCGGGAGCTCCCCGAGCGCGTCGTCGGGCAGCTTGCGCCGCTGGTGTCGCAGCAGGAAGGCCATCAATTGCTGTTCCTGGCGGGTGAAGCCGGCCATGTCGGAGTGTTCGACGATATAGGCGCTGTGCAGCTGGTAGTGACTGTGCGCGATCCCGAGACCGATTTCATGGAGCTGGCAACTCCAGTCCAGCAGGTCGCGATGAATCCGGCGCAGCTCGAACGGTTCGGCCAGATGCTCGAAGGCACATAGGGCGAAGTCGCGTACACGTTCGGCCTGCGACCGATCGACCTGGAAGCGTTCGGCCATGCCGCGAACGGTCTTCTCGCGCGGGTCGCGCTGCTCAAGGCGGCCGACCAGATCGTGCAGCAGACCTTCACGGAGGGCAAACGGGCTCACCTCCAGTTGTGTGATGCCGAAAGTGCGCATGCACGCCTGTAAGACCAGCAGGCCGCCGGCGATGACGGGCTGGCGCGAACTCGAAAGGCCCGGTAGCTCGACCCGCTCGACGTGACCGAATCCGATAATCGACTTCGAGAGTTCATCGACCTGGGCGGCTGCAATCGGTCCCGGCAGTGTTTCCTGCCGGGCCGCGACGATGCTCTGGACCGCCCGTATCGTGCCCGACGAACCGATCGCATGTCGCCATCCCGTGCGGGCAAGCTGCGGCGCGATGGCCTGCAGTTCGGTTTCGATCTCGTCGGCCGCACGCTGCCAGCGCCGCGCCGTAATCGCGCCCTTGCCGAAAGCCTTGCGGGTCACGCTCACGCAGCCGAACTGGATGCTCTCGGTGAATTCGGGTTCCGGCGTGTTGCCTGCCGCGATCTCGGTCGAGCCGCCGCCGATATCGATAATCATCCTTGGGCTGTCGATGAATGAAGTGCCCTCGCTCACCCCCAGCCAGACCACGCGGGCCTCTTCACGACCGCTGATGATGTCGATCGGACAGCCCAGCGCCGTTTCGGCCACCACCAGGAAATGCTGCGGATGCCTCAGCCGGCGAAAGGTCTGCGTGCCGACCGCGCGGACCTGTTGGGCGGGAATTTCGGCCAGGCGTTGGCCGAAGCGGGCCAGGCATTCGAGTGCGCGCGAGCGGGTGGCCTCGTCCAGCCGCCCATTGGCATCCAGGCCGCCGGCGATCCGGACCATTTCGCGAATCCTGTCGATGACGCGCAGTTCGCCGTTCTCGCGGCGCGCGACCAGCATGTGGAAGCTGTTGCTCCCCAGGTCCACGGCGGCGTACAGGTTGCGATGAGGCATCCGTTTATGGTGTTTTTGGTCAGGTCAGCGATGATAACCGTTGCGGGCCGGCATGCTGGACGGCCGATCGGCGAAGCTGTGTTCAGATGTCGCGCCGTGACATGCTCAGCGCACGACTAATCCTCCTCGGCGCGCTGCATAAGGGTTTCCTGCGCGACGCGTGTCGATTCCCCTTCGCCGGGCCAGGCGTGCAGGTAGCGCCCGTCGGGCCGAAGCAGCCAAGCCTGCCGGTTGTCGGTAAAGGCCAGTTCGATTGCTTCCTCGGCCATTCGCTCGGCGAGCCGTTCCTCGTGGAGCGGAAATGCCGCCTCCACCCGCTGGAAAAGATTGCGTTCCATCCAGTCCGCACTCGAACCCCAGACTTCCGGTTCGCCGTCGTTGATGAACCGGTATATCCGTGAATGTTCCAGGAATCGTCCGAGGACCGAACGCACCTGGATGTTTTCCGACAAGCCCGGCAACCCCGGGCGCAGGCAGCAAGTGCCCCGAATGACGAGGCGAATGACTACGCCGGCCCGCGATGCCCGGTAAAGGGCCTGGATGATCTTTGGCTCCGTCAGCGAGTTGAGCTTGGCGTCTATGCCGGCCGGTCGGCCGGCTTCGGCGTGATCGATTTCACGCTGGATTCGCGCGAGCAGGAAGTCGTGCAGGTCGAATGGGGACTGCACCAGTTCATGCATGCGGGCCGCCCGCCCGAGCCCGGACAACTGGATGAACAGCGCATGGACGTCCTCGCCGAACTGCGGGTTGGCGGTGAGGAGCGCGAAATCGGTATATGCCTTTGCCGTGCCCTGATGGTAGTTGCCCGTGCCCAGGTGCACATAGCGGCGAATCTGGCGTCGCTCGCGTCGTACAAGCAGCAGCATCTTGGCGTGGGTCTTGTGGCCGACCACGCCGTAGACGACCTGCACGCCGGCCTCCTGCAGGCGGGTGGCCAGCGTGATATTGGCTTCCTCGTCGAAGCGCGCGCGCAGTTCCACGACCACGGTCACGTCCTTGCCCGCCCTGGCGGCCTCGATCAGCAGTCCGACCATAGCCGAATCCGCGCCGGTGCGATACAGCGTCTGCTTGATCGCGAGCACATCCGGATCGGCAACCGCCTGGCGCAGCAGTTCGACCGTGGGGGCAAAGCTGTCGTAGGGGTGGTGCAGCAGAAAATCGCGCCGACGCAAGGCCGCGAACAGGTTGTTGCCGGCTGCAAGTGCGGCCGGTACGCGTGGAGTGAACGCAGGATAGAGCAGGTCTGGCCGGTCGGCTTGTTCGCAGACGGCGCTCATGCGATTGAGGTTGACCGGGCCGTCGCAGCGATATACATCGCCGTCTTCCAGGCCGAACTTGCTGGCCAGCAGCTTGGCCACCTCGTCTGAGCAGTTGCTGGCCAACTCCAGTCGAACGGCCTCGGCAAAGCCGCGCTCCAGCAGTTCGCCTTCGAGCGCATGCGCCAGATCCTCGATTTCTTCTTCGTCGACGAACAACTCGGAATTGCGTGTTACCCGGAATTGGTAGCAGCCGCGCACGTGCATTCCCGGAAACAGCTCGTGGATGAATGCGTGCAGGATGGAGGACAGGAATACGAAGTCGTTGGGGCCGCGAGTATAGCTCTTGGGAATACGGATCAGGCGCGGCAGGGAGCGCGGTGCGCGCACCAGCGCAAGGCCGGGGTCGCGTCCGAACGCATCGGAACCGTCGAGCTCTACGGCGAAATTGAGCGACTTGTTGAGGATGCGCGGAAACGGGTGCGCCGGATCCAGCCCCAGCGGACTCAGTACCGGCATCAGTTCGCGCTGAAAATGTCGATGCAGCCAGCGTTGCTGGCGTCGATTCCATTGCGAGCGCTTCAGGATGCGGATCTGTTCGGTTTCCAGGGCTGGACTGAGTTCCTCGTTGAGCACCCGGTATTGCGCCTGGACCAGTTCCCCCACCGCTTCGCGAATCGCCTCCAGGGTTGCGATGGGCGTCAGGCCGTCGGTGCCGGACTGGGTGGCGCCGTGCTGCAGGCGCTGGCGAATGGAGGCCACCCGGACCTCGAAGAATTCATCGAGGTTGGTGCACGAGATGCACAGAAAGCGCACCCGTTCCAGCAGCGGAATTTCCGGGTCGCGTGCCAGCTCCAGTACGCGCCGGGTGAAGCACAGCAGGCTGAGTTCGCGATTGAGGTACAGTCGAGGGTCTTCTAGATCGTCATGATGCCACTCATTCAGTGCCGGCGCCGCCTGCACGATTTGTCGCGCGGGTCCTGTGCCCCCGGATTCGCGGCCCCCGGATGGATTCGGCGGGTCCGGTAGCGGCATCAGATCACGTCCGAGAATCGATAGCCGTGTCCGCGCACGGTCTGAACGAATTCTGCGTGGCCCGTACGTTCCAGCGCCTTCCGCAGTCGCCGGATATGTACATCCACCGTCCGCTCCTCGACGGTCGGGCCGTCGCCCCAGATTTCGGCCAGCAGCTGGGCCCGGCTCCAGGCCCTGCCGGGCGTGCTCATGAATAGCCTGAGGATGCGAAATTCCGTTGGCCCCATCTTGAGCGGACGGTCGCCGGCCAGGGCGCGGTGTGATTCGGTGTCGAGCCGCATATCGCCGACCTCGAGAACCTCGCCGGCATCGCTCCCGGGCGCGGCGTTTGCCCGGGCTCTGCGCAGCACGGCCCGGACGCGGGATATGAGTTCCCGGGTGGAAAAAGGCTTGATGACATAATCGTCGGCGCCGCAATCCAGTCCCGACGTCCGGTCATGCTCATTGCCGCGGGCGGTAAGCATGATTATCGGGATGTGCATCAGGCCCGGGGTTTCGCGCAGCGTACGGGTCAGCTGCAGACCGTCCAGTCCCGGCATCATCCAGTCCATCACGATCAGATCCGGTCTGATGGTAGCGGTGCTGAGAAGATCAAGCGCCTCGCCCCCGCCGGCCGCGACTTCTACATTCATTCGGGCTCTGTTCAGGCTGAAAGCCAGCATGTTGCGAATCGGTGCCTCATCGTCGACGACCAGTATGGTGGGCTGCATGGATTTCGGGCAACGGTATTGTCTCCCTTCCCGATTATCCGGCTGGTTGTGACCGGTTCGTTACAGTCATCTTTCGGTCTCGTGAAAGTTTTTCGTCGCGGCGTGGTGAAAGTTACCTGAAAAAAACCGGTTTTTACTGATTTCGAGATTGCTGTCCCGGTTCGGGCATGGTTCGCATGCGCTCGACCCGCATTCGGTCGAGCTTGGCCGAAATCCGTGCGCGATCGTAATAATCGAGATCTTCGCGTTCGAGCACGCGCTGCAGCTGTTCGATCGCTTGCGGCAGGCCGCCGCGCTGATAGTAATTGCTCGCCACCGCCTCGGCTGCGCGTACCGGGTCGCCTGCCCGATCGGCAGCATGCGCGAGCAGCTCGGTAATGCGAGTATCGTCCGGGTTTCGCCTAAGCTGGTGTTGAAGGATGCGGGTCGCTTGTGCGGCATCAGCGGTGTCTCCGCTTCTAAGCAGCGCGTTGGCGTAGGTCAGCGCAATCAGAGTGCTTTGCCCGTAAGCCTGATACAGCGTTTTGAATTCTTCGAGCGCTTCGGCGGTCTTTTTTTGTGCCAACAGCATTTCGCCGCGCAGGATGAGAAACAGCTGATTGTCGGGATCGCGTTCCAGCAGCCAAGAGACATGCTCGATGGTGCGTTGGGTTCGGCGTGCATCTATCAGGGCCAGCGCAAGGCCATAGCGATTGGCCGCCTCGTTGCCGTTTTTGTCGCTGAGCCGCTGTTCGAAGTACTCGATGGCCCGGTCGGGATGCTCGGCCATCAATACGCGCAACCGCGCCTGTACGAAGTCGAACTGATCATCCCTGATCCGGCCTTGTACGCCATACTGCCGCGCCCGGTCGCGCGCTTCGGCCACCCGGCTTACGGTGAGTGGATGGGTACGCAGGTATTCCGGCGGTCCTGCACCCTGGGAGCGTACCCAGCGATTCAGGGTGTTGAAGAAATCGGCCATGCCGGTCGGGTCGTAGCCGGCCCGTGCCAGGAGCTGGATGCCGATGCGATCGGCTTCGGCTTCGTTTTGTCGCGTGTAGTTGATCTGGGCCTGTTGCGAAAGGCCGGTGCCAGCGGCGATCAGGCCCTGGGCTGTATTCGCATCAAGGTTGCCGGCAATGCCGCCGACCATTACCAGCCCGAGCGTGGCCAGCATCACCGGCAACGAGACCCGTTGCTGTTCCTCCAGACCGCGGGACAGATGATTCTGCGTGACATGCGAAATCTCATGCGCCACTACGCCGGCGACCTCGTCGGCCGATTCGGCCGCCAGTATCAGTCCCGCGTTCAGAGCCACGACGCCGGCTGGTGCCGCGAACGCATTGATGCCGGGCACCTTGAGTACATGGAAATGAAAATTCTGGCTGCGGCCGCTGCTGTGCATCACAAGCCGGTATCCCATCTCGGTGAAATAGGACTGGACGATCGGATCTTCGACCAGCATGCCCTGCGCACTCATGAAATTGCGAAAGTCGTTGGGAAACGTCCGGGCTTCTTCCGGTGGCAGAACTGCACCGGAACTGCCGAGATCGGGCAGGCGTACGCCTTCCTGGGCCGGCAAAAGCAGCGGCTGGAACAGGATGGCGCATGCTGCAAGCCACGCCACTGCGCGGCGCGAGCGGCCTTGGGCAGGAATCGAATCCGGGTTGCTGGCAGTCATGGCCTGATACTCATCGCAATAGTCATGGTGTGGATGCCCCTGGAAACCGTATGCAACAATATGTCGTCTGCGGGTCTGAAATTCTACGTCGGTACCAATGAATAAGACCGAATCGCATGCCAGATGTTTCAAATCCTGGTGAATCGATCTTCAGGCGGATTGCAATCCGACTTTTTCCTCGAACCTAACCTGCGTTTATGCACGACTATATCGTATTGATTCGCCGCAGACCGTCACCCGATATTGCAGCCGGATTCATGCGCGATCTGCGCGAGTCACTTCAGACCTTTAGAACGCCTCTGGTATTTTTTCACGGCGACGGCGTCGAGGCGGTGTCCGATGGCGGATTCGACTGGCCTGAATCGGATCCGGACGTCGACTGGTGCGTTTGTCGAACGTCACTCGAGAGGCGTTCGGCGTCCAATGGATTGCCGTCATCGTTCCGGGTTGCCACGCTGGTGACGTTTTACCAGGCCGTTCTTTGCGCCAGTCGGGTCGACAGCCTGGGCCTGGGCGGACGATCGTGCTGCCGGCGGGAACAGCGCAAGCGAACCCAAGGCGCCTCGAATCACCTGCTGCTGGAGATCGGATTTGCCCCGGACGAGCAGCGCCAGCGGCGCGAAACGCTCGAGATGGCGCTGGGCGCGGCCGCGCTGGAGCTGGATGCCTCGGTTCTGTTCCGCGACAGCGGCCTCGCGCACCTGGCCGGAGGCGCGGCGCGGGGTTGGGCTCAGATCACGGATTTCGGTTTGCTGGGGATGTATGCGGAAGCGCCTGCGCGATCTTCCGGGGCGGAGATTCCCGTCCAGACCGTGAATGCGGCACGGGCGGCCGATTTGCGGGCTCATGCCGCGACCATTTTGATTCTGTAGAGTGAGATAATGACAGGAGAACGAAAACTGGCACTGGCCGGACGTGAGTTCGTCCTGGGTTCCGACGGACATCTGCTCGATCCCGACGACTGGTCCGAAGCGATTGCCGAAGAGTTGGCCCGGCTGGACGGGCTCGAGCTTTGTGATCTGAGATGGTGGCTGATAAGGTTCGTTCGAGCGCATTACGACGAGTATGGAATGCCGCCGTTGATGCGAACGGCGGTCATGGCAATGCGCCGGGATGCCGGACTCGAGGATGCCTCCAGCCAAACCCTGTATCGTCTTTTCCCGGACGGTCCGATTCGCGAAGCGTGCAGGTTCGGCGGATTGCCCCGCCCGGAGTCATGTATCTGACCGCACGGGCACAAGGTGTTCAATCAGGCCGAGTTCGCCGCGACGGGTAAGCGGCATGACGTTAAAACAAAACCGGAAGTGACAGAGCCAATGACTGAAAAATCGATCGTGATGTATTCTCGAGCCGCGTGTCCGTTTTGCGTCGCGGCGCGCAACATGTTGCGCGGCAAGGACCTGACATGGACTGAAGTTTCGCTGGACGCCGAGCCCGACAAACGGGCAGAAATGATTTCGCGTACCGGTCGCAAGACCGTTCCGCAGCTCTTCATAGGCGACTTCCACGTCGGCGGGTTCGACGACATGAACGCGCTGGAGCAGGCCGGCGATCTAGATCGCATCCTGGCCAGCTGAGGTGCCGAAGTCAGCATGACAGACAAAACTGAAATCACGGTGATCCGAGGCGATGGTATAGGCCCGGAAATCATGGATGCATCCCTGCGCGTGCTGGATTCCCTGGGTGCGCGGTTCGACTATGATTTTCAGCTTGCCGGTCTGGCGGCCCAGGAAGCCGAGGGCACACTGCTGCCGGAGCCGACGCTGGCGTCGATCGAGCGGACCCGACTGGTCCTGAAAGGGCCGCTGACGACGCCCGTCGGCGGCGGTTTTCGCTCGCTGAACGTCGAGCTCCGCAAACGCTTCGACCTGTATGCCAATGTACGCCCGGCAATCAGCTTTCCGGGCACGCGGGCGCGCTACGACAATATCGATCTGATCACCGTTCGCGAAAATACCGAAGGCGCGTACCTCGCCGCCGATGCGTTCACGTCCGAAGACGGTTCTTACGCCGAATCCAAGATGGTGGCCACGCGCAGCGGCTGCGAGCGGGTGGTGCGTTACGCTTTCGAACTGGCGCGCAAGGCCGGACGCAAGAAAGTCACGGCCGTCCACAAGGCCAACATCCTCAAGGATGTCACGGGCATGTTTCTGAATGTCGCGAAATCGATGGCCGCCGAGTATCCGGAGATCGAGTTCGACGACATGATCGTCGACAACTGCTGCATGCAGCTGGTCATGAATCCCGAGCGATTCGACGTGATGGTGACGACCAATCTGTTCGGTGACATCATTTCCGACCTGTGCGCCGGTCTGGTCGGTGGGCTGGGGCTGGCCCCGGGTGCCAACATCGGGGATCGTACCGCGATGTTCGAAGCCGTCCACGGCTCGGCGCCGGACATTGCAGGGCAGGGCATCGCAAATCCCTGCGCGCTGCTGCTGGGTACGGCCCAGATGCTGGAGCATCTCGAGCACCAGGCCGATGCCAGGAGGCTGCGGCAGGCCATTCGCGACGTGATCAGTGCAGGCGATCGGGTAACGCCCGACCTTGGCGGCACCGGCACGACATCATCGCTTGCAGACGCGATCATCGACCGGCTCTCCGGCTGAAGCGTGCCGGGGAACGCGGGGCCTGGCCGAGCCGGCAAAGTACTCGGTCAGCGATTATCTTCGGCGGTAAACGGCAGCAACCCGAGGCTGCCGTGAAGCGGGCGGAATGCGCCGTGAATCTGGCGCTGCAGCCAGGCGCCCGACTTCGATATCGCGACTTCTGGCGAATGTCCGCGTGCGCACAACGCCGTAATGGCCGCCGAGTACGCGCATCCGGTGCCGTGAAATTCTCCGGCGGCTCTCGGCCAGTCGAAAGCGGTCGCCGCATCGGGTAACACCAGCAGGTCGCGGCAGGTCTCGCTCTTTGCGTGCCCGCCCTTGACCAGGACCGCGCCCACCCCGCTTTCCAGCAGCAGGGCGCCCAACGTCTCCGGATCGGTGTCTTCCGATCGGCCGGTCAGCGCGGCCGCCTCGGGCAGGTTCGGGGTCACCAGCGTTGCCAGCGGCAGCAGTTCATCCCAAAGCGTGGCGATCGCCCTGTCGTCCAGCAGCGACGCGCCGCTGGTCGCGATCATTACCGGGTCTACAATCAAGGGAATCAGAGTGCCGGAGATCTCGCGTGTCTGGTTGATCTCCCTGACCACAGTCTGTGTGATTTCGGCGTTGGCCAGCATCCCGGTCTTGACTGCACCGATCGGCAGATCTGCGAAACACGCCGCAACCTGCTGGCCGACGAAGTCCGCATCCATGATGCTCACGCCGCTGACCGCTGCCGTGTTCTGGGCGGTGACCGCGGTTATTGCCGATGCCCCGAATACCCCATGGGCGGCGAATGTCTTGAGATCGGCCTGGATGCCGGCGCCCCCGCACGAATCGGATCCGGCAATGGTCATTGCCACAGGCGGCCGGCGGCTGGTGTGTTGTTTTTCTGCAACATGGTTCATGCTTTCATCCCGTCGCGGCGATCCATCGGACCTGTTCATGAAAGAATTCGGTCAACGCTGTTGTATTTTTACCAACAGGCACAGTACACTGGCGTCGTCACTTTACACCGCATGATCGGAAACAGATGCTGCGTCGTACGTTGATCATCCTGCTGATTCTGGCTTCGGCGGCCGCGGTTATACCGGCACATGCCGGTTACGCCACTGCCAGAATGATGTTGCCGTCTTCGATGGCCTGGTATCTTGCCGGCTTCGAGTTGGGTCCGTGGGAAGCGTACCTCGCGCAACGCCTGACGCCGGAAATGGATTCCGTACAACGCGTCGACGTGCCGGCAATCAGCTGGCTGCGTTTCGATCACGACGTCATCCTGCCGGATTTTGCCAGGTCTCTTGTTGGCGAGTCAGGCCCGCCCAGGTTTTCATTTTTGACCTCCCGCGTCACCCGTTCGCTCCAGATCGGCTCGTTGGCGGGCATGGAGCCCGAGCGCGATTCTCCGGGCTTCCAGCGATCGCTGCTGCTTTCAGGGCTCTCAGGGAAGGTCAACGACTTCAACAGCTTGAGCGTGTCCGCGGTGCTGGCCTCACAGCAGTTCAGTCACTCGATGCTGGATCTGGCCGAGTACAGCGGCGATTTTCGTCCGGTTGATTTCTTCGCCGGCAATCGCGAACTTTCCCAGGGCGCAGGACTTCAGCTCGGGTTTGCCTCGGAGTTGCTGCCGCGATTGATGATGAATGCGACGTTCCAGTCGCGGATCGACATGGACGTGTTGTCCACGGTTCGCGGCGTGCACGGGCATTCGGCCGATCTTGACATTCCTTCCCGGGTGCGGATGGGGCTCGACATGCGCACCGGCGCGCACACGCTTTTCACGGTGGCGGTTTCCCAGGTGTTCTACAGTCAGGTCGGCGCTTTTCCGAGCCGGTCTCTTCCGGCAAGATTCAACGCATTGCTGGGTGACAGCAGCAGTCCACGGTTCGAATGGAACGATCTGACGGTCTACACCGTCGGCATGCGCTGGCAGCATGAAAGCGATCTCGAATTCAAGGTCGATTTCCATACACGCTCCCAGCCGACCCCGACATCGCCGTCGCTGATGGCTGCTCTGGACGATGAACTGGCTCAGCACAGCCTGCTCGTCGGGCTTGGAAAGGGTTTGGGCGATCGTGCTCGGCTGGATCTGACTGCGTCGTACGCGCCGCCCGAGTTTGCCTTTGGCGGCAACGTGCTCGGCGTCGTGAGCGAACGCCTCGACCAGGCCGTGGAAGTCGCGGCGCGACTCAATATTCAATTCTGAATTTCCCGCCAATCCGGCTTCAATTCCGCGCCGGTCAGCCAGACCGCCCTGAATTACGTTAATCTGCGTGTAGTCCCGACCGCGGCATAAAGCGAAGATGGCGATGTTCTCGCAAATAAAGGATTGGTATCGTCGGAATTTTTCCGATCCGCAGGTCGTGATTCTCGCGTTGTGGTTAGTCCTCGGTGTGGTGCTGATCATGGCGTTCGGGCGGATGCTGGCACCGGTCTTTGCCAGCGTTGTGATGGCTTATCTTCTAGAGGGCGTGGTGGCGCGACTCGAGCGCGCTGGCGTACCCAGAATGCTGGCAGTGACCACGGTATTCAGTGCTTTCATGGCTGTACTGCTGGTCGTGTTTTTCGGCATCACGCCGATGATCATTCGCCAGGTCATCGATGCCGCACGCGAATTCCCGGGATACATCGGCCAGATCCAGCAGTTCGTGCTTCAGCTCCCAGATCGTTATCCCCAGATCGTCGGCGAAGGCCAGGTCAGTGAAATTCTCGACAGTATCCGCAAGTACATCGGTGACCAGAGCGGCAAGGTCGTCTCGCCTTCGGGTTTGATGTATCTGATCGGGCTGGTCGTATTCCTGGTCCTCATGCCCATCCTGGTGTTCTTCTTCCTCAAGGACAAGGCTCAGATCCTGTCCTGGTTCGGCAGTTACCTGCCGCGCAATCGGGCATTGACCATGCGTGTCTGGAGAGAAGTAGACGCTCAGATCGGCAACTATATTCGGGGCAAGGTGCTTGAGATCCTGATCATATGGATCGTGACCTATACAACCTTCGCGCTGCTCGAACTGCCGTTTGCGATGCTGATCTCGATGATCGTCGGATTTTCGGTGTTGATCCCCTATATAGGCGCGGCTATCGTGACGATTCCGGTCGCAATCATTGCGTTCATCGAGTTCGGTTTCACCGGTCATTTCGCCTGGGTAATGCTGGCCTACGCGGTCATTCAGCTGCTCGACGGCAACGTACTGGTGCCCGTGCTGTTTTCAGAGGTCGTCAGCCTTCACCCGGTGGCAATCATCATCGCGGTCCTTGTCTTCGGCGGCATCTGGGGTTTCTGGGGGGTGTTTTTTGCCATACCGCTGGCGACACTGGTCAATGCGGTTCTGCGCGCCTGGCCGCGCGAGGAGGAGCCGTCCGGGGCCTCATTGGAAGCCGAACAGAACTGACACCGGCGATGCGGTCTCCCGAAATCGAGGGTCTCGAATTTACCAGCCGCGAATTCGATCCGGATTCCGGCGAGGTGCGCCTGCGCTGGCGGCTGTTCGGCAATGCCCGCGCTCTGGTCCTCGAAGAGCGATTCGGTTTCGGTCGCAGCACCGGCGGAATTCCACCGGGGCATCCATCTTTCCAGGCGGCACTGGATCTGTTGCACTGGATTGCCGGCGTCAGTTACTGGAAGGTCGCGTGCCGGGGGGCGGTCCGCTTCGCCGCCGCTCGTCCGGATGCGTTTCAGGCCGATGCACTGGCCCAGGTCTACCGGAATGGTCTGGCCGAACTGGCCTGGCGGAATCACCTGGAGGGCCGATATTGGCCCGACTTCGATGGCGCCGAACAGCCGGTATGCGCGCAAACCGCGACGCTTGGTCTGGCGTCGCGCGCTCTGGTGCCGATGGGCGGTGGCAAGGATTCGCTGGTGGCGCTGGAACGGGTGCGGGCTTGCCACATCGACGCCGAAACGGTGCAGGTGGGGTCGGCGCCGCTGATCGGGCGCGTTGCCGAACGCGCCGGCACACGACATCATGTCATCCAGCGCAAACTCGCACCGGAGCTGGCGGCATTGAACGCCGCCGGCGCGCTCAATGGTCACATTCCGATCACTGCCATCAATGCGTCGGCTCTGGTAGTCGCCGCGCTGCTCTGGGATTTCGACGCAGTCGTCTTTGCCAACGAGCGATCAGCCGATACGCCCACATTGACGACGCCGGCCGGCCGGCCGGTCAATCACCAGTTCGCCAAGAGCTATGCCTTCGAGCAGATTCTGCGAGGCTGGATACGGCGCTACATTGCCGAAGACCTTGAGGTGTTCTCACTGCTGCGGCGCGACAGCGAACTCGGCATCTGCCGAGAGTTTGCCACGCTGACCGGCTATCACGACGTGTTCTCCAGCTGCAACCGCAACTTCCACCTCGACGGAGCGCGCACTGCGCGCTGGTGCGGCGAGTGCCCGAAATGCCAGTTCGTTTTTCTCGCGATGGCGCCGTTCATGGATGTGGAACGCATGCGAGCTATTTTCGGCCGCGACCTTCTGGCCGAGGCCGGGCAGGCGGAGGCGTTTGCCGAGCTGCTTGAGCTGGACGGCCCGCGCCCTTTCGAGTGCGTGGGCGAGGCCGACGAGGCGCGTGCCGCCGTGGGTGCGCTGGCCGCCGACGCGAGATGGGGCGATCATGCAGTGGTGGTTGATCTGGCGCGGCGACTCCAGGGGATTCAATTGCCCAACCTCGAGACGGTGCTTCGACCGGACGGCCCAGAGTGCATTCCGGACCGCTTCAGCGCATGAATTTCGAGGCGCTCAAGACAGGTCGAACCTTGCTGCTGGGATTCGGTCGCGAGGGCCGGGCTCTTGAACGTGCGATCGCCCGACGGGCGCCGGGTGCTCAGGTCGAGGTGGTCTGCGACCGGGTGCCCGATGTCGCGCCGCGCGACTGGCCACTGCGCATCGGCACTCCGGATTCAGCTTCGGTCGAGCCCGATCGGGTGCTGCGCTCGCCCGGTGTGCCGATTGATTTGCCGGCATTGGTCCGCTGGCGCGAGATCGGCAAGCCGGTGACCTGCATTTCATCGCTTTGGTTCGGCGAGCGTCCCGATGCGCGGGTTGTTGCGGTGACCGGCAGCAAGGGCAAGAGCACGACGGCGGCCCTGATTGCCCACCTGCTGGCGGCCAGCGGCAAGTCGGTGGCGCTGGGCGGCAATATCGGCGTGCCGATGCTCGACCTGCTCGAGGACCGGTCCGACTGGTTCGTTATAGAACTGTCCAGCTACCAGCTCGCCGATCTGCAGGGGCACGCAGCCGCGGCGGTCATCACGCGGTTGTTCCCCGAGCACCAGGACTGGCACGGCGGCGTGGCGAACTATTACGCGGCCAAGCTGCGCGTGGCGGATCTGCTCGACGGCGGACCGCTCTGGATCAACGGCGCCGACCCCGTGCTGGCGCAGGCGGTTGCAGACCTGCCCAATGTTCAAAAGGTCAATATCGAAGGCACGATCCGGGCCGCGGACGATGGAATCCGCTACCAGCGACGACGCTTGATGGCGGCTTGCAACAGTCCACTGCTCGGACGCCACAACCTGGATAATCTCGCGCTGGCTTTAGGTTTGGTCGACTCCATCGGCGGGCAACTGGAATCGGCGCGTGAAAGTCTGGCGACGTTTCGGCCCTTGCCGCACCGACTCGAACCCGTTCCCGGCCCGGACGACAGGCGATGGATCAATGACTCGATCGCGACCACGCCGTATGCGACGCTTGCGGCCCTGCAGTCCAGTCCGCCGCACCCGGTGCTCATCGTCGGCGGACTCGAGCGCGGCGCGGACTGGCGGATGGTCGCGGCGTTCTGTCGGCAAAACCCGTTGGGCGGGCTGGTCGGTCTGCCGGACAATGGACCGGCCATTTGCAGGCTTGTTGCCGATGCCGGCGGTGTCGAGGCCGGGCGTGTTTCGGTGGCCGGGAACATGCCGGAAGCCGTCGCGGCAGCCCGCGAGCTGAGCGAGCCGGGCGACTTGATACTGCTTTCGCCGGGTGCGCCGAGTTTTCCCCGTTTCAGGGATTTCGAGCAGCGCGGCAATGCATTCCGGGACGCGGTGGGAGATCTGAGGTAAGGCGTGGACGGTTCGGGTGTCGCCTACTGAGCTGCGCGAATAGTTGGGTAACGCTCAGAATCACCCAACTATCTGCGTGGCCCGTTAGAGCGACCGATCCACCGCAAAGCGCGCCAGCAGCTCCAGCGAATCGCGTTCCGCCGACGGCGGCAGGAGCGCCAGCGCCCGGCAGGCGCGTTCGGAGAAAGCGGTGGCGCGTTCCAGCGCATCGTCCAGCGCGCCGGTCTTTACCAGCACGTCGCGGACGCGGTCGAGCTCATCGGTGCCGCCGGCGTGAATCGTCTCGATCAGAAAATCGCGATCGGCCTTTTGTGCCGCCTTCAGCGCAAGGATCAGCGGCAGAGTGACCTTACCCTCGGCGAGATCGTCACCGAGGTTCTTGCCCAGCGCGTTGTCTTTGCCTGAATAATCCAGCAAGTCGTCGGTGATCTGGAACGCCTGTCCCAGGGCAAAGCCGAAATCGGCCAGCGATTGTTCGATTTCGTTCGGGCGCTCGGAAATCACGGCGCCCAGTCGGGCCGCCGCGGCGAACAGGCACGCGGTCTTGTCGCCGATGACCTTCAGGTATCCGGACTCGTCGAGTTCGATGTCGCCGAGCTGCATCAACTGCAATACTTCGCCGGCGGCAATCGTATTCGTGGTGTCAGCCAGTATCGACATGATCGAGTTCGATTCAAGCTCGACCATCAGCTGGAAACTGCGCGAGTAGAGGAAATCACCGACCAGTACCGATGCCGCGTTGCCCCAGACCTGGTGGGCGGTCTGTTGCCCGCGTCGCCGCTCCGAGCCGTCCACCACATCGTCGTGCAGCAGCGTGGCGGTATGTATGAACTCGATGACGGTTGCGAGCTGGGTATGTGCCATGCCGCTGTAGCCGCAGGCCCGGGCCGAAAGCAGATGAACAAGAGGACGTAATCGCTTGCCGCCGGCGTTGATGATGTATTCGCCAATCTTGTTGACAAGCAGCACGTCGGATCTGAGTCGCTTCCGGATGAGCGCGTCCATCGCCTGGCGATCGCCGGCGGTCAGATCCATGATCTCGGCCAGCGAACTCGGGGACGTAATAGAACTGACGTGGTTCATAACCCGTGATTATACGTTTCGCGGACCGGCGAGGCGCTGCGGATTACTTGTGAATGGTTTCATGCAGGGGTCGGCGTGGTCTTCGGTTCACCGGGCCGACGAGCGGCGGCATCCGGATGGCCCTGTGCGACAGGCACGATCGTGGCTATGGGCCGAGGGTGCGGGCCGGGCCCCGGCAAGCAGAGGTCCGGCTTGTGCGCCAGTTCGCCATCGGCGGCAACCGGATGACGGCTGAGCGGCCGGCTCCCTGTGCTAGACTTCTGGGCTTGAATTCATACTTGTGAGCATGCGAAATGGCGCGCGGAATCAACAAGGTCATCCTGATCGGAAACCTGGGAGCGGACCCTGAAGTTCGCTTCACGCCGGCGAATATCGCCGTTTGCAACATCAGCGTTGCGACCACCGACCAGTGGCGCGACAAGCAGACCGGAGAACAGCAGGAAAAGACTGAATGGCACCGGGTCGTGATGTTCAATCGGCTCGGCGAGATCGCTGGCGAATACCTCAAGAAGGGCAGCAAGGTCTACATTGAAGGCCGGCTGCAGACACGCAAGTGGCAGGGTCAGGACGGACAGGATCGCTACACCACCGAAATCGTCGCCAACGAGATGCAGATGCTCGATGGACGAAGCGGCGCGGCGCCCATGGACGACGCCGGCTACGGCAGCCGCCAGCAGCAGCCGCGGCCGCAGCAATCCCGTCAGCCTTCGGCGCCGGCCGACGACGACCTGGCCGACGATATCCCGTTCTGATTCTGCAGCGTGTCGGTTTTCGGAAAGCATTCATGACCAAAATACTGGTTACAGGCGGCGCCGGTTTCATCGGCGCCAATTTCGTTCATCACGCCGTTGAAACGAAACCGGTCTCGATCGTCAATCTCGACTTGTTGACCTACGCGGGAAATCCCGAATCGCTGACCGACGTTGATGCCGGACGTCATTCGCTGGTCCATGGCGATATCGCCGATAGCCGGCTGGTTCGCGCGCTCCTCGAAGAACACCAGCCGGATGCGATCGTGCACTTTGCCGCGGAAAGCCACGTGGACCGTTCCATCGACAATCCGTCGGCATTCATCGAAACCAACGTGCTGGGCACCCAGGCGCTGCTCGACGCATCGCTGGATTACTGGAAGCGTGGCCGTTCCGACTTCCGGTTCGTGCATGTTTCCACCGACGAAGTCTACGGCGACCTCGAACCGGACGAGCCGGCATTCCGGGAGACCAACGCCTACCAGCCCAGCTCACCTTATGCGGCAAGCAAGGCGGCGGCCGATCATCTGGTCCGTGCATGGCACCGCACCTGGGGATTGCCGGTTGTAATCACGAACTGTTCCAACAATTACGGGCCGCGGCAGTTTCCGGAGAAGCTCATTCCGCTGATGCTGATCAATGCGCTGCAGGGCCGTGAGCTGCCGGTCTACGGCGACGGCCAGCAGCGCCGCGACTGGCTTTTCGTCACCGATCACTGCAGGGCATTGATGCGCGTGATCGAAGATGGCGTGCCTGGACGTACCTACAATGTCGGCGGCAACGCCGAGCGAACCAATCTGGAGATCGTTCACACGCTTTGCGATCTTCTCGACCAGCAGGTTCCGGTAGAGCGGCCGCGGCGGGAGTTGATCCGCCACGTGAGGGACCGCCCGGGTCATGACCGACGCTACGCTATCGATGCATCGCGGATTCGCGGCGAACTGGGTTGGGCGCCGCAAATGGATCTGCGATCCGGTCTGGAAGCCACCGTGGCGTGGTATCTGGAAAATCGCGAGTGGTGGCAGCGCATACAGGACGGTTCCTACCGAGGCGAAAGATTGGGCACACGCGGGGATGTCCGGTGAAAGCATCTCTCGACTTGGCTTGAGCGGAAGAGAAAGAATGGATATTCGCGATACCGAGCTTCCCGGCGTCAAGCTGATCAGACCCGATGTGTTCGGCGACGAGCGTGGATGGTTTCTCGAGAACTGGCGCGATGAACGATTTGCCGATGCCGGCATCGATGCATCGTTTTCGCAGGTCAATACCAGCCATAGTCGGTTCGGCGTCCTGCGAGGTCTGCATTATCAGTGGCCCGAGCCGCAGGGAAAGCTGGTCTGGGTGACTTCCGGGCGAGTGTTCGACGTGGCCGTCGACCTTCGTACCGATTCGCCCGATTTCGGGCGTTGGACGGCGGTCGACTTGAGCGCCGAGGATCACCAACAACTCTGGATTCCCGAAGGTTTTGCCCATGGCTTCCAGGTGTTGTCGGAACAGGCGACTTTTTCGTATCTGTGCACGCGCCCTTACCGGCCCGAATGCGATGCCGGTGTCGCGTGGGACGATGAAACGATCGGTGTCCGATGGCCGCATCGGCCTGAATCTCTTTCGGCCAAGGATGCATCGGCACCCGCACTTGAACGGATAGCCAAGGAGCGTTTACCCAAATGCGAATCCTGTTGACCGGTTGCGGAGGCCAGTTGGGCCGCCATCTTGCCCCCCGGCTCGCCCGACTGGGGGAAGTCATCGCGACCGATCGCGAGGGCGGGGATTTTCAGTGCGATCTGTCCGACCAGCGATTGCTGGACAAGACGCTGCACCGGGTCAAACCCGACATCGTGGTCAATCCCGCCGCCTGGACCGCGGTCGACCGTGCCGAGGACGAGCCCGAACTCGCGGCCAGGCTGAACCGCGCCATGCCGGGATGGATCGCGGCATGGTGCGCGGAAAACGACGCGTTGATGCTTCATTTTTCGACCGATTATGTGTTTTCCGGCCACAACGACCGGCCGTGGAGCGAGCACGACACGCCTTCTCCTGGCAATGTTTACGGCCGGACGAAGCTCGACAGCGAACGCGCGATCGCCGCCAGCGGCGCGCACGCAGTGATTGTGCGCACCGCCTGGCTCTACAGTCATTTTCCAGGCAACTTTCTTTCTGCCATACTGACGCGTGCCGGTCAGGGCCAGCCGCTCAAGATCGTTTCGGACCAGTTCGGTTCGCCGACCTGGGCCGGGCACCTCGCGGACGCCTCGGTGACGTTGCTCGGGTGCCGCGACCGGCTGCCGGATCGGTGCAGCCTTTTTCACGTCGCCGGGAAGGGCTGCATGTCCTGGCACGAGTTCGGCCAACTGGCCGTCGAACGTGCAGTTGAAATCGGCGCGCTCGACAAACCGGTACCGGTTTCACCGATCGAGAGCGCCAATTGGCCGCAGAAGGCGAAACGTCCAGTCTGGTCGGTGCTCGATTGCAGCCGTTACGAGGATTTCACCGGCCTGGAGCTGCCCTCGGTGGAACGTGGGCTGGACGAATGCATGGCATTCTGGAAGGAATCGATATGTTGATACCCGTGATCTTGTCCGGCGGCGCAGGCACCCGGCTCTGGCCGGTTTCGCGCAAGGCGCATCCCAAACCCTTCATGCGGCTGGCCGACGGCCAGACGCTTGCCGGCGCCACGCTCAAGCGTGCGCTCGGGGTCATCGACCATGAAAACGTCCTGACCATTACCGCCCGCGATTACTACTTCTTCACGCGTGATATTTATCGCGAAGTGGCGCCGGAATCAAGACATGCTTTCGTACTGGAGCCGGAAGGGCGCAACACCGCTGCAGCGATTGCCGCGGCCGCGCTATGGGTTCGAGACGAATTCGGCGCCGATGCACGTTTGCTGGTGCTCCCGGCCGACCACCTGGTGCGCGATCCGAAGGCTTTCGGCGACGCGGTTCAGCGAGCGGATGCGCTTGCAGCGGAGGGCTGGTTGGTCTGCCTGGGCGTGCAGCCGACCCACGCGGAAACCGGCTTCGGATATATCCGCGCCGGCGAGAGTCTCGAACACGAAGGTGCGCGCATCGAGGCTTTTGTCGAAAAACCCGACGCCGAAACCGCGCAACGTTATTTCGAGAGTCGGCAGTATCTCTGGAATGCCGGCATGTTCTGTTTTACCGCCAGCGCCATTCTGGAGGCGCTCGCCGAACAGGCACCGGATATCCTGGCCGCGGTCGAGGCGACCTGGAGCGAAACCGCTCGCGAAGAGGATCCGGTGGAACTCGATCCGACGAGATTCGCCACGGTGCGGGGCGAATCCATCGATTTTGCGGTAATGGAGCGGGCGCCCCGGCGTGCCGTGGTGCCGGTGGCCTGCGGTTGGAGCGACATCGGTTCGTGGCAGGCCATCAGCGAGCTTTATGAAACCGACGGCGCCGGCAACCAGGTGCAAGGGCATGCCGTGCTGGTTGGGTCGAGAAATACTTTCGTACAGAGCGACAAACGCCTGGTGGCCGCTGTCGGGGTCGACGACCTGGTCATCGTCGATACTGGAGACGCCGTGCTGGTGGCGCGGCGGGGCAGGGCGCAGGAGGTCAAGGCCGTGGTCGATGAGCTCACGAGACGCGATCATGAGTCGGCCGTATTCCATCAGACCGTGCACAGGCCGTGGGGCAGCTACACGGTGCTAGAGGATGCCGATGACTGCAAGGTCAAGCGGCTGGTGGTGTCTCCCGGCGGAGTGTTGTCGCTGCAGCGCCATGAGTATCGAAGCGAGCATTGGACCGTCGTTTCCGGTACGGCACGGGTAAGGGTCGGGGACGACCAGTTCGACCTCGGGGCGAATCAGACCGTCGAAATTCCCGCCGGTTCGCTGCACCGCCTGGAGAATCCAGGTGACGAGAACGTCCACATCATCGAGGTCCAGACCGGCAGCTATTTCGGCGAAGACGACATCGAGCGACTGGAAGACGTCTATGGCCGCGCTTAGCCGCCTTCGGCTGCCGAACGTCTCGGCTTTCGGCAGCGTTGTTCCGCGGCTTTTGCTGCCGGCTTTGCTTGGTCTGGCCGGCTGCGAGAATCACAATGAGATTTCCATGCGTTCGGGTGCAGAACTCTCGAGCGAAACGTTCAAGGAAGTGAACATGGACTGGCGCGAGCGCCGTGTGGCGCGGCTGACCGAGCCGCATGGCTGGTTGAGCCTTGCCGGCCTGGTCATGCTCCAGTCCGGTAGCCGGATGACCGTCGGCAGCGCCTCGACCAACGATGTGGTGGTGTCTTCCGGGCCGGATCGCTGGGGCAGCATTCAGGTCGCTGATGACGGACGAGTGGGATTCGAAGTGGCGGCACCCGGCGCGGTCCGCATCGCTGGCGAAGACGTCGTATCGGCCGAAATGACGCCGGATGGCGACGCCGACCCGGTTCATGTCGAGGCTGGCGGTATTCGCCTTCACCTGGTATCGCCAGGCGGCAGATTGGCGCTTCGCATTCGCGACCCGCGGGCAGTGACGCGAACCGAATTCGCGGGCCTCGATTACTTTCCGCTGGATCGGAGCTGGCGGGTCGCGGCCGAGTTCATTGCGCATCCTGCCGGATCCACTATTCAGGTCGCCAACGTCATGGGCCAGCTTATCGAAGAGCCCAATCCGGGAATGGCCCGGTTTGTCCACGAAGGCAAGACGATCTCGCTGGAAGCAGTGCTCGAGGACGATCAGTTGTTTTTCATCTTTGCCGATCGAACATCGGGGGGAGAGACTTACGGTCTCGGACGCTTTCTTTATGCTGAACTGCCGCGAAACGGCCGCGTCGTGCTCGATTTCAACCAGGCCTACAACCCGCCGTGCGCGTTCAATGCGTATACGACTTGCCCGCTTCCGCCCCAGTCCAATCGAATCGATGCATGGATCCGGGCCGGCGAAAGGCAGTATGCCGGAATGCCGGGCCTGGAAGCGCCCTGAGGGGAGCCTGCCGGACGCATATCCGGTTTCTGAACCTGATTGTTCATGGGGTGGATGGTGGTGCCATTCGCGATGCCGGCAGCGGATGACGGGATAAAACAACGTCGACCGATTCGCATGCTTTCTTCGAGATGCTACTTGCCGGCGAATTCGGGCTTTCGCTTCTCGAGGAACGCGCCGGTGCCTTCGCGCATGTCTTCGGTTGCGCAGCACAGCGCGAAACGCGCGGTCTCGAAGCCAAGTCCCTGGTCCAGCGGCATATCGAGCCCCTTGTCGACCGTTTCCAGGATTGCAGCGATCGCGTGCGGCGCGGCAGACGCCAGTCGCTGGGCGAGCGTCAGAGCGTGCCCGGAAACTTCGCCGGCGCCGACGACCCCTTGCACGATGCCGTAATGCTCGGCGGTGCGGGCGGCCACCGGCTCGCCGGTCAGGATCATTTCCAGCGCGCGACTGCGGCCGACCAACCTCGCGAGCCGTTGCGTGCCGCCGAAGCCGGGCAGGATGCCCAACTTGATTTCGGGCAGGCCGAGGCGTGCGTTGTCCGAGGCATAACGAATGTGGCATGCCAGTGCCAGTTCCAGGCCGCCGCCCAGGCAGTAGCCGTTGATGGCCGCAATCACCGGCTTGGTCATGATTTCTATGCGTCGCATCAGCCTTTGGCCGCGCTCGGAGAAGTAACGGGCGTCCAACGGTGTCCGGTCGCGTATCTCGGAGATATCGGCGCCGGCAACGAAGGCTTTTTCGCCCGCACCGGTCACGACGACGGCGCGAATCCCGGGATCATCGTCGAATGCCTCGAATGCCCGGTGCAGTTCGACGATGGTTCGGTCGTTCAGCGCGTTGAGCTTTTCCGGTCTGTTGACGGTGAGCACGGCCACCGGGCCGTGCATGTCGATCTGCAGGTTGTCGTATGTCATGGGGCGGTTGGCGGCTGGGGGAATTGCGAGTCTACCGCAGGACTCGGGCGCGCCGGTCTAGTGTTTCTTCATGATTCGTGCCAGAGCCATGAACGTGTTCAAAAGCCATCCGCCCAGGGTTGCCAGTATTTCCTCGAATTCCAGCGTCCGTCGGCCGGCGTCGGCCCCCAGAAGCTCCAGCATGCCGCCGCAAAGAGCAGCCCCGACAACCAGTAGAATGATTGCCGGGGCGGTTCTCATGACTTGTCGATTTCCTGGCGAATGCGGTATTCACGAGACGTCAGCCAGGCCTCCATTCGCTGGAGTCGTTCGTCCAGCCGGCGGTAACGGCTGTTCAGCGTCGAGACGCCCTCCACGGGCGCGCGCCTTGTCTCCCGCCAGAACCTCTCGTCGGCTTCGTCGGCATACATGTCGGGTGGTGCAACCGGCAACAACAATGCCAGTGCCAGATATCCGACGATGATGACTGCGGTGAACGGAATGGCCAACAGTACGACGCCGACACGCAAAGCGGTCAGGTTGAATCCGCTCCAGTCCGAGACACCGGCGCAGACGCCGGCCAACAGGCCGCGCTTGCGGTTGCGGTAAAGACGATTTCGGTTGAAACTCTCGTATTGGTCGCGAGTCATGATTTGCTCCTCCATTCAGGCGCGTCGGCGTCGAGAATCCGCTCCAGGTTGTGGATGCGATCCTCCATGCGCCTGGCGTTTTCGTGCAGGTCCTGCAACAGCGATTCGTCCTTGCTGGTCAGCCGCTTGCTGGCGGAATTGCGCGTGGCGTAGTGCAGGATCAGCCAGATCGGCAGGACAATGACGATGAAGACGATCAGCGGTATTCCCAGGAAAGCGGGCAGTATGACTTCCATTTCGGGCTACTCCTTGCTGCTGCGGCTGTCCTTCAGCGCATCCAGTTCTGCTTCGACCCGTTCGTCGCGCTGAAGCTGTTCGATTTCATCGTCGAGCGTTTTTGCCTTGCGGCCCATGTCCAGCGCTTCGGCTTCCGACTCGATGTTATCGACCCGGCGCTCGGCTGAATCGAACCGGGTGAGCATCTCGTCGATCTTGTCGTTATGGATCTGCTTGCGGCTCTTGAGCTGGTGTTGTGCGGAACGGTGACGCATGACGATTGCGCGTTGCCGGGCCCGAGCGTCGTTGAGCTTGGCCTGCAGTCTTGCGATATCGTCGTCGTACTTGGTCAGCTGCTCGTCGTACATGGAGAGCTCTTCGGAAAGGTGCTGGATCCTGTCGCCCAGCGCGGTCTTCTCGGCCAGCGCGGCGCGCGCGAGGTCTTCGCGACCCTTGTCGAGAGCGAGCCCGGCCTTGTGTTCCCAGTCCAGCTTCTGTTGCTCGAGCCGCTTGAGCAGGCGGGTACGCTCTTTTTTCTCTGCCAGGCACTTGGCCGTTGCCGATCGAATCTCGACCAGCGTGTCTTCCATTTCCTGAATCATCAGGCGGATCATCTTCTCCGGATCCTCGGCCTTTTCCAGTGCTGCATTCAGGTTGGCGTTGATGATATCTCCCAGCCGCGAAAATACGCCCATGGGTCTCTCCTTGGTGTTTAAGACAATTGATTTGCTCTGTTCATTACAAATTCTGTGCCAATCGAAAAAAACTATATTAAACAGTCATTTAGGTAAAATTTCTGGTCAGTAGTAGGTTATTTTAACCATATTTATGGTAAATATAACCAGGCTGTGGGCGCGAGTTCCAGCTTCAATTTGAACCGCAAACCGATAGATGAGTCCAACGTCAGCACCGAAAGCGCTTGGCGGCGCGGTCGGGTACAATACGCCGTTTACGAAGAAGCATCATTTTTCAACCGGAGGTTTTATGCTCAAGTTGTTTTTCAACGCGCTGGTTCTGACCGCAGTTGCGGTGCCGGTCGCGGCGCAGGATCTGGCGTCCGACCCGGGCAAGCTTGGTTACGCCATTGGATATGAGTTCGGATCCGAGACCAGCCAGTGGGATGTCGATATCGAGGCGGTCGTTTCGGCCATCCGCGACGCCGACGCCGGGCGGGAACCACAGGTGCCGGCCGAGGAAATGCAGGAGGTCCTGAGCGCGTTCAACGAACGGGTCCGGGAGCAGCGCATGGAGCAGTTCCAGCGACTCGCCGAGGAGAACAAGGCGCGGGCAGATGAGTTCCTGGCCGAGAACAAGTCCAAGAACGCTATCGTCACTCTGCCCAGCGGCGTTCAGTACCGGGTCATCGAAGAAGGCGAGGGCAGCCGTCCGAGCCTCAGCGATACCGTCACGGTGCATTACCGAGGCTCCAAGGTTGATGGTCGCGAGTTCGACAGTTCGTTCGCCCGCGGTGTCCCCGCGGTATTCCAGGTCGACAGCGTGCTCGAGGGCTGGCAGGAAATTCTGCCGCTGATGCGCGAAGGCGCTTACTGGCAGGTGTTCCTGCCGCCGGAACTCGCTTTCGGCATGCGCGGCGATCCACCGCTCATCGGGCCGAATGAGGCGTTGAAGTTCGATATTGAACTGGTTCAGATCGGCGCGCCGGAAGAAGCCCAGCAGGGCGAACAGTAGCGGTCCATCCGATGACTGAACTTGCTGCGAATCTGCAACCGATCGAGTCACCGTGTGTGAGCATTTGCAGGCTTGACGAGAATGATATTTGCGTCGGCTGCTTTCGCACCGCTCGCGAGATCGGTGAGTGGCTCTCGTATTCAGAGGAAAAACGCAGCGAGATCATGGAACGGCTTCCGGCACGCGCCGGAAGCCGTTTCGATTAGTACCCGTTTTCCGCGCTGACCGATCGATTACGGCCGGCGTGGCAGAGACTTCCCGAGAAGCGCTGGAAGCCCGACTTTCGGCTCAACTCTTTCCGCTCGGGACTTCGCTTTCCGAGCTTCCCGTTGGCGGTTATCGTCCTGATTCGGAAAGGCGGCCGCGTGCTGCCGCGGTACTCGTCGGCGTGACTTCCGACGATGACCCCTGCATTGTCCTGACACTTCGTTCCCGCCAACTGGAGCATCACGCCGGACAGGTTTCGTTTCCTGGAGGCGGTCGCGATGCACCTGGTGAATCGGCTGTCGAAACCGCGCTGAGAGAAGCGTGGGAAGAGGCCGGAATATCCGAGCGCAGGGCGCGCCCGCTGGGATACCTGGGGAGGTACGACACCATCACCGGCTACCGCATGACGGCGGTGGTGGCAAGCCTGGATCCCGGCATCCACTTTCGGCCCGACCATAACGAGGTGGAGAGCGTGTTCACGGTTCCGCTGGCACACGTGGTCGATTCGGCGCGCTTTCGTCGCGATATCGTGCACTATGCCGGTCGACGCTTCGAGATCGTCACCTTTGAACACGCCGTTCACCATATATGGGGTGCAACCGCAGCGCTGCTCGAGGATTTCGGTGCGCGGCTGCGATCCGGACGATCCTGAAAAACCGATCGGACGGCGTCGAAACATCGGTTCCGGAGCGTTACAGACCGCGCATCCGGACCAGCGGGTCCTGTCTGTAAAAGGCTGCCAGCAGACGATAGACCCCAGGTTCGACCTCGGCCAGCCGCTCGGGCCGGTCAAAAAAGTATTCCGACGCTACCGCGAAGAATTCGGCCGGACTTTCGGCCGCGTAGGGATCGATTGTCGGTGCTTCGCCGGCGCGAATCTGCAGTTTCAGTCGATCGTACGCGGCGCTGAAAGTATCGACCCAGTCACGCTGCGCGATATGCCGCTGGAGCGGCGGGTAACCGTCGGCATCGCCGTTCAGGTGGTCGATCTGGTGGGCCAGTTCATGCACAACGACGTGATACCCGTCGCCCTGTCCCGATTGATGGACATCGGCGAGCGAAAGAACGACCGGGCCGCGCTGCCAGGCCTCACCTGCTCGCAGATCACGCCCGCGGTGAACCACGCCGGCTTCGTCGATCTCCTCGAAGTCCGACTCGAACTCGTCTTCGTATAGGATGAATGTCCGGAACTGGTTGTAGGCGTCAAGCCCGATTTCAAGCACGGGCAAGGCGGCGTGCGCGGCCACCGGCAGACAGTGCTCCCAGCACGGCTGGAAACCACCTGCGCCGTGGAACTCCTTGCCGGCGAGAATCAACGCCGTCAGCCGTCGCAGGCGCTGATGCTCTTCCTGATTCAGCCAGGAGAGGCAGCGGCTGGCGCTGCAAAGCGCGGCGAACTCGGCCGCGTTGGGCATCATTTCGTCGGCCTGACGCGACAGACGGCGGTCTCGGAGCCACCCGATCATTTCAGGCTGGACCTTTCGGAAGGATTGCGCCTCACCGGATGTCCTCTATGCCTCAGCCGGCCTTTTCCTTCTCTTTCTCTACGCCGAGTCGCTTGTGCATGATCGGGCTGGTCGTGGTGTATTGGAGGAACTGGCGTGCATCGGGGTCGAGGTGTTTCTGCACGCCGAACGCGGCCAGCGCCGCTTCGTGGAACCCCGACAGGATCAGTTTCTTCTTGCCGGGGTAGGTATTGATGTCGCCCACCGCAAACACACCCGGAATGGAGGTCTGGAATTTTTCGGTATCCACGGGGATTTGTTTCTTTTCGATTTCGAACGACCAGTCTGCAATAGGCCCGAGGTCGGGCGCAAGCCCCCAGAAAACAAGGATTTCATCCGCTTCCACGCGAATCTTTTCGCGTTCCAGGGTATTGAATTTCAGGGCATCGATACGACCGGGCACACCCAGCGCTTCGCCGACAGTGCCTTGCTGTTCGCTGACCTTGCCCTGTTCGACCAGCGCCTTCATTTTTGCGACCGATGCCGGTTGGGCGCGATATTCATTGCGCCGGTGGGCCAGCGTGATGTGCTCGGCGATATCGGCAAGATCCAGCGTCCAGTCCAGCGCCGAGTCGCCTCCACCCAGGATGATCAAGCGCTTGCCGGCGAAGCGTTTGCGTTCGGTAATCTTGTAGTGCACGTTGGTGGCTTTCAGGTCGTCCAGCCCTTTCGCACGCAACCGGCGCGGCTGGAACGCGCCCAGGCCGGCGGCGATGATCACGCTGCCGGCGTCGAACTCGGTGCCCCTGGAGGTCACAACCCGAAAACGGTTGTTTTCAAGCGCCTCGAATTCGGTGACTTCCTGGCCGAGGTGAACCCCGGGTTCGAACGGCCGGATCTGCTCGACCAGCTTGTCGACGAGATCCTGTGCACCGATCACGGGCCATGCAGGAATGTCGTAGATCGGTTTTTCCGGATACAGTTCGCTGCACTGCCCGCCGACCTGGGCCAGCGAATCGACGAGATCCGCCTTGAGCCCCAACAGGCCGAGTTCGAAAACCTGAAACAGCCCGACGGGGCCGGCGCCGACGATCACGGCATCGGTTTGAATGGTCATGCAATTTCCCGAGTTTGAATTCGATTCGTTCG
>Ga0209924_1000192_pt1 | contig 28022 bp, 19 predicted proteins | sample SalPonR1_C_D1_MG_FD_185700 | JGI IMG/M metagenome (GOLD analysis project Ga0209924, IMG submission 185700) | Salt pond soil microbial communities from South San Francisco under conditions of wetland restoration - Salt Pond MetaG R1_C_D1_MG... ...
CAGCTGGATCAGGCCACTATCGAACGCGCGGTCGAGCTGGTCGAGTCTATGCCCATGCCAGCACCCGAGCCTTTGATGGTGATATCCGCAACGGATGTAGGGCGTGACGATCCGGTGGCCATCGGTGAGGCGACCCGCGGTGCCAGGCTCTATCAGGCCTGCGCCGCCTGTCACGGTATCGATGGCAGCGGTAATGCGGCCCTGCAGGCGCCCCCTCTGTTCGGCCGCGAGCCCTGGTACCTGGCGCGACAGATCGACGGATTCCGTCGCGGCGTGCGGGGCTATGATGCACAGGACGTCGCCGGAACGGGTATGCGCCTGGCAAGCGCTGGACTCGCGAATAAGCAGGCAGTGTACGATACGGTGGCGTATATTGCCGCGCTGTCGGCAAAGATGACCAGCACGACGGCGCCGACCCCACAACCCACAGCTGAGGATAATTCAATGAACAAACAACCGACTTCGCGCCCCCGTCAACTGGCCGCCACCGCGGCACTGGCGCTGGCGGTAGGCGCCAGTGCCTCGGCGGAGGTCCGCCGTCACGCGCTGCCCGGGAGTGACTTCCCCATTGCCCAGGCGGTGGAAGTGCTGCCGGGCACCACCCTGGTCTATCACAGCGGCACCACGCCGCGGCCGGCCAATTCCGATGCGAAAGAGTATTCGTCGGACTACTGGGGTGACACGGAAGCACAGACCCTGTCCGTGTTCGCACGGCTGGAAGAGTCGCTGGCGGCGAAGGGCCTGACCTTTGGTGACGTGATCAAGATGCAGGTCTTCCTGGTGGCGCCCGAAGGTGAGGAGATGATGGACTTTCAGGGCATGATGCGCGCCTATCGTCGCTACTTTGGCACTGACGATCAGCCCAACCTGCCCGCGCGCTCGGCCCTGCAGGTGGCCGGACTGGCGGTGCCCGGCATGTTGGTCGAAATCGAGGTCGTGCTGGCGCGGCCCTGAGGGTTTCCTCAGAGTCGCACGTCAACTCGCCCGGCAACCCGCAGGGCTTTCTCCACCGCGTCTTGCGTGCTCTCACCCAGCGCCAGGGCCACACCCATGCGACGCTCGCCGCGTACCTCGGGTTTGCCGAACAGGCGCAGATCGGTATCGGGTTCCGCCAGTGCGGCGGCCAGATTAGCGTAACGCATCTCGGTGGAGTTGCCCGCAACGAGCAGCACTGCGGATGCGGCGGGGCCTCGCTGACGAATGACTGGCACGGGCAGGCCAAGAATGGCCCTGGCGTGCAGCGCGAACTCCGACAGGTCCTGTGAGACAAGCGTCACCAGGCCGGTGTCGTGCGGCCGGGGCGAGACTTCGCTGAAATACACCTCATCCCCGCGTACAAACAGCTCGACCCCAAAGAGGCCGTGGCCGCCGAGAGCTGCGGTTACCGCCGCCGCGACGTCCTCGGCGCGTGATAGCGCCTGTGGGCTCATGGCCTGGGGCTGCCAGGACTCGCGGTAGTCTCCGCGCTCCTGCCGATGACCGATGGGCTGGCAGAACGCGGTGCCATCGCGGTGGCGCACCGTCAGTAGCGTGATCTCGTAGTCGAAATCGACAAAGCCCTCGACAATCACCTTGCCGGCGCCGCTGCGACCGCCCGACTGGGCATGTTCCCAGGCCGCGTCGATATCGTCTGCGCTGCGCACGGTGCTCTGGCCCTTGCCGGACGAGGACATGATGGGCTTGACCACACAGGGTGTGCCGATGTCCTCCACCGCGGCCAGATAGGCCTCCCGCGTTGCGGCAAAGCGGTACGGCGATGTTGGCAGTCCCAGTTCCTCCGCCGCAAGTCGCCGTATGCCCTCGCGGTTCATGGTCAGCTGCGCAGCGCGGGCGCTGGGTACAACCCGCCAGCCCTCGGTTTCCAGCCGCAGCAGTTCGTCAGTGGCGATGGCCTCGATTTCCGGGACAATAAGCTGCGGTTTCTCGCTTTCCACAAGCGCGCGCAGGGCGGCGTCATCCAGCATGTTGATGACGTGGCTGCGGTGGGCAACCTGCATGGCGGGCGCATTGGCGTAGCGATCTACGGCAATGACTTCACAGCCAAGGCGCATGAGTTCGATGGCGACCTCCTTGCCCAGCTCGCCACTGCCAAGCAGCATGATGCGGGTGGCGCCGGAAGATAATGGTGTGCCGATGCTTGTCATTGTCGCGCCCTGCTATTCAATGATGCGGAGAATATCCCGCACCAGGTCGTTCGTGGTTACGATACCCACCACGCTATTGTTCTCGGTGACCAGCAGCCGCTTGAGGTTGTGCTGGTACATGAGGTGGGCCGCGTGCTGCGTGGCGAGGTCGGCATGCACCGAGAGTGCCGGCTTGGCACATACGTCGTAGACATTGATAAGGTCGATATCCCCCTCTTCGGCAATGATCGTTTTCAGAAGATGCGTATAGGTGAGAATGCCGTAGGCGTCGTGCCTGTCGTGACGCTCAACCACGAGGCTCTTCACCCCGCGCTCTTTCATCACCAGCAGCGCATCGCGCAGCGTGCTGAACGGCGAGATGGTCACCACATCAGTGATCATGACATCCCGGACCTGTTTCTTCGCCATTGTCTAGATCTCCTCATCCAGATTGTGCAGATGCTGTTCAAATTTCATGACCTGGGACATATCGATTCCGGTGAGATGGTCAATGCCCATGCTGAACGCAATGCCGCGGGAATCCCCCTCCTGCATGAGCACGTCGCGCACCGCCTTCAGAATGGGCTGCGACAGTGGTTTTGCCACCACCATGAGCAGTACCGACTGGTTGCCCTCGAAGGTCATGCCCAGAAACGTTTTGCGGCTCTCGTCGCCGATGCCGCGCCCGGTCAGAATGGTGATGCCCGTGGCGCCCGCCAGCCGGGCCTTGTCGATGGCAGCCTGCTCAAGCTCGTCCGGCGCGATCACCACTACGGCACAGAATTTCATGAGTCTGATCTCCTCTTGTTCGATGCCGCCTCAACCATCAGGGCATACAGCATCACGGAAATAATGGGAAAAATGGAGGCGAAGGCAATCAGTCCGAAACCGTCCAGCAGCGCGCTGCGCCCGTCAATCGAACTGGCAAGCCCGATGCCGAGGGCGGTAATCAGCGGCACTGTGACTTCGGAGGTGGTCACGCCACCCAGATCAAAAGCCAGGGCGGTAATATAGCGTGGTGACACGAAGGTCAGCACCAGCACCACAAAGTAAGCGAACAGTATGTACTGGTGAATCGAGTGGCCCTCTATAATGCGGAACACGCCGACGCAGATGCCGACGGCGACACCCAGCGCCACCATGATGCGGATCACGTTGCCTTTGAGTTTGCCCGGTGCCGCCTGCTCGGCCTGATCACCGATGGCGATCAGCGCGGGTTCCGCCATGGTGGTGGCAAAACCGATCAGAAAGGCGAACAGCAGGATGAGCAGGTTCTGGTTCCTCTCGATGAGCTGCTCAGCCATCAATGTACCGACCGGAAACAGCCCAAGCTTTAGGCCCACCACGAACGCGTAAAGACCGAACAGCACCAGCAGGAAGCCCAGCCCGACGCGCACGGCGTTTGCCAATGGCTTGCGCAACACCAGGTACTGGAAGAAGAGCACGACCACGATCATGGGCAGGATGTCGCGCAGCATCGTCGCCAGGTCAATAAGCATGCGCAGGGCCCAGTGCACCTCGCGCGCGCCCGATTCAGCGAGGCTGACCGCCTCAGTGCCCGCCAGATTGTAGACCCAGATACCATAGAGCTGGACGCTGATCATCGGCACCATGACGGCAAGCGCCACCAGCCCGAAACCATCGCGCAGCGTGTTGCGCCCGGCAATGGAGTTGGCCAGACCGATCCCCAGCGCGGCGATCAGGGGCACGGTGACGATATTGGTGGTGACGCCACCGGAGTCGTAGGCCAGGCCGACAATCTCCGCCGGTGCAAACCAGGTGATGCAGAGCACGATGACGTAGCCGCCAATCATCAGCCAGTGGATAGGCCAGCCATACACAATGCGCAGTATGCCAAGGGCGATCACTGCACCGACGGACAGGGCCACGATCATCCGCAGGGTAAAGCCGTTGACCCGACCCTCGCTGATCTGTTCTGCCTGCTCGGCCACGGCGATCAGTGCCGGCTCAGCCACCACAGCGGCAAAGCCAAGCGAAAAACCGAAGATCATCAGCAGCAGTACGGAGCCGCGGCGCGCAAACTGGTTGGCGAGACTCTTGCCGGCAGGAAAGATGCTCAATTCCAGCCCCTGCAGGAAGAGGGCGATACCGATGGCCACAACCAGCAAACCCAGGCACAGACTCAAAAGATCCGGCGGCAGCGAGCGGAAAATCGCCAGCTGGAAGAATGCGACCACCAGAACGATGGGCAGCAGGTTGCGCGATGCATGGAGGAATTGCGCGTAGAGCTGCGTCAGGAAGTACTGCAAGGGTAACCGTCCGGCCAGAGCAACCGACCCAGTATAGCGTCGGCGAGAGCAGGCGTCAGTCGCTATACCGTGGACGCGTTACAGCAGGTCCCCCAGGCAGATCCCCGCCCCGCGCGAGCTGGCGTGGGCGAGCAGCAGCTCGGCGGTGGCGAGGGCATCGCCAAGGGCATTGTGCGCCGCGTGGTCACCCAGGCCATAGCGCAACCGGCAGCCCGTCAGCGTGAGATCGCCGGTGCCGGGGGTGATGCCGCGGCGCCGCAACAGGCGCTGCTCGGCCCGCAGCGTATCCACCCAGGGCAAAAGCAGCGGAGCCCCGTGACAGGTATGGGCGAGGGGGTCGAGAAATGCCAGGTCGAGACGGCCGTTGTGAAACACCAGAATCCGGCCGCGGGCGGCGTGCAGCAGTGCCGCCAGCGCGCTTTCCGGTGACTCGCCATCCACCAGATCCAGGTCCCGCAGCTGGTGGATTACCGCACTTTGCCCCACGCTGCTGTGCGCACGCAGGATTCGGTGGGTCGCGCTGTCCAGCTCGATCGCCCCGGAACGGATTACCACCCAGCCCAGGCTGAGTAATTCACCCTGGCGCGGGTCCAGCGAGGACATCTCGGCATCGACCACCAGAAACTCCAGCGATCGCCAGTCTGTTCGTGCCGGTGGCAATCCGCCCTGCCAGCAGTCCTGCAGCACGCCGGGCCGCAGGTGCCTGCGCTGGCGAAAACGCGCCAGACGCAAAGCGAGCAGCTGCGGCGCCAGCATGCTCAACCCATGCCGGCGCGGTAGGTCTGACGCACGGCGGACTGGGCTTCATCGATAATAGTGAAGGCATCGCGCAGCTGTTCCCGCGCCAGCCGCGGCAACTCCCGGGGGTTGAGGAAGTTGTCCACCGCGGCGCCGGCGGCGATCTGCTCGCACTGATGCCGAATGCGCTGCTGCTGCACGCAGTGCAGGGCATCCGCCAGATTGCGACCGTCGCCGATGCTCAGGTGACGCGCTTCGGTCAACGCGTCCAGGCGTTCCCGGGTGTTCACCGCGCTCACCTGACGCGCGAGGGCGTGCAGGCGCACGATCTCCGTGATCGGCAGCACACCGCGCTTTTTCAGGTTCAGGCTGTCGCGGTGCTCGCCATCGCGATCGACCACAAAACGACGGAAAATCCCCAGCGGTGGCTTGCTTGCCAGGACGTTGGCCGCCAGCGCCGCGAGGAAAATGGTGTCGCGCGATGCGCGGCGCAGCATGGTGTTCTGCAGCGCGGTGCACAGCCTGTGGTCGCCGTGGATGGCGCGCAGGTCAAAGAAGATGCTGACACGCATCACCGCTGCAGGAGTTGGTGCACGCGTCCAGCTGGCCACCGTGTCCTGCCATATCGCCAGCGGCTGGCGCCAGCTGTCGGTGGTGGCCATGACGCCGCCGGGGCAGTAGGCATAGCCGCAGGCCGCGAGACCGTCACACACCCGCTGCGCCAGCGCCGCATACCAGCCGTGCTCCGCGGCCGGCACCAGGTCGCTGATAACAATGCCGTTGTCCTGATCCGCGCAGAGCAGCTGCTCACCCCGGGCCTGTGAGCCAAAGGCCAGCCATGCCCAGGGTCCTGGCGCCGGGCCCAGCTCGCGCTCGGCCAGCTGGATCAGGCGCAGCGTCACCGCGTCGCTGATGGCGGTGAGCAGCTGTGACACCTGTTCGGCGAGCATGCCGGTCTGTACCCAGGTCAGCAGTTGATCCGGCAGCCCGGTGAGCAGTTCGCGCAGGCCGTCCACGCTGTCCTGGCGCGACAGGTGCTGCACCAGATACACCGGATCGTTGCGCCGCGCCAGAATCAGGTCGGAGGTGGTGATGATTCCCCGGATATCCCCCTTATGAAGCACGGGCAGGTGGTGATACCCGTGCTGCGTCATGCGCAGGGTCGCGTTGAAGACGGTCTCCTCCTCGCCGATGCTCTGTGGATCTGGCGTCATGATTTCGCGCACCGGCGTGTGGGTTGGCAGCGCCGCCGCCACACAGCGGCTGCGCAGGTCGCGGTCGGTCACAATGCCCAGCAGCTGTCCGGCCTCGGTCACGAACACGGAGGACACCCGCCGCTCGGTCATGGCAGCGGCCACCGTCTGTATGGGCGTCTCCGGGGCAACGCAGAGCAGGTCCGTCGTCATCATGCCCGCGACCGGGGCCAGCAGGGGATTGTCATCCGGCATATAGCGTGCAGCGCGGCGCAGGCGACGGCTGCGCTGGCGACTGAAGTAGCGGTCGAAGTCGCGGTTGGCGGCGCGCAGCCGCTCGTAGGCGGCGTCCGGCAGCAGATAGATCAGAGCATCTTCAATCACCGTGGCGTGTACCACTTCCGCATCGGCATTCAGGCCGCCAATGTGGAAGCTCTCGCCTTCGCCGAGCCGGTCGAGCAGCTTGTTGCTGTCATTGCGCAGGTCCACCGCGCCGCTGCGCAGGAGGCGCAGGCCCATGGGCCGGGTCGCGACGTCAAAGCGCTCGGCCTGAGGGTGATAGGAAATCTTCAGGGCCGCGACCGCCTCCTGCAGCTGCGCTTCATCCAGCACATCGAAGGGCAGCGACTGGCGCAGGAATCCGGCCACGCTGGCCAGCTCCGCGGGCGGCGTCGTCATCGGCGCAGCTCCCGTTCCCGGGGAGCGGCGAACGCGGTCCCCGTCTCGGCAAAGTACAGTGCCCCCGCGGCCCGGGCCACCAGCTGAAGCTGTGCATCTGCCGGCAGATCGCCGGGCAGCGGCAGCACCCAGGTTCTGCCATCGTCACCGCGTGCCTCCAGGGCGCGTGGCGAGGCGGCCGCGTCACTGTCGGCGGTCTGCTCCCGGGCCGACGCAGACACGGCCAGCTTCACCCCGTCCAGCGGATGCGAGGCCGTGAGCCGCAGCTGCGGCGAGGCGCCGGACTCTGCCTCGATGCGCAGCCAGAGCTCCGCGTTCTTCAGCTCGCAGCTGCCGCTGGCGTAGCGGCAGTTTGACTGTGCCAGCAACGGGTAGGACTGTCCCGCCTGTGCTGGCGCTGCGCGCTCGCCGATCAACTGGCCCACCGCGAACCAGGCCAGTATGGCCATGACCGGGGCCACCAGCAGCGCGACGATGACGTGTCTGTTGCTAAACATGTGCTCAGTGATCCACTGCGGCTTCGGCGCCGGCGGGGACGCGGATATGCTGGACCAGCTCGCGCACCTCGGCCGGCGGTGCCTGGGTCACGGCGGTGACGCCGAAGGCAACCGCGAAGTTGACCAGTGCGCCCACCGCACCGAAGGCGTTCGGTTCAATGCCCAGGAACCAGTTTTCCGGCATATCGCCGAGGAAAGCGGTGGAGGCGACGAACATGATGCCCTTGTGCTGAAACACGTAGAACAGCGTGACACCGAGCCCGGCAAGCATGCCGGCAATGGCGCCCTCCTTGTTCACCCGGCTCGAGAAGATGCCCATCATCAGTACCGGGAAAATAGATGAGGCCGCGAGGCCAAAGGCCAGCGCCACTGTGCCGGCGGCAAAGTCAGGCGGGTTGAAGCCAAGATAGCCCGCGCCGACAATGGTCACCGCCATCGCCACCCGCGAGGCCAGTAGCTCATTCTTCTCGCTGATCCCCGGCCTGATCATGCCCTTCAGCAGGTCGTGGGAAATGGCGGACGAAATGGCCAGCAGCAGTCCGGCGGCGGTCGACAGGGCCGCTGCGAGACCGCCGGCCGCCACCAGCGCAATGACCCAGTTCGGCAACTGCGCAATTTCCGGGTTCGCCAGCACAATGATGTCCGGGTCCACCGTGACCAGCTCGTTGGTTTGTGGGTTGGCGCTGTAATACATGTCGCCGTCGTTGTTCTTGTCCTCGAATTCCAGCAGGCCGGTCGTCTCCCAGTTCCGGAACCACTCTGGGCGATCCTCGTACTGCAGATACTGACCGGGCTCCGGCTCAATGGTCTGCATCAGGTTGAGTCGCGCCATGCCGGCCACTGCCGGTGCGGTGGTATAGAGAATGGCGATGAACACCAGCGCCCAGCCCGCAGAGGAGCGTGCATCGCGCACCCGCGGCACGGTGAAGAAGCGGATGATCACGTGCGGCAGGCCAGCGGTACCGATCATCAGCGACGCGGTGTAGGCGAACATGTTGAGCTTGGACAGACGCACATCCGTGGTGTATTCGTGGAAGCCGATATCCATGACCATCTGGTCGAGCTTGTCGAGCAGGTAGGTATCCGTGCTCGCCAGGGTGCTGCCGAGACCGAGCTGGGGAATCGGGTTCCCCGTCAGCTGCAGGCTGATGAAGATGGCGGGAATGGTGTAGGCCAGAATGAGCACGCAGTACTGCGCGATCTGGGTATAGGTGATGCCCTTCATGCCGCCGAGGACCGCGTAGAAAAACACAATGCACATGCCGATCAGCAGGCCGATGTTGTAGTCCACCTCGAGAAAGCGCGAGAAGGCAACGCCGATGCCTTTCATCTGGCCGATAACGTAGGTCGTCGAGCAGATGATGAGACACAGAACGGCCACCGCCCGCGCGGTGCGCGAGTAGAAGCGGTCACCGATGAACTCCGGCACCGTAAACTTGCCGTATTTGCGCAGGTAGGGCGCCAGCAGCAGGGCCAGGATGACGAAGCCGCCGGTCCACCCCATGAGGAACACGGAGCCGCCGTAGCCCATGTACGCAATCAGGCCGGCCATGCCGATAAAGGAGGCCGCGGACATCCAGTCCGCCGCCGTGGCCATGCCGTTGGCGACCGGGTGAATGCCACCGCCGGCCACGTAGAACTCCTTGGTGGAGCCGGCGCGCGACCAGATGGCGATGCCGATGTAGATGGAGAAGGTGAAGCCGACAACCAGATAGGTCAGGGTCTGCAGTTCCATGGCGTCAGTCCTCCTCGACGTCGAATTCGCGATCGAGGACCGCCATGCGCCAGCGGTAAATGAAAATCAGCACGACGAACACATAGATGGCGCCCTGCTGGGCAAACCAGAAGCCGAGCTTGTAGCCGCCAATCTGGAACTGGTTGAGCGCATCCACCAGCAGGATGCCGCAGCCGAAGCTGACCACAAACCAGACGATCAACAGTTTCAGCATCAGCGCGAGGTTACGGTGCCAGTAGGCCCTGGCCTGTTCTTCTGTCATTTTTTTCGCCATTTCCGGCTCCTTCTGGGTTGTTGCGTGAGTCTGCGCGCCGCTTTATGGCGCTGTTTACCGCTATCGATCAGAAAACGTATTTCACGGCCATCTGTAGCCGCATCATGTCGCCGTCGCGCCCGTCCTGCAGTTCGCGGCCGGCCATCATTACCTCTCCGCCGAGTAGCAGCCCCGGGGCAGCAGCATAGAGCAGATTGGCGTGTATGGAGTGGTAGGACTTCGCCAGTGCCTCTGCGGGGAGGAACTCGGTGGCTGAGGGGTTGTCTGCCCCCATGGCGGACAGCGACAGGGTGCTGCGCCAGCTCGGAGTCCAGTGGTGACGATAGGCGGCGTAGGCACCCCACTGATTGAACGTCTCGATGCTGCCATCACTGCCGCTGCCCACGTAGGCATCATCGAAGGCGTTCAGACCGAGATAGCGTCCCATGGCATCGCCATAGCTGAACATGAAGCGCAGGTCGTCGGCACCGAGCGGCAAAACGCCGGACAAACTGAGGCCGTAACCGTAAGCGGTGTCGCTATCGGCCAGGGCGCCGCCGGCATTGCGCGCGTCATAGGCCAGCTGCCGCACCACGCCGGCCAGCGACCAGTCGAGCCCACCCTGCGTTCCGTTATAGCGCGCCACCAGGTCGGGCATGAGCTCGTTATCGTCGAGGCGGACACTGGCGTCGTTCAGCCGCACCCGGGTGATGGCGTTCTCCACCGCGAGCTGCAGGCCACCCGAGGTCCAGCGCACCTGTGGCTGGCGGCCAAATGCTGTGCCCGCCGGGCCGACGAAATCAAGTAGGTCGGGCAGGCTGGCCACGTTGTAGAAAGTAGACCAGTTCTGACCGGCCATGATCGACTTGCCCGGGGCATACTCCCAGGCCACGAAGGCATGCCGGATGCGCGCGGCGAAGCTGTTGGACACGCGCTCGTCGCCCTGTGCCCCGAGCAGGAAATCCAGCTCGACATGGGAGCTGAGGCGTCCGGCCCCGGTTTCGGTCGCGGTGTCGAAGAAAAACCGCGAGGTCTTCGCGTGCAGGTTGGTGCGGCTGGTGCTGTTGCCGCTGCCATCCGGGCCTTCCACGGGGATCAGTGCCGGCACGAACAGGTCATCCATGATGGGTGGCGGACTGCCCTCGGCATAGCGGCTGGCAATGGCATCCAGCTGTATGTAGCCACCATAGCGCAGGCGGGTTCCTTCGGGCATGGTTCGCGCGGCATTGAGCTCATCGCGGCTCGCCCAGTCGGCTTCAACGGTCTCGGAATGCAGTCTGTCGGGTGCCGCACTGGGGGCCTGCGTCTCGGCACGCAGAGTGGCCAGCGCCGTCTGCATCTGTGCCAGCTGTGCCTCCAGCGCGGCGATGCGCGCATCCGTGTCACTGGAATCTGCCGCGGCGCTGCCTGCCAGCAGCAGACCGGCACCGATCATCGTCAGTCTGTGAACCCCGGGTCTGTTCATATTGCCGGTCCTCGTTCGGTTGCTGTTGTCGGGGCGAATCGGCCGGGAGACGCCCTTGCACGATGACGTTGTATCGCGTCGCCGGCGAGGTGAATATTAGACCTTGGTATAAGACCGTTTCCGCGACAGCGGGGAGAACCGTAAAAAAGGCGGGCAAGCGGGGGCTTTACAGCGCGCTCAGGGCTGACGAGAATGCAAAAAAGAAGCCGAAGAACAACACGATAAATACAGCCCCGGGCGCAGGGGCCGGCACAGGCACCTTATGTCAGTAACAGGCAGTTCACCGTTGTCCGGGTCATCATCGTCGCGAACCATCGTGATTGCCGATGATCATCCGCTGTTTCGCCAGGCGCTCATGCAGGTGCTTGACGACCGGTTTCCCGGCGCACTGCTGCACGATGCCGAAGACGTTGGCACGCTTCAGGGCGTTCTCGATACCTGTGGTGAGGTGGACCTGCTGTTGCTGGATCTGCACATTCCCGGCGCGGTCGGTCTGTCGGCACTGTCCTGGCTGGTGGGTCAGCGTCCGCAGCTACCGGTGATCCTGGTTTCCGCAAACACGCACCCTGAAACCGTGCGCAAGGCAATCGATCACGGCGCGGCGGCCTTTCTTTCCAAATCCGCCGACGTGGATACCATGGTTGAGTGCATGGAGGCGGTGCTCGACGGCAGTCGCGGTCTGTATCCCGAGCTCGAGGCGTCTGCCGACGGCGTCGACCTGTCGGCTCTCGACACCGCCGCCGCGCTGGGCAGCCTGACGCCACAGCAGTTCCGGGTGCTGAACATGCTCGCCGATGGTCTGCTGAACAAGCAGATCGCCCATGCGCTGGAGGTCAGGGAAGCAACAGTGAAAGCGCACATTACGGAGGTTTTCCGCAAGCTTGGGGTGCACTCGCGCACACAGGCGGTGCTCGCCCTTGGCAGCCTCGTGATCGCGCCGCCGGATGCGCTGTCGCGGCCGCCGGGCGCCTGAGTCTACCTGGATGCGGGGCCCTTCAGGGCGCGCGGTGACTGCTGACGGCAGCGCCGTCGCGCGCGTCGAGCAGGGCACGCAGCAGGGCACGCAGCCGCGCCGGATTGACCGGCTTGGGCAGGAAGCGATAGCCCACGGTCTGCGTGGCAAGGCGCGTGTCGGCGCCGTCGTCGGCACTGATGATCACCGCATCGGGCAGGGGTGGCGTAAGCTCGCTGCACACCGCGCGCAGCGCGTCGATCCCGGTGTCGCCAGCATCCAGATGATAATCTGCCAGTACCACATCCACGGGCGCCTGCAGCAGGGCGTCACGCAGGCCCTGGCGATCGGCTACCGCGCGCACCTGGCAGCCGAAGGATTCCAGCATCGATAGCATGGCGCTGCGCACACGGGCATCGTTCTCCAGGCAGAGCACCCGTGCACCGGCGAGTTCTGCCTGGCCGTGGTTTTCGGCCCCGGGTACAGACAGCCGGGCCTCGCCCCGCGGCAGGGTGATGGAAAACAGGGTGCCGCGGCCGGGCGCGGATTCCAGGCGCAGAGGCAGGTCGAGGAGTTCTGCGTAGCGGCGCACGATGGCCAGACCGAGCCCGAGCCCCTCGTCATCGCGACCGCCGCCATCGAGGCGCTCGAACTCGTCAAAAATGCGCACCTGATCCTGCGATGAGATGCCCGGTCCGCAGTCGATCACCTGCAGTTCCGCCCCTGCGTTCCGGCGCCGCAGCCCGAGCAGGACATCGCCCGGCGCGGCATATTTGATGGCGTTGCCGAGCAGATTCTGCAGCACCCGGTAGACCAGCGCACGGTCACTGTATAGCCACAGTGAACCGGGGCGGCAGCGCAGGCGCACGCCGGCGCGGCGAGCGGCGGGGCCAAACTCGTCTGCCAGCTGCCGCAGCAGCGGTGCCGCGGCGAAGTGCTCCCGCTGCGGACGCTGGTGACCGGCGTCCAGGCGCGCCATCTCGCGCAGCTCCCCAATCAGCTGTTCGGCACGCTGCAGCGCATCGTCGATCTGGCCGAGGGTCGGCGCCAGCGCATCTTCCTCTGCGTTGCGGCTGCGCAGGGTGCTGAGAAACAGCCGCGCCGCATTGATCGGCTGCAGCAGGTCGTGACTGGTTGCCGACATGAAGCGACTGCGGCTCAGATTGGCCTCGCGCAGGCGTGTTTCCGCCGCCGCCCGCAGGCGATTTTCCCGCCGCAGCTCAGCGTTGCTCTCGCTGAGGCTGCGGCTACCCGAGGCCACCCGTGCCTCCAGCTCCTGCTTGGCATCTTCCAGCTCGGCCACCATTTCCCGGTAGTCGGTGACATCAACAAAGGTCGTGACAAAACCGCCGTTGGGCATGGTATTGCCGCGGATATCGATGACCCGGCCGTTGGGCATGCGCCGCTGCAGACGGTGCGGGCTGCCCTGGCGCAGCCAGGCGAGCCGTCGCGCAATCTGGTCATCGGGTGATTCACTGCCGCCGAGAATGCCGCGCTGCGCGTTGAAGCGATACACTCGCTCGATAGGGCAGCCCACATAGAGAAAGCGCGGCGGGTAGTCGAACATCTGCTCATAGCGGCTGTTCCAGGCCACCAGTCGCAGGTCGCTGTCGACCACCGACACCCCCTGCAGCATGGATTCCACCGTGGCTTCCAGTAGCTCGCGATTGAACCGGTACTGCTGGTTGGCGTCGCCGATCAGGCCGGCGAGATCGCTGAAGGCCAGCTGCCGACTGTCCTCCAGCTGCTGCAGGACCCGGCGCGCCGAGGCCGCACCGATCACGCCGGCCAGCAGGGATTCGACCTGCTGCACCACAAAGCGGGGGGCGCGATCGGCGATCAGCAGCCGCTGCTGGTAGCGGTCTTCCAGCTCCCGCCACAGTCGCTGGTAGGCCTCGTCACTGATAAAGGGCAGCAGCAGAGCCTGCAGCTGGCCCAGGCGCAGAGGGCTGAGCGCGAGCGCCTCGACGCTGTCGCCGGTCGGGATCGGCGAGTCCTCATCGAGAAAGGCGTGCGCCTGGCGCAGGTCGGCGGCCGAGGGGCGCAGGAGGAGCGACAGCAGCAACATCAGCAGGGCATTGCCGCCAAGGCTGATCAGCGTGGCCAGGGCGAGGGGCACGGGTAAGGTCTGCGCCATCGCGGTGTCCGTGGCCAGTGTCGGCGCCGGCATGTCGGGCTGGACGGCCGGCAGCGCCGCGAGGAGAAACCAGAGCGACAGGCCGAGCAGGAGTCCGGCCATGACCGCCACGCCCTGTGCCCGCCGCCAGTAGAGTCCGGCGAGCAGTCCGGGGGCGAGCTGTGCGGCGGCGAGAAAGCAGATAAAGCCGATATCCGACAGCCAGGGAATCCCGGCCAGCCAGCGCGCCACCCACCAGGCGGCAAGCAGAATGGCGACAATGGTCAGCTGGCGCACCCGTCGCAGATTCTCACCCAGTCGCAGGATGAGCTCACTGGAATCGCCGCGCAGCCGCAGCAGCACGGGCACGGCAATCTCGTTGGTGATCATGATGGCGAGGCTCACGGTGGCAACGATGACCATGCCGGTCGCTGCGGAGATGCCGCCGATAAACACCGCCAGCGCCAACCAGTCAGCGTCATAGGCCAGTGGCAGCCACTGTATGAACACATCCGGGCTCGGCAGGCCCGAGGCGCCGCCTGCCTGCACGGCGCCGCCGAGCGAGCTGATCGGCAGCGCCAGCAGCATGAACAGCGCAAGATAGGCAGGAAATACCCAGCGCATCAGGCGCGCATCGGCCAATCGCTGTACCTCCACCACGATGACGTGAAACTGGCGCGGGAGGCAGAGGATGGCGAGAGCACTGAGCAGCGTATGTGCAAGAAATTCGGCCGACAGCAGCGACGCCTGTGGCACCGGAAATGCCGGCGTAGCGCCACCGGGCACGGTCACGCTGCCCAGCTTGACCAGCGCGAATACCGCGACCGCGATGAAGGCGAGGAGCTTCACCAGCGATTCCACTGCAATGGCGTTCATCACGCCCGGATGGCGTTCGCGGCCATCGAGACGCCGGGTGCCGAACAGCAGGGTGAAGGCCGCCAGCAGCACCGCAATCAGCAGGGTGGTGTCGCCGCTGTCGTGCGCCAGGGGGGCACCGCGATCGGCTACCATGACGGCCCAGGCCTGATCCAGCGCGCGAAACTGCAGCGCGATATAGGGCAGCATCGCGGCAGTGGCCACCGCCGTGACCAGGATCGACAGTGACTGGCGCTTCCCGTAGCGGGCGCCGAGATAGTCGGCAATGGAGGTGACGCGATGGCGCACGCCGAGGCTCACCAGCCGCGCCAGAACTGGCCAGCCAAACAGGCACAGCAGAATGGGCCCAAGATAGACCGGCGCATGGCTCCAGGGCTGGGCGGTGGAGCTGCCCACCGCGCCGTAAAACGTCCAGGAACTGCAGTAAACGCCGAGAGACAGGGCATACACCCAAGGCCGCAGACGCATATCGCCCACGCTTGCGCCTATCTGGCTGCGCCGGTCGAACCACCAGGCAACGGCAAACAGCAGGCTGACATAGAACAGCGCCAGGCTGAGCAGATTGCTGAGTGAGGTCACGCCGGGCTCCGCGATCAACGGCAGGTGCCCGCGACTTTAGCATAGCGTGGCCGGGTTATTACCGCTTCACTGTTGCTTGACCTTCCTGATGCTCAAACGGGTAATGTCATACTCAGTATCTGATTGGGGAAACGTGCGGTACCTGGCATTGTTCACATACAGGGCGCCGCCGAAGATGGCACCGCTAGCCACACCATCCAGATTGTCCGGGTCAGTGATGCTGCCGACCAGGGTGCCAGTGAGCAGATCCCTGTCCAGCTCGACCACCTGGATTCTGTCGATATCCTCAGGATCCGCAGGGTTGTAGGGCGTCATGATGAAGAGTTTTTTCTGGTGCAGCACGATGCCATCGATAAAGCCCTGCAGCGGAGGCGTCACGATAATCCGGTCAGAGTGACCCGTTAATGGATCCACCCGATAAATGCGGCTGTTACCCGAATTACCGACGATCAGCATCTTGCCGTTTGGCGTAGCGACAATGCCGTTGCCTTTGTAGTTCTCAACAACGTTACCCTCTTCATCCGTGAAAGTGCCATCCTCCAGAAAGTCGCCACTCAATGGGATCGGCAGGGCGTCCTCGTGTCGGGACAGGCGGCCATTCTTCTCAAGCGGCAGCCGGTGCAAAAAGGGCGCCGTGAAATTGGTGAAGTACACCGCATCACGCGTGATGGCCAGATCGTTGATCACCTGGCCGAATCCCGCCAGATCATAGTTGCGCAGCTCTTCGCCGGTGTCTGCATTGAAGACATACGCATTGCCATTCGCACACCCCGCGACAAACAGGTAGTTACTGCGTGGGTCGACGCGCATCCCCAGCTTGAAGCACTGGGTAAAGAGGTCGAAATTTTCCTCCGCGGGGACCAGTATCTCGCCCTCGCCGCTGCGCAGATCCACCTTATAGATGGAGCCGTCAACGGAGCCGGTGTAGGCCCTTGGACCCTTGCCGATGGTGAATCCCTCGGGCGGTGCACCGGTCAATGCCGGGACGGTGGTGGCAAAGGCCTTTGCGCCGCCGCGGTCGGCCTGTGCAGGCAGGGCGCAGGCGGCGATGGCCAGCGCAGCAAAAAGGCGTGTCCTTTTCATACTCGTCATGCTCATGTGATCGTCCTCTCAGGGCTGAGTGCCCGGTTCATCTCGGCGGTAGCCGTAGAGGGGCACGGGCCGCCACTCTGCATGGCGCGAAGGGGGATTGCCTGATGAAATGCTGATATATTGCTGATGCACTCCTGATGTCCGTGTAAGAGGCTGATTTTGTGATGGTTACAGGGCTTTTCATTACGAGCGTATGCGCGCCTTTGGGCAGGAGTCCACAAGGGTGTCGAGGCCGCAGGTGAGCGGGGCGGGTGGTGAGAGTCCGGCGAGCCGCGCGTTCGGCCGCTGGCGATTCCACGCCGAGACCGGTGATCTTGAGGACGGAAGCACCACATGTCGACTGGAGCCGCAGGTTGCGCGGCTCCTGGATTATTTTCTGACCCACCAGGGCATCCTGATCTCCCGGGACACCCTTATCGGCGCGGTCTGGGATGGTCGCGTCGTCTCCGACGATGCAGTCAATCGCTGCATTTCCATCCTGCGTCAGAAGCTTACGCCGGATGACCGCAACGCCTATATCGAAACCGTCATGCGCCGCGGTTTTATCAGTCATTTTCCATCCCCCATCAAGGTCATGGCAGCAGCGGAACCCGTCCCGGCGCTGGACGCCGAGCCCGCGCCGGGGCAGCGCCGATACCGCGCGCACGTCTGGCGGTTTGGGATACTCGCTGCAGTGGCTGGCCTGCTTCTGATCGGCATTGCCGTTTTGCGCAGCGTCGGGACGCCTCCGGCGCCTGGCGCGGTGCCCGTTGTTGCGGTGCTGCCCTACACCTCGGTCGGGCTTTCCGCGGAGAGCGACTTTTTTGCGGTGCACGATGAGCTGCTGACGCAGCCGCAGGTCCTGCCCACGCAGAACATGGCCGCCTACCGGGCCTACCACGACGCAATCGAGCTGCGAAAAAGGGAGACCATCAGTACGCCGGCCTATCTCGCATACCTGAAAAAGGCCGTGGCACTGGATCCCGGCTTCCTGCGTGCCTGGGCCGAGCTGGCCGGCGCGCTCAGTTTTGCCAATATCCGTGTCAGGGATCCCGCTGTGGTGAGACGCCTTGAAGACATTCTGGAGCGGATGCGCGCAATGGCGCCGCAGTCCTCGGAATATATCGTTGCGCAGGCCTATTACACCTACTACGTGCTCAAGGACTATGAGCGCGCGGCTGCGCTGATCGCCCAGGCACGCCAGATGCGACCCGGCGATACGCTGGTGCTGGAGCTGCAAACCTGGATACAGCGACGCCTCGGCGATTACCCGGGTTTGATTGAGACACTGCGTGAGGCAATGAGCCTCGACCCGCGGAGCGAATACTGGGTCTACCGGCTGGCGATAAATCTTATTGTTGCCCACCGCTATGACGAGGCTGCGGCGGTACTCGACAGCGCACCGATGACCACCTTCAGGCAGGCGGCTCTCGCCAGCCTTCTGCGGGTGAGGCAACACCGTGAACCGTCCCGCCTTCTGCCGGAGCTGATGGCACTGCAGCGTGAGTACGCTGTCCAGGCACCCCCCGTGCAGCTGTGGGAAGCGCACATCGCCGCGAGAGATTATCGTGGCGCCACGACCGTGCTTGACGCCATGCAGCGGGACGGGGTCAGCGGGGAGGATTCGGGTGACAGTTCGCTGATTGATCTTAATCTCGCCCGCACCATTACCGCGCGCCTGCAGAATCATGACGCGGCGATTGGCGATCTGCTTGCCGCAGCCAGAGCCAGGGTAGACGTACAGCAGGCGGAAGGTCGCTATGCGTTTGCGCCCGGCGCGGACCTCGCGCTGGCGCTTCTGGCTACCCCAGACCCCCTTGGCGGCACGGCCGGAGTCGAGCAGCGGGTTCGCAGCTGGCAGCGGGGCGCGAGCAAAGACCTGGCGGACCTGACCAACAACCGGCATCTTGCCTGCCGTGCGCTGGCGATGGCCGGGGCGGTTGCTGCAAGCCTGGAATGTCTTACCGCGGCGCTCGGCGCGCCCAGTCTGGTGATGCCCTTTATCGAGCCCTTTCTCCCGTATTACGACCCGATCCGTGGCGATGCCAGATTTGAACGATTTCTGAATGATCTCGAACGCGTCTGAGGCCACCGGGGGCACGAGTGTATGCTGATGGCGCTGTCTCTGGTAAACCAGCGTCAGGCCCTTTAACAAAGAGCGAGAAAACCATGCCAATAAACACCCGCCGAAACCGGCTATTGATGCTTTGCCTGCTGATGCCCGCCATGTTGATGGCAGGTGGCTGCACGTCGGACGAGACGTCGCCTGGCCCTGCCACTGCCACTGCGACGGACCCGGAACGGCAGCGTCTGCAGGCCATTGCCGAGCGCGTCACCATCATGCGCGATGACTTCGGCGTGGCGCATATCTACGCCGATACGGACGCCGATGCCGCCTTTGGTTTTCTGTATGCGCAGGCCGAAGATGATTTTCCGCGCATCGAGCGCAACTACATCTGGGCCACCGGTCGCCTGGCGGAGGTCGAGGGCGAGTCCGCGCTATATAGTGATCTGCGGGCAAGGCTCTACATGACCCAGGACGAGGCGCGGGCCGCTTACGAGGCCTCGCCCGAGTGGCTGCAGGCCCTGTGCGACGCCTTTGCCGACGGCCTGAATTATTACCTTGCCACGCATCCCGAGGTGCAGCCGCAGCTGCTGACGACTTTCGAGCCCTGGATGCCCTTCTACTTTTTCGAGGGCTCCATCGGCGGTGATATCGAGGCCATTGGCCTGCCCGGCATCAAGGCGTTCTATTCGCAGGCCGGGGAGCGGGTGGACGAGCTGCCGGTCGCCTCGGCGCCGGCAACGATGCAGACCCCACGCATGGCACAGCGTCAGCCCGCCGCGGCGCCGCTGTCGCAGACCATCTTCGAAGAACCCGCCGGTTCCAATGGCTTCGCCGTGACCGGTGCCAAATCCGAATCCGGCAACGCTATCCTGCTGATCAATCCCCACACCAGCTTTTACTTCAGGGGCGAATATCACGTGGTCAGCGAGGAGGGTCTTAACGCCTACGGCGCCTCCACCTGGGGACAGTTCTTCATTTATCAGGGCTTCAACGACAGCACCGGCTGGATGCACACCAGCACCCGCGCCGATTTCATCGACCACTTCGTGCAGGACGTGGTGAGCGACAACGGCCAGCTGATGTACCGCTACGGCGATGAGCTGCGTCCGCTGGAGGTCATGGAGACGACCCTGCGCTATCGCGATGGCGATACCCTACGGCAGCGGCGTTTTCCGCTGTATCGTACCCATCAGGGACCGATTACGCACAGCATGGAGGGTCAGTGGGTGGCCACGCGCATCAACTGGAATCCGGTGGATGCCCTGCGACAGTCCTATCTGCGCATGAAGACCTCGGACTACGACGACTTCCTCGAGGTCATGAAAATCCGCACCAATTCCTCCAACAACACGGTATTCGCCGATGCCAAGGGCAACATCGCCTACTTTCACGGCAACTTCATGCCGCGGCGCGATCCGCAGTTCGATTATTCCCGGCCCGTTGACGGCAGCAATCCGGCCACTGACTGGCAGGGAGTGCACGCAGTGGAGGAAACCGTGATGCTGGTGAATCCGGCCAATGACTGGCTGCAGAACACCAATGCCACGCCGTTTACGGTGGCCGGGGCTGAAAGTCCTGACCCTGAAGACTATCCCGCCTACATGGCCCCGGACGCGGAAAACTTCCGCGGTCTGCAGGCCGTCAGTCTGCTGGAGGCCACGCCGCCACTGACCATCGACAGCATGATTGCACTGGCCTATGACAGCTACCTGCAGGGATTCGCACAGCTCATACCGGGCCTCGTCTCGGCCTGGGAGGCGAACGCCGACGAGTGGCCCCGGCTGGCGCAGGCCATTGCCGCTCTGCGCGACTGGGACATGCGGGTGAGTGCTGAGTCGGTGCCCATGTCACTGGCGCATTTTTACGGCATGAATGCCGCGCAGCGCATCGAGACACCCGCGGGCATGAGCCGCATGGAGCAGATCAACTGGCTGGGCACCGGCAGCCCGGAGGCTGAGCGCCTCCGCGTGTTCGGCGACACACTGCTTGAGTTGGAAAACGCCTTCGGCAGCTGGGCAACGCCCTGGGGCGAGATCAATCGCTACCAGCGTCTGACCGGCGTTATCGATCATCCGTATGACGATGATTCGCCGAGCCTGCCGGTGGGCATGGCCTCCTCACGCTGGGGTGCGCTGGCGTCCTATGGGGCCCGGGCCTATCCCGGCACGGACCGGATCTACGGTACATCCGGCAACAGCTTTGTCGCCGTGGTCGAGTTCGGGGAACGCGTGCGGGCAAAGTCACTGCTGGCCGGTGGCCAGAGCTCCGATCCGGCCTCTCCGCATTTTGACGATCAGGCGCTGCGCTACATCAACCGGGCGTTCAAAGATGTGGCGTACTACCGCGAGGACGTGGAGAAGCGGGCCGTGAGAACCTATCATCCGGGTGAGTAAGTGGTTCAGGCGAGCCGCGCTGTTGCATCCTTGCAATACGTGTCGATCTCATCCCAGGGTATTTCCACGAAGCCGCCGCGGCCGTCAGGTTTCTTCAGCGCCGGTTGGCATTACCTGATTCCGCCCGGCCGCCTTGCTTGCATAAAGGCACTTGTCCGCCTGTTCCAGCACGTCCTCGGCCGGCTGTCCGTCCGATATCGCGAGACCGATGGACGCCGTTACCACCGACGTACCATCGTCGCGGTACTCGTGATCGATAGCCAGATCCTGTATCTGCTGACGGAGTGCTTCCATGGCAACCCGGCCGCCGCTCATGTCTGTATCGCGCAGCAGCACCAGGAACTCCTCGCCACCGTAGCGGTAGACGCGGTCCGTGCGACGCTTGAGACCCTTCTTCAGACAAGCCGCTACCGCCTGCAGGGCACGGTCTCCGGCCTGATGACCGTAGTGATCATTGAATGACTTGAAGTGATCGAGATCCAGTAACGCCAGCACATAGGGCACACGCTGTTGCTGCAGCTGCGCCAGATCCCGATCCAGGGCGCGGCGGTTGAGTACCGCGGTCAGGCTGTCGGTCTCGCTGTACCGTGTGATAGCCCGATTGGCCTGCTGTAGCGCTTCATTGTCCCGCCGCGTGATTTCCAGTGCCTCGAGTTCACGGAATTTGATGCGGTAGTTCTGTATGGCAATGATCATGGCCAGACCGGTCATGATGCCGACGTTGGTGTAAAGCGCGCGCATGAGGGTGGGCGTGGATTCCGGCATGACCCAGTTCGCCCCGACGGCATAAACGAGGAATGCGCCGCCGAAAAACAGCAGCGCCAGCCAGGGCCGCACAAAAAACATCGCAGACAAAATGAAGACGTGAAGATAGAACAGATCAAAGGCGTCGCGAAAGGCGAGGTTCAGCGTGGCCGTGGCAATCAGCAGACCGCCCACCACAACGATAAATGTCGCAATGACAGGCCCCAGTCGCCGCTCATCCTGTCGCCAGCGCCAGGCGAGGGGAACAATGAGCAGCACTGCCGTCAGCGTTGCAATCCGGAACCCCACCAGCCAGTGGAACAGCGCTGGATCAATCGCGTCCACTCGGAACAGCGCGCCGAGTTCACGAGGGCTCATCGCCAGGTACGTCCGCTCGCGCGACAGGAACAACAGCATCAGAAACGTGACAACACCCGCCAGAATCCATAGGCGCGCCAGGTTCTGCCGATCTATTTCGGCACGCACCGCGCGCTGTCGGCCCTTGTTCGCGATTACTGGCTCTCCTTCCTTATTCAGAAATCTCTCCCTCTGCGTAAACGTGCAGCCGATTGTGCAGGACGCAACGTCCGCGGGGATTGAGCAGGCGTCTGCGGCTGTATATCATCCGGGTCTTCCCGCCGTCCGGATAGCTGCCATGCCTGTACTTTGCTCCTCTCTCTACTTCCGCTTCCGCTTCCGCGCTGCGCTTCGCGGCGTTGGCGTTACCGCGCCCCTGAGCCTTATTTTATCAATGTTGGCGTTGTCCGGCACAGCACTGTCGGCCGCGACCCTGGCCGACACAGCCAGCGCCTCCGGCGCCGCGCATGGCACTCAGCGCATTGGTTCCGGCGCAGATGCCTTTGCCCAGCTTGGCCAGATGCTGCCCACGCCCAACACGTACCGTACGGCGTCGGGGGCACCTGGCCACGATTACTGGCAGCAGCAGGTGGACTACCAGATTGATGCCACCCTGAACGCGGAGGCGCGGCGCATTGACGCCAGTGCACGCATAACCTACCGCAACAACTCGCCGGACACGCTGCGCTATCTTTGGCTGCAGCTCGACCAGAACCGCTTCAAGGCGGATTCCCTCGACCAGCGGTCGCGAACGGTCGCCAAGGACGTGGTCTCCTACCAGGATCTGCGGCAGCATCAGTCGATATCGACCGGCAACTATGGCTACAGTGACCTGAGCTTCAGAATCGCGGGGGAGGCGGTGCCCTTCGTGGTGGTGGACACGCTGGTCCGGCTGGATCTGCCGACGGCGCTGACATCGGGCGCGCAGGTGGTCATGGATGTCACCTGGTCGTTCAATATTGTGGAGCGCGACACCGTGCGCAGTCGCGGGGGCTATGAGAACTTCGACGACTCGGACACGCAGATCTTCTTCCTCGCCCAGTGGTTTCCGAGGCTCGCCGCCTACAGCGACTATGAGGGTTGGCACAACAAGGCCTTTCTTGGCTCCGGCGAGTTCACCCTGGAGTTCGGCAATTACGGCGTCAACCTCACCGTGCCGGACAATCACATCGTGTCGTCGACCGGTGCGCTGAAAAATCCCCGCGAAGTCCTGACCGATGTCCAGAGCGAGCGCCTGGCCAGTGTGAGCAGCGAACGACCGGACTTTATCGTGACGCCGGAGGAGGCGCTGGCGAACGAAAAGACCACGGCGAAAGGCCGCAAGACCTGGCGCTTTGAGGCCGAGAACGTGCGCGATTTCGCCTGGGCGAGTTCCAGCAAGTTCATCTGGGACGCCATGGTCCACGAGCAGCCCGGTGCGCGCCATGACCGGGTGCTGGCGATGTCCTTCTATCCCAACGAGGCAGAGCCGGTGTGGTCGATGTATTCCACCCAGGCCGTTGTCCACACCATGGATGTGTACAGCCGCCTGTCATTTGACTACCCCTACCCGACTGCACAGTCGGTGAATACCTGGCAGGCCGGTGGCATGGAGTATCCCATGATCACCTTCAACGGCTATCGTCCGGATCCCCCAAAATCCACAAACGACGATCCGGCGTCGCCAGAGGCCCGCGCAGAGGCGCAGCGGGCCTACTCGCTGCAGGTCAAGTACGGCCTGATTGGCGTTGTCATCCATGAGATAGGGCACATTTATTTTCCCATGGTGGTCAATTCCGATGAGCGGCAGTGGACCTGGATGGATGAGGGGCTGAATACCTTCCTGCAGTATGTATCGCAGCTGGAGTGGGAGGAAGACTATCCGGTCTTCCGGCGCATCTCCGACCCGCTGATCCGGGAAACCAACGTGCTCGACATGATTCCTGAGTACATGACATCGTCCAATCAGGTGCCCGTCATGACGCAGTCGGATTCCGTGCTGAACCTGGGCCCCAACGCCTACACCAAGCCTGCGGCGGCGCTGACCATTCTGCGGGAAACCGTCATGGGTCGTGAGCTGTTCGACTTTGCGTTCCGCGAATACGCCGAGCGCTGGAAGTTCAAGCGGCCGACCCCGGCGGATTTCTTCCGCACCATGGAAGATGCGTCCGGTATAGATCTCGACTGGTTCTGGCGCGCGTGGTTCTTCACCACCGATCATGTGGATATCGCTATCAGTGATGTGCGCGCTTATCGGCTTAAGCACGATGATCCCGATGTCGATTTTCCCCTGGACCGGGAGGAGCGCGCGCGCGATTACCCGGCGCCGATCAGCGTCGAGCGCAACCGCGAGGCGGGCATCGTGCCGCGGGCGTCCCGCATTGAGGCGCTGCAGGATCTGTACAGTGACAACGACGTCTACACCGTCACCAACAAGGACCGCAATGAAGCGGCAGACAAGTTTGACAAGCTCGAGGCCTGGGAACAGCGGGTCTTCAGGCAGGCCATCGAGGATGAGTCTCTCTTCTACTTCATTGATTTCGACAACCTCGGCGGGATTCCCACGCCGCTGCTGCTGACCATTTACTACGAAGATGGCGGCGAGCGTGCGCTGGAGCTGCCGGTGGAGATCTGGCGCAAGGACGCGGTGTCCGTGACCCACCGCCTGATTGAGACCCGGCCTATCGCCGCCATTGCTCTGGATGAGCGCCACCAGACGGCGGACGCGGACTACTCTAACAACCGTTTTCCAGCAAAGATCCGGCAATCGCGCCTGTCTGTGTTCAAGAAGAAGACGGCGAAGCGCAATCTGATGGCTGACATGCTGCACGAGCTGCGCGAGAGCGGCAAAGTGGATGCCAGCGACGATCGCAAGGCACCGCTGGTACCCGCCCGCGATGCGCGCGAAGACGCGCGATGAGTAGATGCGCGGTGTCCGCGTTATGTGCGCCGCGAGCTGCGGCGCACAGTCGCCGGCAGCGCGTGCATCGCTGGCTGCTGGGGCTGGTGCTGATATTGAGCGCAGCCCACGGCAGCGCCCATCGCGGCCATGCCGTGTGGACCGATATTCACTGGGCGGACGATCGCTTCGAGCTCACCCATCGACTGCACGTACCCGACGCGATCACGGTGAACCGCTTTATGGATGGCTCCCTGCCCATTGAAGACCTGCGCAGTCTGGCGCTGGTCGCGCTATACGTGGAAGATCGATTCTTGCTGGCCGGTACCGACGGCGTGGTGCTTGAGACGCTCGGAGCAGAAATCGTCGATGGCTTTGTCTATGTCTACCAGGAATGGTCAACCTCGCTGCCCGCGGCGTTTCCCGAGATCGACAACCGGGTCCTGCTGGATGTTGAGCCCGGGTCGCAGGCGTTCATCCGCATAACGGGTCCCGGGCTGGACGAGGAGCGCGTGCGCTGAGGCCCAGCGCCGCGATCTGTCAGGGCTGCAGCGTCAGCGTCTCAAACAGCACCGTTTCAATCTTTTTTCGGCTGTAGAACGCCGGAAACACCTTGTCGTTGGCCCACAGCTCGAACAGGTTATCGTACAGCGGATGGTCCGGGTCGCCCACCTGACCCGGGGTGTTCATGCCCAGCGTGTTGTCCCAGTCGCGGGTATCCACAAAAATCCGGAATGATGCGCCGGAGGTCTGATTGTTCCCGCTGCCGGTATTGCCGATGGTGAAGCCGTTGCCACCGCGAGGCACCGGGCCCACATTGAGTCGCTCGCGGGTTGTCGCGTTCACGGCACTGGCGAGGGGGTGCTGTATCAGGGCGTGTTTATAATCTGACTGGCCATAGACCCAGTTCGAGGCGTTGCCGCCGAGCCTGTCACGCAAATCCGCGACTCCTTGCGCCAGGGCATTACGCAGGAAGGCATCGCGTCCGGCCACGGGGTCGTCTCCGAAGTCGCCATCCGGCGCCAGCAGAAAATCGATCATCCGCTTCATGCCGATGGTCAGGAGGTCGCGGCCCGGCTCGGCAATCTTCAGCGTTTCGATGTTTTCCAGCAGGCGCCTCTCAAAGGCCACATAGATACCGGCTGCAATGGAGTCCTTGTCCAGCACGAAATCCCACGCCAGCAGGCGCTGGCGTGCCTGCTCCACCGCGGTATCGTCGGACCGCAGGTCATTGAGCATCGGCACCAGGGTGCGGGCTGGAATGGACAGGGTGTCATGCTGCAGCTGGATCATATCCATCATGTTGAACTTGCGCCCCGAGCCCAGGACTTCGCTGGCCCGCGCCCAGCGGTAGGGGTCGGCCCAGGTGTAACCGATGGCGTCCAGGTAGGGGTAGTCCGGCCGGGTGTAGTTGCTGTTGGACGTCTCGATATAGCCGCGCTCCGGATTGACCTCGTGGGGCTTGGCCTTGATGGGCAGGTAGCCGTCCCATTCGTAGCGTCCATCCCCCGGTACCGGCACCATGCCGGAGAAATTGCGGCGCAGGGGAGCAATCCCCACCGCCTGCAGACCGATCGTGCCATCGCGGTCGGCCCAGACCATGTTTTCTCCTGGGATGTTGCTGTAGTGGCTGGCTTCGCGAAAGGCTTCCCAGCTGGTCGCCTGGTTCATGCGCAGTGACGCCAGGTAGGGGGCGCCGCCGGGTTCCATCCACGCCGGGCGCACGGCATAGGCAAGGTGCCTGTCCCGGTCCTGGAAGGTCACCGGGCCGTGGCGTGTGTACAGGAGCTCCACGGTCACCGGATCATCGCCTTTTACGGGGATGACCTCCTCAATCACCTGCATGGTTTCCCAGCGGCCCTGGTACCGGTATTGCCGGGGGTTCTGCGGATGGGTTTCGTAGACCATCAGGTCCTCACCGTCGGTGCGGAATACCGTCAGCCCCCAGGCGCCGTAGCCATTGTGGCCGATGGATATGCCCGGGATTTCCGGTTCGCCGCCACCGATCACGTTCCAGCCGGGGCCCACCAGGTGGGCCCAGTAGCGCAGCGAGGGTACCGCCTGGGCGCGGTGCGGATCGTTGACCATCATCGGCGAGCCGTCCTGGGTAAGATCGCCGCCGACCACCCAGTTATTGCTACCGATGTCTTCAATGGCGCGCTTGTGCAGCGCCTGGTCTTCCTCATCACGCAACGCCGCCAGCCGGGCAAAGTTGTTCTCATCGTTGCGGTAGTCAGCGACCACATCCTGAGGCTCAAAGCGCAGCCGGTCGCGATAGGCGTTGTAGAGACGGAGAATGTCGTTTTCCAGCAGGGACTCGCAATCGATCAGCGGGTCGAGCGTGAGGTCGGGCTCGTGGGGATGAAAGTAGGACAGCTCACGCACCACGTCCTCGCCCAGCAGGCAGACCGCCCGCCCGGTGTCCAGTTCGCGGCCAATATTGCCCAGCAGGCCCTGATGGCGTGAGATTACCACCTCCGGGGTCCAGTGCCTGGGCTGTATGTCGAGAATGCGGAAGGGCAGCGGCAGCGCGTCGGGTCTGGCCAGCGCCGCGTCGATATAGGCATTCACGCCATCGACAAAGGCGTTGATGATGGCGACGCCCCGGGGATGGTAATGGCTCAGTTCCTGATCAAGGTTGCCACGGAACTTGAACAGACGGGTGCCGTGATCGCGCTCGACCATGCGTGGGCCAAGCATCTCTGCGGTGGTGCCGGTTGCCTGGGCGCGCCAGATCTCAAACTGGAACAGCCGGTCGCGGGCGGCGCTGTAGCCCTGGGCGAAGAACAGGTCGTGCTCGGTTTTGGCGTAGATATGGGATATGCCCCACTTGTCCTTGAGAATCTCCACCGGCTGCTCCAGTCCTGGCACCTGCAGGACCTGGTCGCTCTGGGAAAATGCCGGCGCGTTGAGCAGAGCGGTGCTGGCTATTGCCAGAACAAGCAAGAGGCGATGACGGGTCATAGAGGCTTTCCTTTGTTTTTTCCTGGATAGGGTGGCCTAGGGGATGCGGTCTGCGTAGGAGTCGCCGGTAAT
>Ga0209924_1000199_pt1 | contig 27370 bp, 23 predicted proteins | sample SalPonR1_C_D1_MG_FD_185700 | JGI IMG/M metagenome (GOLD analysis project Ga0209924, IMG submission 185700) | Salt pond soil microbial communities from South San Francisco under conditions of wetland restoration - Salt Pond MetaG R1_C_D1_MG... ...
GCTGCCCGGGACGTCACCCAGCCACCCCGCCTATGCCGCCATTCAGGACAACCTGCGTGCAGGCCGGGGACGCACAATTCACCTGCACTGGCTGGGCAACAATAGTGCGGTGCCCCTGGCCGGGCAGCCTCTGCCGCCTGTTCACCGCCTGGAGGCGATCTACCAGCATGCCCTGCTGGAAACGGATTACGCCGCACTGGGCGCTGCGCTGCAGCGCTTTGAGGCCGCCATGCGCGGCAGCGAGATCCGTGTGACCAGCCCCGCCGGTACCGATATCCGCTTCCGCATTGGCGATCGGCCGGTGAATCGCCAGGACGGCGATGCGTCCCCTGCGCGCATGGCGGCCGCGCGCGTGCTGGTCGATCGTGAGATTGAGCTGCCGTCTGGCGTGGTGCGCGTGGCACCGCTTGAAGATAGCATCAGTGGGACCATCGCGTTTCCGCCCTCGCAATGGTCTGGCAAGCCGGTCTCGGGGCTGGTTCTGACGTTCGACGAGGGCGTGGTGAGTGACGTCAGGGCCGAGGAGGGCGAGGAGTTCGTCAAGGCGGAGATGGCCGCTGCGGGCAGCGCCGGGCGCGCGTTCCGCGAGTTCGCGCTGGGCTTCAACCCACTGCTCGCCGTACCCGAGGAGCATCCCTGGGTGCCCTACTATGGTTATGGCGCGGGCGTGGTGCGGCTGTCGCTCGGCGATAACACAGAGCTTGGAGGCGAGGTAAGCGGTGGCTACGTGCGCTGGAATTTCTTCACGGATACCACGGTGACGATTGATGGCAAGGTCTGGGTGCAGGATGGCCGCCTTAGCCCCGACTTTTAGGCTGCGGGAGGCACTGCATTGAGCCCTTCTGAGGATGCCGCTACGCGATGGTAGGCCCCACGGCAGCCAGTAACGTCATCTGGCTCGGCTTTCTCGGCAGCCTTGGCGCCGGGCTCGCAACCGGTGTCGGTGCCGCCGGTGTGTTTTTTATCCGCCGCCTGTCGGACTGGCTGGAAGATCTGATGTTGAGTTTCGCTGCCGGCATCATGCTGGCGGCCACCTTCTTTTCTCTTCTTTTGCCGGCTATTGATCACGGCGAAGCGCAGTTCGGCGGTCGTGTTATCGCGGTGTCCGTGGTGACGGCAGGCCTGCTGCTCGGAGCCGTTGCGCTGCAGCTGGTTCACCGATTCGCGCCCCACGAGCACTTTATTACCGGTCGCGAGGGGCCCGAGGCTGCTGCCGTGGCGCGGATCTGGCTGTTTATTGTCGCCATCACCCTGCACAATTTTCCCGAGGGCATGGCGGTGGGTGTGGGCTTCGCCGATGGCAATATACCTAACGGTATGAGCCTCGCCACCGGCATCGGCATGCAGAACATCCCCGAGGGCCTGGCTGTCGCCGTCTCCCTGCTGGCGGCCGGCTACACGCGTATACAATCCTTTCTCGTGGCTTTTCTTAGCGGACTGGCCGAGCCCCTGGGTGGCCTTTTCGGTGGCGCAGCGGTGTCGCTGGCTGCGCCGTTAATGCCGTGGACATTGGGCTTCGCGGCGGGGGCCATGCTGTTTGTCATCAGCGACGAGATCATCCCGGAAACCCACCGGGGCGGCTTCCAGACGGTGGCGACCTTTTCACTCATGGCAGGTTTCGCGGTGATGATGTTTCTCGACGCTACCCTTGGCTAATGGGGCCATCGGGTAGCGCTGATCAGAGCTGCAGCCGAATAGCCCGCGTTTTTATAACGACATGGCATGCCAGCACGCGCGGTCTGATTATCATAACGCTGCTGCGCCCTCAATTTCCCCCGGGCTTGAATATCTCCTGCCCCAGCATCTTGGCCATCATGCGCAGGGTGTTCTGCTCCTGCATGCCAAACATGCGTGGTTTCGGGTCAAATATGCACAGGGTACCCAATGGCAGCCCGCTTGGATCACTGATGATAACGCCAGCATAAAACCGAATATAAGGGTCGGAGGTTACGAGGGGGTTATTCATGAATCTGGGGTCCGCCTGTGCGTCACCCACGACCATGAACTGGTCCTCGTTGATCGTATGCGCACAAAACGCCACATCTCTGGATGTTTCGCTAGCGCTTAACCCGCAGGAAGATAAAAACCATTGCCTATCGACATCAATCAGGGACACGACAGCGGTTGTCACTTCAAAGGTTGAAGCTGCCAGCTTTGTTATGTCATCAAAACGCGGATCCGGCGTGGAGTCGAGCAGGCCGGTTTTTCGCAGGGATGCAATCCTTTCCTCTTCATTCGTGTGCAGAGGCGCAACAGAAAAGAAACCGGGGCCAGAAGATGCGTCGCTCATTGATAGCTCCCAAATAATGTTACATTACACAACTTAGTTTATTAAAGTTAGGATTTTGGCTGAACACTTGCCGTTTACTGTAACTCCGCCAGCTAGACAAACGTCAGACGTGATGTCGCAGCCAAGCGCTGAAGCGGCGCTGCAGCGAACAGTGAGGAAGATCTCCGGCATTGCCAGGGCGTGTCAGTGGCTATCCCGTTGGCATATTCGTTGCTTCCGGGTTGCTTTCCAGTTGCGTGCGCAAATGTTAGTTTATCACTTGGAAAGTCCCGTCCCGGGTAATGACGCAAAATGCGGCAAGTTGCTGCCGCTGATACGCAAGAGACAACACCTATGAGCATTACCTTGTTCGGGGACTATGTGCCGCTGCTTCTTCTTGTGGACGATGTGCCCGAAAATCTGGAGCTGTTGTCAGATTGTCTCGATGACTACCGTCTCACGGTTGCTACCAATGGTGTGCGAGCTCTCGAGCTGGCAAACGGTTCGCGCAAGCCGGATTTGATTTTACTAGATGTGAACATGCCGGGCATGGATGGCTATGATGTGCTGGCTCGGCTTCAGGAAAAGCCGACCACCGATGACATCCCGGTGATATTTGTGACGGCCCTGTCTGACAGCACGTCCGAAGAGAAAGGTCTGGCACTTGGTGCTGTGGATTACGTGTCCAAGCCGATCAATGCGTCAGTCCTGCACGCCCGTGTTAGTGCCCACCTTGCGCTTAAGGCGGCCAAGGATTCTCTGAGTCATAGAGCCGCTGTACTTGAAGAGGAAGTGCTAATACGTACGCGGGAAGCGGTTGCCATGCAGGATGTTGCAGTACATGCAATGGCTTCGTTGGCAGAGGCGCGGGATAATGAAACCGGCAATCATCTTCTGCGCACAAAAAATTACGTTCGGCTGCTGGCAGAGGAGTTGTCGGCGCGCGGGCACTATACCGCACAGCTCAATCCCGCGTATATCGACCGACTCTACAAGTCTGCGCCGCTCCACGACATTGGCAAGGTGGCTATCCCAGACAGTATTCTGCAAAAGGCGGGTAAGCTTACAGCTGAAGAATTTGAGATTATGAAGACACACACTACCTTGGGCTACGAGGCAATTTGTAATGCGGAGCAGGCCTTGGGGATGGATCTCAACTTCTTCGATTGTGCAAAGGATATTGCGCTTTACCACCAGGAGAAGTGGGATGGCTCCGGTTATCCTCAGGGTCTGTTCGGAGAAGCGATTCCCTTGTCAGCGAGGCTCATGGCAGTGGCAGATGTATACGATGCGCTGATTTCCGAACGGGTCTATAAAAAGGCATTCAGTCATCAGAAAGCCGTGATCATCATAGAAGATGGCAGGGGTAAGCATTTTGACCCGGTAATGGTGGATGTGTTTTTACAGATACAGACTGAGGTTCAGGGCATTGCGCAGCGGTATTCCGACGCATGAGTAGCCCCCCCGGAGCGGACGGCTGAAGGGGTTTACATCACTATCGTTTTTCCCGGTGGTGTGGTGTCGTCATTATAAATAGCTATGCACTGTCTCCACCACGATGCCCCCTGCCGCTTCAAGTAGGGCTCGTATGATAAGACGGCAGGTTTTCGTGTCGTCCACCAATAATATTCTGGCGCCGCTTATAGTGACCTTTGCATTGGACTGTGGATTTTCAAACTGTTCACTTGCGGTACGCTCCCACAGCGGCAGCTGGAGATCCAGCCAGAAGGTGGAGCCCTCAGCGAGTTTGCAATCGAACTCTATCTTGCCGCCAAGCAGCGTGGCCAGATGTGGTTCAGCCATAGGACTGTGGCATACTGCCTCGCTGCTAGAGTTGTCGGGGCGTTTATGCAACGTCGAAAATTTATAAAGGGAGCAGGTCAGGTTCTGGCGACGGGTGCCGTTGGATTTCCTGCAATTGTGCGCTCCCTTAATACGCCGCCTACAATTCGCGTGGTGGGAACCCACGTAACGCTGCAGGAGACCATTCGCAAGCGAGCAGAGGAAGATCTGGGAATTCGCATCGAGTTCTATCCTGGCGGCAGTGCAGAAGTTCTTCTGAAGGCCTCTCTTGATCCCGACGCTTTCGATCTTTACGAACAGTGGTCCAACAGCACGCGCGTACTGTGGCAGGCGGGCACAATTCAGCCTATTGACACGCGCCGGCTGACCTACTGGGACGAGATCAACAGTCTCAGCAAAACCGGGCGTTTAAGGCCAGACGCGGGTCTCGGGGCCGGTGACTCGCCCCACAGGATTCTTTTCATTCAGCCCGATGGCAGTCTCAGTGCCAATGACACTGGCCAAATAAGTTACCTCCCTTACGTGCACAACACAGACTCTCTCGGTTATAACGCCGCTGTCATTGAACCGGGGATACCCTATGAAACCGAGTCCTGGGGCTGGCTCCTCGACGAGCGCCATCGTGGGCGTGTTGCAATTGTCAACGAGCCGACGATCGGCCTTTTCGACCTTGCCCTCGCCGCGCAGGGTCGTGGCTTGATGGACTTCGCCGATATTGGAAACATGACAATCGCTGAAGTCGACGAGCTTTTCAGAATACTTTCCAGCTTTAAGCGGCAGGGTCATTTTCGCGGTTTCTGGTACTCGGTGCCCAGGTCCGTGGAGTTTATGGCTCGGGGCGAAGTCGTTGTGCAGAGCATGTTTTCGCCGGGTGTCAGTACCCTCAACGGCATGGGCGTGCCCTGCATCTACGCGGCGCCGAAAGAAGGCTACAGAGCGTGGCATGGCGTTATGTGTATGTCGCGGAATTGCCAGGGCGAGCGGCAGGAGGCCGCCTACGCATTTATGAATTGGTGGCTGTCTGGCTGGCCCGGCGCATTTATTGCCAGGCAAGGATATTACATCAGCAATCCGCAGCGGTCCCGCACGTTTATGTCGCCGGCGGAATGGGACTATTGGTATGAGGGAAAGCCGGCTGCCGAGCCCTTGCGTGGCACCGACGGCAACATTTCCGTGCAGGCGGGTGAGGTGCGTACCGGTGGCAGCTACGAGCGTCGCTTCTCGAATATTGCCGTATGGAATACCGTGATGCCGGTTTACGAGTATACGCTCCGCAAATGGGGCGAATTCCTGCTCGCGTGAGTATCCAGTGGTAAATCGTCTCGCCAACGCAACCCGCCTCAGGAGCCGGATATATTTTGGTTATGCAGCGGTGGGTGGTCTCGCTCTCATTGTACTGGCACTGGCCTTTGTTTCCATGCAGCGCATTGGTGGTCAGTTTGCGCTGTTTTCGGACTCCAGTAATCGTTACCGCCTGGGTCTGCAGGTGTCGTCTGCCATGGTCAGCATGCAGCGCGCGGTGCAGGCCTATATCTACCAGGGGCATTCCTCCGCTGCCGACCAAGTCGATACCCTTTACAACCAGCTGAACGCGCTTGTTAATTCCGATGGGTTTGTGGAGACGATAGACGTCACGCGTTTCGCCGAAATTCGACGGCTTCTTAGTAATTACTACGCTACATTCCTCGAGGCCAAAGAGCTTCGCTCGCAGCAAATAATGTTGCTTGAGGATTCAATTCCCGGTTTGAAGGCTGAGTTGCTGCGGCTGATCAGCGTCCTTGAGCCGGATGGTGATGACAGCACTTTGCTTACGAGAAATCTTCTCCTGACTGCCGATGCCGACATCTATCGCTACTTTGATTCATTGGCCAGCGCGCGTGTTGATAAGGCGCTGGAAGCCTTGTCACGCGCAAGGGAAATGCTTGGCGTCCGCGAGAACGCAGGGCGGGCCATCGATGCGCTTGATGTTTATGAGGAACAGGTACTCAGGGCTGTACAGGGTATTCGCGGTTACACCTACCTGTTGAATGTTGTGATCGCTGCCGAGGCCTACGAAATACTGTATCAGGCTGACACATTGGCGACGCTTGCCAACAGCACCATGGAGACCAACGAAGCTGCGATTGTGGCAGCGGTTCCGCGCGCCCTCACTATCATGGGGGTCTCTTTTGTCACCCTGATATTGTTGATGCTCCTGGTGGCTACGGTAATTGGCAGAAGTATTTCCCGGCCGATTGAGCGTATCACCGCGGTTTTTCGACAGCTCGCCGTCGGTAATAGCGAAGGGTCCATTCCGGTGTTTGACTCCAAAGACGAGCTCAGTGAGCTCAGTCGCGCCGCAACTGTTTTCCGGGACAATAACGAGGAAACGAAATCTTTGCTGGAGCGCTATCAGACCTTGAGCGAGAGCCTTGAGCGGCAAGTCGCGTCGAGAACGGGGCAGCTAAGTACGGCGCTGGCTGCGGCAGAGTCTGCGGCAAAAGCCAAGAGTGCGTTCCTCGCAAATATGTCGCATGAGATACGCACGCCGGTGCATGCGCTGCAGGGGCAGCTGCAGTTGCTCGAGACCACCCGCATGACAGCAGAGCAAAGGGATTACATCCGACAAGCATGGATGGTGAACAAGGTCCTTGCGCGTCTGCTCGATGACATCCTCGATTTTTCAAAAATCGAGGCGGGGCGAATGGAGCTTGAAGACGAACCCTTCAACCTGTTTGGCGTGCTGGAAGAAATGGAGACTCTGTTCGAGGGGCAGGCGCAGGATAAGGGGCTGGCGTTCAGCGTCGTCCCTGATCCAAACTTCCCTGAGTGGGTGCGAGGTGACGTGACGCGCCTGACCCAGGTATTGATGAATCTGCTGAGTAATGCCGTTAAATTCACGGACCAGGGAACGGTTCAATTGCGGGCAAGGCTCGACGGACAGCGTGATGATGGCAGCTGTGCGATACGCTTTGAGATTCAGGATACCGGCGTGGGGATTGCGCAAGACAAGCTGGACATGGTTTACGAGGAGTTTTCCCAGGCCGAGAGCAGCACGACGCGGAGCTTCGGCGGCACGGGCCTTGGACTGGCCATCGCGCGTCACATTGTGACCTTGATGGGGGGCGAGCTCACGTTGTCCAGCGTCCTGGGAGAAGGAACGTTGTTTACGGTTTGTGTGACGCTGACCGCGCTCACCCGCGGTGAAGAGCTGGCGCTCCTTGGCGAGCCGGAAGACGCGATGATCGATCTGTCGAAGAACTGCGCGCTGGCAGACCTGCGCATTCTTTTGGTCGAGGACAATCCGTCGTTGCAGACAATGACGCGACTTATTCTGGAGCAACAGGGCGCGCGGGTGAAGATGGCGGGCGATGGCCGGGAGGCGTTGGAAATTTTCGCCACCGACGAAGCCTTCGATGTCGTCCTGATGGATGTGCAGATGCCCGAGCTTAGTGGTCTTGATGTCACGCGCATTATTCGCAAGCGTTATTCGCCGGAGCGGCTGCCCATTATCGCGATGACTGCCAATGCCACGCGGAGTGATCGAGACGCTGCCGCCGCAGCGCAAATGAACGATTTTCTCGCGAAACCCGTGGATTTCCGGCGCCTTTGCACCACAATACGTCGGGTTGTGGAGAACACGGCAGGTTTCCCACCTGAAGTGCGTGAGGAAATAGCGGAATCCGAAGAGTCAGCTACTTACCCGGGTTTCGAACTTGGCGACGCAGTTGCACGCATGAGCGGAAACCTCGAGGTCTATGCCCTGTCAGCGCAACCCTTTGTTGACGGTTATCTAGCCATCCTGGCGGCACTTCAGCAGGCTGTGGCCGATGCTGACGATGAACGTGCGTCTGCGCTGAGCCACGAGCTGAAGGGTAGTGCTTCCCTGCTTGGGGCACAGGCTTTGTACGCCGCTGCCGCTCAGGCCGAGCGCGCTTTTCTCGACGGACCCTCGCGGGAAGCTGCGGCAGCGTTGATATCTGGCGTCAGCCAGCACTGTAGAGATGCTGCAAGTACGCTTCAGCTTATACTGTCAGATATTCAAAAGCGTGGCAGCACAAGTGACTGCCAGCTAACAGAAGGTGGATTCGAGAAGTGATAGGAAAAGGCCGGGTATTGGTAGTTGATGATAACGAAAGTGTCCGCGCCATGCTTGGCGCAGGCCTCGAGAAACTGGGTTGGACGGTGATGCTTTCGGTGACGGGTGAAGGGGTTTCCGCGCAAATCAAAGCGCAGTGCGTGGACGCTGTCCTGCTGGACATCGTTATGGCGGACAAGGAAGGTATGGAGACGTTGATGGAAATTAAGGCAGCGTCGCCAGCGCTGCCCGTCATCATGATTTCATCGCATATCGATTACCTGCAAATGGCCAAATCCATGGGCGCTGACGAGACATTGGTCAAGCCGCTGAATATTGATGAGATTGACGAAATTCTGTCGACTCTCCTTGGGGCCCCGGAGGGATCCTGAATGCAGACCGGGACTCAGCGTCTAAACCGGTAGCGAAGCTCGACACCGGCACTCCGCGGTGCACCCCATATTGCCGTGGGCACAATGCGGCCCGTACCGCCGTTGAAATGAGCGATGTAATAGTTCTCATCGGTCAGATTCTGTGCCCAGACCGCGAAGGCTATCTCCCCGTCTCCCGCAGCCCTTACTGCCTTAAGGCGTCCGCTGGCAAGACCGTAGCCAGGTATGATGTACGTGCCTGCGTCGGTCGTGGTGTTGCCGACGCTGTCGTCCTGCCAGCTGTAGCTGGCGTCCAGGGTCAGCGCTGACCCCAGGGCACGCCCAAGACCCCAATGTAGATCGACGGACAGGCTATGCTCCGGACTGCCCATAAAGCGGTAACGATCGCTGACGTTGGCGCCGGTTGCATCGAAGATTGTGTTGAACCGTGGATCGAGCCAGGCATAGCGGAACTGCAGGCGCAGGGTTTCTGTAATGGCTGTGGTCAATTCAAGCTCTAGGCCATCTATGGTGGCCTTGCCTGCATTGAGCACGTCAGAAACGACAACGTCAGTGGGATCTGACTGCACGTTGAGCTGGATATTCCGGTAATCGCTCCGAAACAGCGTCGCGTCCAGACGGACTCTCTGTTCGGCTGATTCGGCTTTCATACCCATTTCCCAGGATCGAACGTTCTCGTCATCAAAGCCCTGGGAAAACCGGGCCGCGCTGCTTGCGCGGGCGTTAAAGCCGCCGCTTTTGTAGCCCTCAGCTACTTTGCCATAGAAACGGATGCGATCCGTGGCGTCGTATTCCAGTGTCAGCGCCGGACTCACATCGGAAAACCGCCGATCGCCGAAATCAGGCTCCGGACGCAGGCGCAGTGGACCATCGATCGGCACTTGAAGGCCGCGCAAGAGTGCCGCTTTGCGGCGGTCTTCGGACCAGCGCAGGCCCGCGGTCACTGTAAGCTTTTCCTGCCAGCGTGCAGGCCGATAGCTAACCTGGCCAAAGGCTGCCCGCGCCTCGTTGCGAATATTACGGCCAAAGACGCGCCGGGTCTGATCGGCAGGGGGAATAGCGTTCTGCGCGTCACGCTCGATCTCTTCTTCCAGCCAGTAGAGGCCGGCGATCCACTGCCAGCGTTCGTCGGCACTGCTGCCAAGTAGTTGAAGCTCCTGGCTCCACTGCGTCTGTGCCCCCTGCGCACTAGTCACCAGCAATGGCTGCGGTCCCTGAAGGCCCGTGTGCCAGTCCTGATACTGCTCATCAACAATTTTCCTGCGCGCTGTGAGAGATCGAAGGGTGACGCCCTCCACGGGTGCCCATTCAACGGTCACCTGATGCCCCGTGCTCACCAATGAATTGTTCTGCAGCCCAGTGACTGCCGGGTTCCCGGCGTCAGGTCTGCTGAGCGATGACTGCCCTAGGGGCACGGCACCAAGGTAGGCCGGGGTATCGTGAAGCTCTCCGCGGTCGCCGCTGTAGCGCAGGCTAAGTGATTCCGCGGCGTGCCAGGCGAGGTCGACGCGCAAAGCCTCCCGATCGCGATCGCCGTAGCGACTGCTACCCGTCCCTGGATTCTCAATAGCGCCGTTCTCCAGCGAGCGGACGTAGCCGACACGTACTGCCGATCGTTCAGTGAGGGGCACATTAATTGCTGTTTGGCTACGCAGGAGGTTTCGGCTGCCTGTGCGCAATGTCTGACTGATGCTCAACTGGCTTGGGTCCGGGGCGACGGTAACCAGGTTTATCGCGCCGCCGGTGGCATTACGGCCATATAGCGTTCCCTGAGGTCCACGCAGGATCTCAATGCGTTCAATGCTCGCTGCCTCTGTGGCCAGTCCCTGGCTGCGCGACAGGTAAATACCGTCAACATAAACGCCGACGGACGGATCCTGGGTAAGCTGTTCGTCAGGATTGCCGACGCCTCGCATAAACAGCAGTAGCGTACTTTCCGCATTCGGATGGGGAATAAGCTGGAGATTTGGTGCCGCCCCCCGCAGGTCGCTTAAATCGCGATAATTTCGCGCCTGAAGGCTTTCCTGGCTGAGGTTTATAAGGGAGATAGGCGTTTTTCGCAGGCTCTGTGCCCTGCGCTCTGCGGTAACGATGACCTCTTCCAGAACCTGGGCCTGCGACACGGTTACACATGGCGGAATCAAAAAGAAAAAAACCGACAAAAAATGTGTCGTGGATGACCGCTGGACTCTAGTCATTTGTGTGGAGATTCCAAAGTAGACGCGTCATCAATTTTTAGGTTGAATGTCCGCTGAGCGAAAAAAAGTAGTCGGGCATGGAAACAGAAATAATCAGCCAGGGCCAGCAGGGTCTGTTCAAGGGCGCTATTGGTTTGCTGAGCCGACTTGAATCCGTGGTAATCGCAGTAATCGTGCTTATACTAGTAACGCCGTCCACGGTTTTTTCTGTTCGCCAGTTTATCGAGGCGCAAGCAAAACTCGAAGACGAGGCAGCGTTCCTGACACGCTTCGTGTCGCAGCGACCTGAGCTTGTTGTTGACGAGTCCGGGACCTTGCATGCTCCGGATCCTATAATGATCAGCGCTATGAGGGCGCTTGTCGGCGAGGGAACATTATTGACCCTCAGCGACGGCTCCGGCGATGTGATTTACAGGTATGGTGCAACGCAGGACAAACCCGCGGTCAGTGTCGTTCAAGAACTTGCATTGGCGGAACTCCCTAAGCTGTACATTGCACTTAGCCATTCCCTCAGGGCGCGCCTGCCCCTCCTCTTTTTCGTTATCGGTGTGAGTCTGTTCAGCGCGCTGCTGGCCGGCATTGGCCTCCATGAATTTGTCTTCAAAGGCTGGCGTCGGGCGGAACGGGAGCGTGCCGTTGCTAGTGCCCGTCTCGCCGATATTGCCGATGTCGCCAAGCACTGGTTCTGGGAAACCGACTCGGACTATCGGATTGTTGTGTACACGCTGCGACACTCCCGCTTCAATGATCTTGTGCCAAAGGGATTCCGGCTCTGGGATGTTGATGCTCTAGAGCCCATGGATAGCTGGGAAGCCCTGCAGTCGCGTTTGCTTGCGCGCGAGAACGTCGAATTTCGCTATACATTCAAGTCAGGGGGCGCCGTTCGGTATCACGAGCTAGTCGGAAAACCGTTTTTTGATTTAGCGGGGAGCTTCGCCGGCTATCGCGGTGCGGGCTACGATGTTACGGAGGGGGTTGAACGTGAGACGGAGTTGATCAGCCACCGGGACCGTCTCGATGACAGAGTCCTTGAGAAGACCCAGGAGCTTGCCAGCGCCAGAGACAAGGCCGAGCAAGCGAACATGGCAAAATCAAGCTTTATCGCCAACATCAGCCACGAAATTAGAACCCCGATGAATGTGATTCTGGGCACGGCCCAGTTGCTCGAAGGCTCCGAGTTATCTGAGCGGCAAAAGCGCTGGCTGAGCAATCTGCGGCGCGCGGGCGATCATCTGTTGTCACTCATCAACGATGTTCTCGACTTCAGCAAGATAGAAGCCGCCAAGCTCCAAATTGAAGAGCGCCGTGTGGACCTCGATGCCATGATTTCAAAAGCCGTGGTGCTGTTCAGTGATCGGGCGCAAGCAAAGGGCATTGAACTTCTGGTCGACGAGCGCTGGCCTGTGGGTGTTGTTCCGTGCGGCGATGAACAGCGGATTGGCCAGATCGTCATTAATTTTCTGAGCAATGCCATAAAGTTTACCGAATCTGGTTTTGTGTGCCTGCGTGTCGATGGGGAGCTGCGTGGCGATGAGGAAGTCTGGCTGCGGTTTGTTGTCAGTGATTCGGGTATTGGTATTGACTACGCATTAGTAAAGCATATTTTTGGTGCTTTTCAACAGGCTGAGAGTCTGACGACACGCACCTACGGCGGCACGGGGTTGGGGCTGTCAATATCCGCAGGCCTGGCTGCCCTGATGGGAGGGAACGTAGGCGTCGAAAGCGAGCTCGGCGAAGGCTCGAGTTTCTGGTTCGAGTGTGTCCTACCGCTGGAGACCTCCGGAGCGGATGCGCCGACCCTCGACCTGCAGCAGCGTGCCGTGATTTTGGGTTTTGATTCGAAAATGGTGGGCATTTTGCAGTACCAGCTGGAAGCCGTCGGTTTTGCTGTAGCTTTCGCTGACCCGGACGAATGGGTGCCGGCACTTCTGGTGGCCGAGAGCCGGCCTGATGCCGTTTTTATTGATGACAGGCTCCTCGCGGCAAGGACGGACTATGATCAGTTCTTGATGTCGGCACTTCCCGACAGCCGTTTCTACTGCCTGTCAGATACCGACGACCCGACACACGTGAATCGGGATTTGCCCTGTGCCCGCAGGCTTGCGAAGCCCCTGCGGCGATCTTCGTTGCGTGAGGCCGTCATCGCGAGTGCGCCTGAGGCCGAGCCGCAGCTGGAAGCGCAGGCAAGCGATATGACGGGTATACAAGTCCTCGTTGTGGACGACGATATCTTCAGCCGCGAGCTCCTCGGTGAACTGCTCGGCTCCCGGGGCATCACAGTGAGCGCCGCCGATGGCGGCCAGAGCGCATTGGATCTGTTGAATGGCGGCGTTGTCCCCGATCTGATACTGATGGACATGCAAATGCCTGACATGGACGGGCTGGCCGCAAGCCGCGCTATTCGGGCGGCGCTGGGCGATGAAGCGCCTCCGGTGATAGCATTCACTGCCAACGTAACGCCAGAGCATCGACTAAGCGCCCTTGATGCGGGAATGGTGGCGTTCGCGATAAAGCCTGTGGATCTTGATGCCTTGCTGGCATTGATGGGGGCGGTGTTGTCCAGCGCAGAGGAACTCAGAGCCAGCGGGTCGCAACTGTCGTCTGCCGAGGTACAGCATGCCTGCGAGCTTCTCGATGCTGGAGATCCGGCAGTCAATCGGTGGCTTGCGCAACATCTGGTTCGCCTGCGTCTAGCCGTGCCTGATCATTTCTGTGACATACAGCGAGCGATTAGGCGCTTTGATTTTTCCGAAGCAGCGAAGATGCTTCGCAGTGCTTTTTCCGTAACTCACAGTACCTGAAGGGCATGGTCTTTTTTGTTTGCCGGCGGCCCTCTATGAGATGATAACGGTTTTGGACGTAGGCCGGCGTTGTCCTGCGCCGCCATCCGCCGATGGCGTCCACACGCCATGCCAGAGTGATTGTTCTGTATGTCTACTCCGCTGCCTGTCTTGCGAAATTTTGTAAACGGATGTTTTCTTGCAAACGACAGCGGTGAACGCTTTCCGGTAGTCAACCCGGGTACTGGTGAAACTATCTATACGGTAGAGGTCGCCGATGCTGTTGTGCGGCAGGCCGCGATTGACAGTGCCCGGGCGGGGTTTGCGGCCTGGTCGGCGATGACGTCCACAGAGCGCAGTCGCATTCTGCTCCGCGCCGTGGCGCTGCTGCGCGAGCGTAATAGCGCGCTGGCGGCAGTGGAGGTGCGCGATACCGGAAAGCCCCTGCAGGAAGCAGAGGCGGTAGACGTGGTTACCGGTGCCGATGTGATCGAGTTCTTTGCGGGGCTGGCGCCGTCCATCGAGGGTGTCCAGCAGGACCTGGGCGCTGATTTTTATTACACGCGCCGGGAGCCGCTTGGGATCTGCGCCGGTATCGGTGCCTGGAATTATCCGCTGCAGATCGCCTGCTGGAAGGCGGGTCCGGCGCTGGCCTGCGGCAACGCGATGATCTTCAAGCCGTCGGAGGAAACCCCGCTGGGCGCGGTCAGGCTGGCGGAAATCTTCATCGAGGCCGGCGTCCCGGCCGGTGTATTCAATGTGGTGCAGGGCGCTGCAGACGTCGGCCAATGGCTGACCGGTCATCCGCATATCGCCAAGGTGTCATTTACCGGCGAGGTGGCGACCGGTCGCTCGGTGATGGCTGCCTCCGCCAGCACGCTCAAGGATGTCACCATGGAACTGGGTGGCAAGTCCCCGCTGATCATTTTTGACGATGCCGATCTGGAAAACGCCGTATCCGCGGCGATGCTGGCGAACTTCTACACTCAGGGCGAAATCTGCACCAACGGCACCCGGGTATTCGTCCACGCAGCGATTCACGCTGCTTTCATGGCGCGTCTTCTCGAGCGCACGCGCAACAACATCCGGGCGGGCGATCCGATGCACCCGGATACCAACTTCGGCGCATTGATTTCCGCGGCGCACCGGGAGCGGGTGCTGGATTACATCGCTGCCGGCGTGGCCGAAGGTGCCACGCTGAGCTACGGTGGTCGGGCGCTGGCACCAGCTGGCGCCGCGGGTGGCTTTTTTCTCGAGCCCACCATTTTCTCTGACTGCAGCGATGACATGACGATCGTAAGAGAGGAGATCTTCGGGCCGGTCATGTCCGTGCTGGTTTTCCACGAAGAGGATGAGGTGATCGCCCGCGCCAACAACATCGATACCGGCCTGGCCGCCGGGGTGTTCAGCCAGGATATCCGCCGTGCCCATCGGGTGATCCACCAGCTGCACGCAGGTATCTGCTGGATCAACAGCTACGGCATCTCGCCGGCGCAGATGCCGGTTGGCGGCTACAAGCTGTCCGGTATCGGGCGGGAAAATGGGCGGGAGACGCTGGCGCACTATACGCAGATCAAGTCCGTATACGTCGGTATGCAGGATCTGGAAGCGCCCTTTTAACCGAGGCCAACAGTCTGGCCGGCGGGGCCGAGTCATCCGTTATGCAGACACAAAACTACGACTACATCATTATCGGCGCCGGCTCAGCCGGCTGCGTGCTCGCCAACCGCCTGACCGAGACGGGCGACCACAGCGTGCTGCTGCTCGAGACGGGCGGCAGTGACCGCAGCCCCTTCATCCAGATGCCGTCGGCACTGTCCATTCCGATGAACACCCGCAAGTACGCCTGGCAGTTTCAGTCGGAGCCCGAGCCGTATCTGGATAATCGCCGGATGCATTGCCCTCGCGGCAAGGTTCTGGGCGGCTCCTCCTCTATCAACGGCATGGTCTATGTTCGCGGTCACGCGCGCGATTTTGACGAGTGGGACGCCGGTGGCGCAACAGGCTGGCACTACCGGAACGTTCTGCCCTACTTCAAGCGGGCCGAATGCTGGTCCTTTGGTGGTGATGACTACCGCGGTGATGCCGGGCCGCTGTGCGTGAACAACGGCAACAATATGCGCAACCCACTTTACCGGGCGTTTATACGCGCCGGCGCGCAGGCGGGTTATGTCGAGACGGACGATTACAACGGCGCCGGGCAGGAAGGCTTTGGCGCCATGCACATGACGGTGAAGCGCGGGCGCCGCTGGTCCACCGCCAACGCCTATCTGCGCCCTGCGCTCGGGCGTGACACGCTCCATGTGGTTACGCATGCGCTGGTGCAAAAAGTGCTGCTGTCAGGCAATACGGCCACCGGCGTGCGCTATCAGCGCCGCGGCCGCGTGCACACGGCCCACGCGGCGCGTGAGGTCATTCTCGCGGCGGGCTCCATCGGTTCACCGCATCTGCTGCAGCTCTCCGGCATCGGCTGTCCTGAAACACTGGCCGGCGCCGGGATTGATGTAAAGCACGCGCTGCCCGGCGTGGGTGCCAATCTTCAGGATCACCTGGAGTTCTACTTCCAGTATCGCTGCCTGAAGCCGGTGTCATTGAACGGCAGACTGAACTGGTGGAACAAGCTCGGCATTGGCCTGCGCTGGCTACTATTCAAGGATGGCCTTGGCGCCACCAATCATTTCGAGTCCTGCGGCTTCATTCGCTCCGGCGCAGGCGTTGAGTGGCCGGACCTGCAGTATCATTTCCTGCCGGCGGCAATGCGCTATGACGGCAAAGAGGCGTTCAACGGCGACGGCTTTCAGCTGCACGTCGGGCACAACAAGCCGCATAGCCGGGGCTCCGTGCACGCGCGCTCCGACGATCCGCGGCAGCCCCCGGCAATCCGTTTCAATTACCTGCAGCATGAAGCCGACCGACAGGGCTTTCGCGACTGCGTTCGCCTTACCCGGGAAATTATCCAGCAGGCGGCCATGGATAAATATCGGGGCGAAGAAATTCAGCCCGGTGCACAGGTCCAGTCGGACGAGGCCATTGATGCATTCGTGCGGCGAGCGGTGGAGAGCGCCTACCATCCTTCCTGCAGCTGCAAGATGGGCACTGATGCGCTCGCCGTGGTAGACCCTGAAACCCGTGTCCGCGGACTGCAGGGTTTGCGGGTGGTGGATTCTTCAATTTTCCCGACGATACCGAACGGCAACCTCAACGCGCCCACCATCATGGTGGCAGAGCGCGCGGCCGACATGATTCTTGGTCATGAGCTGCTGCCGGCCGCCGATGTGCCCGTGCTGATGGACGCGCAGTGGCGCGAGCGCCAGCGTCCCGGTACTGCTCAGCGCAGGCCTGCGTGATCTACCTCGGGCGAGAAGGCGCATGACGCTCTGGCTGTCCGGTGGCCTGATATTCACTTTCAGTGCCATTGTGCTGGTTCTGTACAAATGGTGGCATGTGCGCTGCATTGGCGTGATGCCGGTTCCGACCGCAACCTTTCTGGCGATCCTGTTCACATCTGGTCTGGATGTGGGCCTGATCATGTTTCCGCTGACCGAGTTCGGCGGCTATGCCGACCTGGTGCAGAATCCGGAGTACGGCTTTGCTAACCCGCTGGCCATTGAATTCGGCTTCTGGGCCTTCCTGATCTGGAGTTTTTATTTTCTCACCTGTTTCTATTTCGCGATGATTGAACCCCGGGTCGGCTTTTTTACGCTGCCCATCGTTCGTGTGATCAACAACGCCGTGATCATCGGCACCTGCGCCTTCACCGCCTATCTGTTGCTGGTGAATCTGCCCTGGTACCTGCCGCAGCTGGGTGATGGGAAGACCATACAGCCGGGCTTTTATGCGCTGGTATTCACGGCAATTGGTCTGGCTGTCTATTCCAGTTCAAAAATCCGCTATCTACGGCTGCTCAGCGTGGGCTCCAGCCTGTTGTTTATCGGGCTGATTGCCGGCATGTGGCTGCGCGCGTTTGCCTTGGGGGATGGCGCACCGGCGGACTTTATCGACACGGCATGGCTGCTGGGCGATTACTTCACGCATATTCAGCAGTTCATGCTGCCGCTCAACGATTATCACGCGTTTTATCTGTTCTGGTGGTTCTCCTGGAGCATTATGATCGGCCAGTTCACCGCGCGCTTCGTCAGCGGTCTGCGCACCTGGCAACTGCTGGTCAGCATGCTGGCTGTGCCGTCCATCGCTATTGGTGTGTGGTTCGCAGTGCTGTACCGCTATCACACCGAGGGGCTTGAGATTACCGCATGGAACAGCATGGCGATGATCAGCGTCGGCGTGCTGATGGTGATCAACTCGCTTGACTCGCTGATTCGTCTGTACACCGATAACCTCGGGCTCACAGCCAGCCGGCTGGGTATGCCGCGTTATCTGGCGCTCAACGTGCTGGCGCTGGTGGGGCTGACCCTGCTGTTCAAACTCGACTTCCTGCGCATTGAGTGGGTGGGCGCGCTGGTTATCGGCCTCTATTTCGCGTGCTTTATCTACATTTTGCTCAGGAAGAGGTCCGCCGTAATGGCTATACGGGCAGCGCCGGAGCAGGCTGAAAACGCGCTGGCCACGCTGGCCCCGCTTGAGCCTGCCAACCAGGGCTGACGCGGCGCGGCTGACTGGCGCGTCTGCGACTGCCTGAGTGCGCGTGAGCACAAGACGTGGATAGTCGTTATGCGAGCCGAAGGCCAGAGTACCTCGGGGTGTTTGTCCGCAAGATCGTCCTGGTTATTCCTGCTGCGCCCTGCCCAGGGATTGTCAAGCGACTCGTGGTCGTCCCAGACAGCGGCCAGCGGGTGAACCGCGTGCCTGGTTTGCGACTGGAGATCGGATGTTTACTGCGCGAGGTTGTGGAGGGCGCTAACGGCAAATTCAGAGGGTACTGCCTGAACCTGCAGTGTCTTTTACCATGCCGATGCGATGGTGTTTTGCCGCGCAGCCCGAGACATGTAGTCGGCGGCCCGGAATGCCAGTGCCTGGATGGTCAGCGTCGGCTGTCCGCGGCCCGAGGTGACCAGGCTACTGCCATCGCAGATAAACAGGTTGTTGATGTCGTGGCTGCGGTGCCAGCGGTCCACGATCGAGGTGGCCGGGTCGTCGCCCATGCGACAGGTGCCAAGTAAGTGGGCGCCGACAACTTCTTCGCCTATCGGGCTGACCCAGGTTCGCTGGGCCCCGGCGGCCTCCAGGATTTCAACTGCTTTCGGTTGCAAAAAGCGCGACATAGCAAGGTCATCGGGGTGGTCGGCGTAGGTCACGCGCAGCGCCGGATCCGACGATAACTGTAGAGCGACAATTAACGTGACCGGTCAGCGACAACTACGATGGCCGGTTCGGCGACCGCACTGACGCCAACACTGTCAGTGGGTTGCTGGCCCGCGATGGGCGACACTCCCTCGCTTCGACGCCAATCGGAGCAAGGATGTGCCAGGAAAACCCATCACTGACCAGCAAAGGCGAACATACATGAAACAGCGCAAGAAACGCACTCAGGAGACGGCCGCAGCGCGTGCCGGTATCAGCGAACGAACTGCCCGTCGCATCGAGAAGGGCGAGTCCGGCAAGCCGCGTGAGCCACGTCATTGGCGTACCCGGTCCGATCCCTTGGAGGATGTCTGGAGTCCCCCTCTGTCAGCATAGATGTCGTGTTCAGTTTTCAACGTACATCCCATTGAGGGGGCGGTCATCGAGACCCACATGACACGATACACCGAAGAGTTCAAAGAGCAGGCGGTCAGCCGGCTGATGCCACCCAACGCACAATCCGTGGCGCAGGTCAGCAGAGACATCGGCGTCTGCGGCGGCACCTTGTACACTTGGCGTAACCAGTATCGAGACCGAGGTAACGCCGTGCCGGGAGATCCATCCAATCCAGAAAACTGGAGTGGCAAGAACAAGCTCGCCGTCGTGATCGAGACCGCGGCACTGAACGAGCAGGAGCTGTCCGCATACTGCCGCGAGAAAGGCCTGTATGTGGAGCAGGTCCAGCGTTGGCGCGAGGCCGCTGAGTCCGGTACCAGCATGGAGCGCCCACTCTCACGCCGGGAACGCCGGGAATGGCAGAGCGATCGCAAGAAGTCACGGCGCCTGGAGAAGGACCTGCGACGCAAGGACAAGGCGCTGGCCGAGGCCGCTGCACTGCTCGTTCTCCAAAAAAAAGCCCGGGAAAGCTGGGGGGACAGCGAGGACGATTGATTGCAGAAGCGGACCGGGAACGGGCGATCGAGTTGATTGATGAGGCGGTGACAGCGGGCGCCCGCTGCCATCGTGCCTGCGCGATACTGGAGATGACTGTGCGAACCTTGCAGCGATGGAAACAGGCTCTGAAGCGTGCGGTGACCGGCGACCAGCGAAAGCTGTCGGCGCAAGCCCGCACGCCGGCCAATGCGCTGACCGATGCAGAGCGTGATGAGATCCTGCGGGTGTGCAACCTGCCTTCGTATCGCAGCCTGCCACCCACGCAGATCGTGCCGCGGCTGGCGGATGCCGGCCAGTATATTGCCTCGGAATCGAGCTTTTATCGGGTGCTGCGCGCCGCCGGCCAGGTCAACCGCCGTGGCGCTGTGGAGCAACCTCGGCAGGTGGCAAAGCCAAAGGGCTTTTGTGCCCGTGCGCCGAATCAGACCTGGACCTGGGATATTACCTTCCTTGCCAGCAGCATACGTGGGCAGTTCTACCGCCTGTACATGATCGAGGACATCTTCAGCCGCAAGATCGTCGGTTGGGAGATTCATGCGGAGGAACTGGCTGACCATGCCAGCACACTGATCAACAAGGCGTGCCTGGCAGAAGGGATTCGCCGTGGCCAGCTGGTGCTGCACGCCGACAACGGGAGTCCCATGAAGGGCGCAACGATGCTCGCCACCCTGCAACGACTGGGCATCGTCCCGTCGTTCAGCCGCCCGTCGGTGAGTGACGACAACCCGTACTCCGAGAGTCTGTTCCGAACCCTCAAATACACGCCGGCCTACCCACGCAAGCCCTTTGACAGCATCGACGCTGCGCGTCGCTGGGTCCATGAGTTTGTGGCCTGGTACAACCATGAGCACCGTCATAGCGCGATCAAGTACGTGACGCCAGCTCAACGCCACGCCGGTCTGGACAGCGAGCTGCTGCGGCAGCGCAAAGCGCTTTACGAAGCAGCAAAGGCGGCGCGTCCTGAGCGGTGGTCTGGCGCGACGCGAAACTGGGATAGAGCCAATGAGGTCTGGCTGAACCCACCAAAGGAATTGTGCGCCGAGGAGCAATCGATGGCCAAGGCTGCATAATCAATGAACGCGACATCTTTGTTGACAAACACCGCGGCCGTCTCCTGAGTGCGTTTCTTGCGCTGTTTCATGTATGTTCGCCTTTGCTGGTCCGTGATGGGTTTTCCTGGCACATCCTTGCTCCGATTGGCGTCGAAGCGAGGGAGTGTCGCCCATCGCGGGCCAGCAACCCACTGACAGTGTTGGCGTCAGTGCGGTCCCCGAACCGGCCATCGTAGTTGTCGCTGACCGGTCATGTTAATTGTCGCTCTACAGTTATCATTTGCTGCTCCGGGAAAGGTGTTTTAGGCCAGGCTGATACAGAGCCCACCCGGCCCCTTCCTTCCAGGAACCAAGCGCTATCATCGCATGCCCTCAGTGCTTACATGACATTGAAATGCAAACAATGCCCGAACATCTATCGAACCCCGTTGCTAATTCACAGACGGCCATTACTGTGCATCGTGAAGTATGCGAATAACCTGCAACCGGTCAGAGCTGACTTGTCTGTAGGTGATGATGAAGGGCACGCTTTCAATGACGAACTCACGGGTACCGGTAACTCGACCTATTCGGCCTGCCCGCGGCTGAGCTGGCAATACGATTTCTACTGTCTGGATAACTCTTATTACGACGTCGATCGCAACTATTGGACTATTTTCTCTGGAAATATAATCCTCTATTTTATCGAGGTCTTGCGTCGCCAGCTCAGTCCATTGAAGCTGCACGCTTGGCCTCCCATTTGGCCTTTACGTCGACCTGTTCTTCTTGTTGTCCGCTATCGGCGGCTTCGATACCAAGCTCTTCGGCCCGGATAAACCATTCTTCCTGTTCAATAAACTTTCTGATGGCGTGTGCCATGAAACAGGTGAGGCACAGATAGGATGGTACTGATAAGTCAACACGCTTATTTCTTGAAAATCGGCGAATGAATACTTACAAACGCTATCGTTTCCTGCCCGATATCATTTCCTATGCCGTCTGGCTCTACTATCGATTCAACGTGAGCCACAGGAAGATCGAAGATCGGTATCGCCAGGTTAACTCGTTTACATTGTTAGACTCGGCCCATGAATACTTACAAGCGCTACCGATTCCCGCCTGACATCATCAGCTACGCAGTTACGGTGTTGCTCATAGAGAACTAATCCCCGATACGATCCACAGTACCCAGCAGTATGAGAATAATCGAGCAGAACAATCTCACGAGGCAACCAGAGCCGGGGGGCAGGATAGTTGCATGAGACCAAAGGCTAGCTCTCTCTAACCTCGTGGAGTTAACTTGTCAGTATCGTATGTAGAGCTTCCGATCGCGGCAGCAAAAAATTAGTGGGACACGATCAGTCCACGGATCGGTGAGAAACTGCCGCTATCGCGGATCCCGAGGTTGCTGTTGGCAAAGGTTTGAAGTCGGACCAGTAAGCTGCTGGGGCCTGAGTTGCCTTACGCGATTGGAATAGCTTCTGTGAGCATCGCGAAATACAAAATCGGTCACCGCGCCAGGCGGCGACATCCCAGTAGACCAAGGCCCAGCAGCATGAGCAAGATAGCAGCCGGCATGTCCGCGGGGACGGGCACAGGCGCTACCGTGTCCGATGCGGAGGCCGGCTCGATATCCAGTGCAATCACCACGAAATCGCCGACGCCATTACGGAATCGTATCTCAACAAAAGGCTCAGCGGGCGGTATCGCCACCACTTGCCCCAACTGTTGTGCAAAGGTATCTCCCGCGCCGGAATCGGTGATTCCTGGAGGCCAATTCAGACCAATACTGAAATCGAAAAACGAAAAAGTGGGATCGCCCCCATCGTCAAACCCGTTACCTCGAAGCTGCAGGGTGAAGTTATTGCCGTTTGCATTGGTAACGTAGTTCGAGCCTGGCCCATCGAGTGTGCCATCAGGTGTCCAACTGCCGGTGTTTCCCGGGTCGGCCTGCGCATTGAACGCTGTGACGAGGCCGGGGAAGCTACCACCCGAGGTGCCAGCGCCGACATCAGTCACGGCATCATCAATAGTCACCGTCAGGGTGTAGCTGTCGCCCACGCTAAAATCGCTCAGCTCGGCAGGCACCGGTGCCGCGACGACTCCGGTCAGTTCGAGCACCACGATCGCCGCACTTGTTCCCCCGGAGAACATCACTATCGGAGCACATAGGGATGCAAGTACAAGCCGGCTCAACTTCTTCATGAGATAATTTTCCGTGTAGATAATTACTGGTTTAATGGTACACCACAGATAGCGCCGCGCAGCTATGCTGTCTCTCTGAATCTGGCGAGTATTCGCCTCAAGCCGCCACTGAAGCCCTCAGCACCGAATCCATTTCCAGACTTTTCATCTTGGAGAGGTTCCGCTCGCCGCCGCATGAAGTAGTGACGTTCGATATTACAGGACAGCGGGTGAGAAGCTAGGCTCTTCATCATTAACGGGGGACACCGGGGCTCATTAAACTGATTTTGCGGAATCATTTAATGGAGAACCCCCGATGTCCCACGCAGGCTTAATCTTAGGCCTTCCGGAGCTGGAGGTCGAACGGGTTGATCGTAACGACGCGATCGCCGTGTACGCCAGACCCAAGAAGCGGCCATGCTGTCTGTATTGCCAGCACCCGCGCAATCGCATCAAGGCCACCTACGAACGCACGCTGAAGCACACCCGCCAGGGCAACCAGCTGATCACGCTGTACCTGAAAGCGCCCAAGTACCATTGCCCTCGCTGCGGTCGCTACTTCCGTCATCGCTTCAAGGGAGTGCGGCCGCGATTCCGGGCGTCAGAAACGTTCCGGCTCGAGGTCTTTGAAGCCCACGATGGTGGTGCCACCCAGTGCAAGATCAACAAGACCCACGCTATCAGCCCGGCCACGGTGGAGCGCTGGTACCAGAGCTTCTGCCGCCAGCGGCTCTCCGAGATGTCCAACCGGCCCTGCCCCCGGGTACTGGGCATCGACGAGCACTTCTTCACCCGCAAACGGGGCTACGCCACGACAATGGTGGACCTCAAACGCAACAAGGTGTTCGATGTGGTGCTCGGGCGGTCAGAAGCCAGTCTGGAGCGCTATTTGAAGGCATTGCCGGGGCGAGACAACGTCCAGCTGGTCGTCATGGATCTGTCCGAGACCTACCGCAATATCGCCCGTCGCTACTTTCCACAGGCAACCATCGTTGCCGACCGATTCCACGTCGTCCGATTGGTGAATCAGCACTTTCTCAAGGCCTGACAGAACGCCGATCCCGACGGCCGCAGGAATCGCGGCCTGCTGAGCCTCATGCGTCGGCATGAATGGCGTCTGTCAACAGAGCAGCGAGAGAACCTCGGCAAATACCTCAATGAGTTTCCTGTGCTGAACGCCCTGTATGACGCCAAGCAACGCCTCAACCGGCTGCTGCTCCTGAAAACCTTGACGAGAAAGCGGGCGAAAAAGGCACTACCCAAGTTGCTCACGTTGATCGACCAGCTACATGCCAGCCCGCTTTACGCGCTGGCAAAGACACTGACATCCTGGCTGGAGCCCATCGCCGCCATGTGGCGTTTCTCGAAGAGCAATGGAGTCACTGAGGGTTACCATACCAAGATGGAAATGATGACCAGGAGGGCTTACGGATTCAGGAATTTTGAGAACTATCGATTGAGAGTCTTAACCCATTGCGGATGGGATGGCATTATTAACCGTGTTTAGTGAAAACCGGTGCATTCCCCGTTAAGTGGGGCCGCCCGGAATCGGATGGTCTGAGGTTTTATAAGTATCTGAAAAATAATGAAAGATGGTGGGCCCAGTAGGACTTGAACCTACGACCAATCGATTATGAGTCGACTGCTCTGACCAACTGAGCTATGGGCCCTTCAGATGCGCTGCCAGACATGCGCAAGCAGCGCGAAGTATAAACCGGCCCGGGTGGCGTTGCCAGACACCCCGGTGGTCAATTCCCAGTCATCGTGTCTCGATAATGGCCGGCTTGGTCGCGCTGGCTTTCTGTTGCATGCCTGGTGTTTACCCGACAAAGTGATACTGTGAAACACCGACGCGTTGATGACGCAGATCGTGGACTAACGATAAAAGGGGCCAGGTTATGATGTTTGTTGAGTTTCTATTTCGCTGGGGACACGTGCTGTTCGGTATTACCTGGATTGGCATGCTCTACTATTTCAATTTTGTTCAGGGTGAATACTTCAAGGAAGCGGAAGCCGACGCCAAGGCGGACGCCACCCGCAAGCTGGCGCCGCGCGCGCTTTGGTGGTTTCGCTGGGGCGCGATGTTCACGTTTTTGACGGGCCTGTATCTCCTCTATGCTCTGGGCGGCGGCATCAATCAGTACATTGCGCTGGGTGCGTTGATGGGAATACTGATGTTCCTCAATGTCTGGCTGGTTATCTGGCCGGCGCAGAAAATCGTAGTCGGAATTGCCGAGGGGGATAAGGCAAAGGCGGCGCCCAAGGCGCTGCTGGCGTCGCGCACAAACACGCTGTTTTCCGCTCCAATGCTCTGGGGCATGCTCGCGTCAAAGCACGGCGGCTACAGCGCTGCGGGTCTTGCCGGGATCAGTTTCGCCGATATGGGTTTCCTGGTCCCCCTCTTGCTGATCATCGCGCTGGAAGTGAACGCACTGATGGGCAAGCTGGGTCCCATGGCGTCAGTGAAAGGCGTTATTCACATGAGTCTTGCACTGACGGCTGGCGTCTACCTGTTGGTGCACTTCCTGTGAGTGATTGACAGGTAGAGCGAGGCCGCGGGATGGCGCTGCGTGACCGCGACCTCGATCAGGGGCGGTCATTCCTGCGGGCAGGCCACGTCAAGTGAGCAACTGTCACCACGACTGACGCGTATTCCGGGTGCGCAAACTGGGCCTTTTATTGCCGCGTTGTCGGCGGCGCCACACGTCCCCTCGTATTGAATGTTGTCAACGTTCAACGCCGAGTCGGAGGTGTTCTGAAAATTGTTGAGGCCCGGTATGAGGGTTTCTGTTCCGGGCTGATCAACGTTTATCTGCCGCGCCTGATCGGCCTTCACCTGCTGTATCAGGTGAAAGCTGCTCCCTGTACCGGCCAGTGCCGCAACGCAAAGCAGACCCACAATCGACGGCGCAATGCCACCGGTCCTGCGATAGCTTTTGATGGCGATAACGGCCAGCAGGCATGAGAGCAGGATGAGCGCGATGCTGCCCATCGTGGGTATGGCCGCGGCCGATGCGGCTGAAAATGTAATGGTTCCACTGCGCAAGCCAGCGAAACTCGGTGCCGCAGCCGCGAGTGAGCAAATCAACGTTGCGGCGAGCTGTACGGTGCGCGCCTTTCGAGACCCCGGTTGCGCCTGATGCTTTTGCATTTTACTTACCCCCTAATGGATTTTTAGTGTGGTTTGCTCAGCCATTCGAATGACTGTCTGGCCGATAGCCAATAAACAGCAGGTTAAAATACTGGGCGAGCGTGTCAACCGTTGTGCGAATGGCCAGGTGATGCCTTATTAATGCTGATGCCCACCCGGCCCATGTACGTGGCGGTGGGCGATTTCCTCGCGGGAGGCGGCGCGCACGTCCACGATCTCGATATCGAACACGAGGTCCTGACCGGCCAGGGGATGGTTAGTGTCGAGGTCAGCGCTGAATTTTCCGGCCTTTATGACCGTGGCTGGCCGACGGCCCTGATCCGTGTTGAGCTGCACCAGCATGCCGGGCCTTAGTCGACCGTTGAACACCAGGTGCTTCACCGGTACCCGCTGCTGGCGCTGAGGGTCTCGCTCGCCGTAGGCGTCCGGCGCGGCGAGGCTGACGCTGAAGACATCGCCCGCGGCTTTGCCGGCCATCTCTCTTTCCAGCCCGGTGAGTATGTTGCCAGCGCCGTGCAGATAGGCGCTGGGTTCTCCCGTCCGGGATGTTTCCAGCTCGTCACCGGCAGTATTGCGAAGAGTGTAGTGGAAGATGGCTACGGTATGGCGGTCAATATTCATAGGGCATCGCGTCATGGACAATTGGGAGGGCGATTACAGGGGAAAATGGCATCGCAGGCAAGTGAACTTTGCCGTGAAGGATGACGTCGCGGCTGGATGTCGTGGAACGTGACACACCTTACCCGTTGTCGGATAGCGCCTCCCCCAGCGCATTCACCAGGCTGTCAATTTCCTCCCGCGCTATCACGAAGGGCAGTCCCATCTGCAAGGTATCGCCGCTGTAGCGCAGGTAAAACCCCTTTTTCCACAGGCGCATGGCCACCTCAAAAGGGCGGCGCGTGGGGTCGCCGTCTTTTACGGCAAGGGTGAGCGCTGCGGCAAAGCCGTAGTTGCGGATATCCGCAACATGCGGGCAGCCTTTCAGCTGGTGCACGGCATTTTCGAAATACGGTGCCAGGCTGGCGACCCGCGCCGGCAGCGCTTCCTTTACCAGCAGGTCCAGTGCGGCAAGTCCCGCGGCGCAGGCCACCGGGTGCGCGGAATAGGTGTAGCCATGGGCGAATTCCAGCAGGTGCTCCGGCGTCTCCTGCGCCATGAAGGTCTGGTAGATCTCGTGGGGTGCGATCACGGCCCCCATGGGCACGGCGCCGTTGGTCATTTGCTTGGCAACGTTCATGATGTCGGGCACGACACCGAAGGCATCGGCGCCGGTCATGGCGCCGCAGCGACCAAAGGCGGTAATGACCTCG
>Ga0209924_1000202_pt1 | contig 27168 bp, 21 predicted proteins | sample SalPonR1_C_D1_MG_FD_185700 | JGI IMG/M metagenome (GOLD analysis project Ga0209924, IMG submission 185700) | Salt pond soil microbial communities from South San Francisco under conditions of wetland restoration - Salt Pond MetaG R1_C_D1_MG... ...
AATCATCTAAAATCGGCTCGGTCCGGGCGCGTTTACGGAATGGTCGAGCCCATTAGAATCGGTCAGTCCATTCATGTCTGGCGCATTTCTATCAAAAATGCACGGGGGCAACTCCTCTGTACAAGTCGTCTGACATGTATGATCATTAGCCGGTAAACCCTGAAGCCCTTTAGTAAGGAAGTATGAGGCTGCATCGTAATATTGAAAGAAAACACCTACCTTTAAATCAAACACCCTAATTCAGAAACAAAACACTATGAAACTCACTTTACCCCTATTTCTCGTATCTCTGCTATTTAGCCTGAACGGCTTCGCTCAGCGTGAGAATTTCAATTTAGATCTCCTCATGCAGTTTGACTATCCCGAAAATTGCAATGACATTTGGGGCTATGTTGACCAAAATGGCGATGAATACGCCATATTGGGTACTACGGAGGCAACAGCGATCATAGCTATAGATGGACCCGGCGCGCCCAGGGAAATCGCATACATTCCAGGCACAAGATCTACCTGGAGAGATATGAAGCACTTTGAAGATCACGTCTACGTCACAACAGATGTTGGTGCAGATGGGCTGCTTATCATTGATATGAGCGAGATAAGCCAAGATAGCATTGACTACTTCTTTTGGACCCCAGAGCTCAGCCTCGACGGACAGGTTCTGAATACGATTACAAAATGCCACAACTTATATGTAGATGCCTCTACTGGATACCTATTTTTGAGTGGATGCAATAATCTGAATAGTGGGGGAATGCTCATATTTGATTTAAATGAGGACAAAAAAGAACCCAAATTGGTAGGAAGAGGTCATAGTGTTTACTCTCATGATGTATATACAAATGAAAACCTCATGTTTGGAAATGATATTTACAATGGAGAGTTATCTATTTTTGACATTACGGATAAAACCGCGCCGCAACTCGTAGCCCTTCAACCCACTACCGGCTCCTTTACACATAATGCATGGTCCTCTACAAATAATGATTTTGTATTTACGACCGATGAAATAGCTGGTGGATTTGTCGATGCATACGACATCCGTGAATTTGACAACATTCAGCGACTAGACAGTTGGAGACCCAATAATGCCATCGAAGATGGAATCATTCCTCATAATACCCATTACCATGAAGGTTTTCTTCATACTGCTTGGTATATTGTTGGAGTTGTGGTTTTAGATGCGACCGATCCAACAAATTTAGTTCCTGCGGCTTGGTACGATACATATGATGGAAATGAACGCCGTTTTAATGGAGCATGGGGCGCATACCCTTTTCTCCCGTCCGGGCGTTTATTAGTTTCAGATATAAATACAGGTTTGTATGTCTTTGATACAGATATAAAACCTGTGGCAAGATTAGAAGGACAGGTCACAGATATTATTACGGGATCCCCCATTCAAAATGTAGAAATTCGAATTGAGGATTTTATTTCTACTTCAGAAGCAACAGCAGCTGACGGATCCTATAAAACAGGAACGGCAAAATTTGATAGTGTAGTAGTTCATTTCGAGAAGGAAAATTACCTGCCTTTTTCTGACACCCTGGATTTAATAGCCGGTGAAACTTTAAAATACGATGTCGAGCTAGTACCTGATTTTCAATTATTTACATGGAACCTAAATGTCAGGGATTCGGCGCAAAACAGCCCCTTGGCTGAAGCCCAAATTCGATTATTTGATACTGAACTGGAAGAGGACTTTCTTTATGAAACTAAAGCTGACGGTCAATTAGAACAGCCCCTTATTCCTGAAGGACAGTTCGAATTATATTTCGGCAAATGGGGATGGAAAGAAGGGTGGATTCTCGATTTCAATATGAATATGAATCGATCGGATAGCCTTTTTTTAGCGAAAGGCTATAGAGATTACTTTAATTTAGATTTTAACTGGACTACAGAGGCCACAAGTCCAACCGGAAATTGGGAGCGAGTTATCCCGGAGGGCACAGAAATTGATAATGTTATTTCTAACCCCAACACCTCTAGTCCTAACGACTTTGGTCAACAAGCCTACGTTACCGGAAACAATAGTCAGTCAGTAGGATTTGATGATGTAGACGATGGCGATGTGACTTTACGATCGCCATGGATGGACTTGAGCGATTTGTCGGATATTCAAATTTCGTTTGACTATTGGTTTTTCAATCTAGCTGGGGCAACTCCTCCTAACGACTCGCTAAGAGTTACGATCTCCTCGCCTACTCAAAGCGTTTCCGTGCTTACAATTACGGAACCAAACTCAGAGTGGAAAAGCTTTTCCGTACAGTTAGACAGTTTAAATCTCATTCGACGAGATAGTGTTCGAATGGAGTTTGTCGCCTCGGACTATCCGGAAGGCGGTGGACATATTGTGGAAGCTGGTATCGATGCCTTTGAAGTCACTGGCAATCGAATCATATCCTCAATAGATATTCAGCCTATACGTGCCCTTAGCGTATATCCTAATCCTTCTTCACATAAGCTGTTTTTTAACACTGAGTTAATGGAGGTGAATCCCACGGAGGATAAAACCATAATGATTTATCATTCAGATGGAAAGCTTGCTCACTACAATAAACAAGTTGTCAATGAAATAGACGTTAGCCATCTGGGTAATGGAACATACATACTCGTGTTAAAGGAAGGCGAAAATATTTGGAGAACTAAGTTTCAGGTGATAAAATAAATCGCTGTAAATTTCAAAAAGATCAAAGTATAGACATGGAAATATGGCATAACCCAAGGTGTAAAAAGAGTAGAGAGACCTTGAAGCGGATTGAGGATGCCGGAGTGCAACCGAAAATCAGAAAATATTTGAATGCACCTCCTTCAGAACGGGAATTGTCTCAAGTTGTAAAGATGCTAGATATCAAGCCATTTGATCTCATTCGCAAATCCGAAAAGGTATTTAAAGAGAAATATAAGGGCAAAGACTTCAGTGATCACGAATGGATTACTATCATGACCTTGAACCCGAAATTAATAGAGCGTCCTATTGTTATTGAAGAAGGGGAAGCTATAATTGGTCGTCCACCTGAAAATGTAGACGAATTGTTATAACTCTGAGGAATAAAAAAAAGGCTGTGTAAAACACAGCCTTTAACTTTTGTAGCCCATAGGGGAATCGAACCCCTGTTTCCAGGATGAAAACCTGATGTCCTAACCACTAGACGAATGGGCCGAAAAGTGGAAGTAAGATAGTAGCCCATAGGGGAATCGAACCCCTGTTTCCAGGATGAAAACCTGATGTCCTAACCACTAGACGAATGGGCCATATAATATCCGATTGAGCCTTTGCTCAAAAGCATCGCAAATATATGATTTGAAATGAATATTAGCCAAATTTTCATCCTAAATTCTAGAATTTTCTTTTTCAAAGAATCCTGATTATCTTAAAGAGCACATCAGTACAGACAATTACTTACATTTGTAGGAGTACTTTCAATTAATAAAATAGCCATATACCCATGAAAAGTATAAATGAATTAGACCTTAAAGGAAAGTCCGTGATCGTCAGAGTAGACTTTAATGTTCCTATGCGGGACGGATCTATAACAGATGATAGCCGAATTAAAGCGGCGATTCCGACACTCAAAGAGTTAGCAAAAAATAATTGTAAAGTCATCTTACTTTCGCACTTGGGCAGGCCGCAAAAAGATACCGACAGCCAGGGAAATATTAAGAAAAAAACCTATTCGCTCAGATTGGTTGCTGAGCGACTCAATGAGCTTCTACCCTATTCTGTAAGTTTCGTCGATGAGAATACAGGCGAAAAGGTAACCGAGGCTGCATCGAAATTAAAGGAAGGAGAATTTTTGGTTCTTGAAAACACGCGCTTTGCAGAAGGAGAAAAAAATAATAGTGCAGCACTCGCAGCGGACTGGAGAGCATTAGGCGAGATATATGTGAATGATGCTTTTGGCACAGCCCATAGAAATCATGCTTCTACAGTAGCATTAGCAGAGCAGTTCAATCCGGATTCAAAAGGGGCTGGTCTATTGATGAGTAAAGAGGTAGCAGAAGGATATAGCGTCCTAGAAAACCCTACAAGCCCAGTAGTTGCTGTGGTTGGTGGGTCGAAAGTCTCTGATAAAATAGGTTTATTGGAGAATATGATTGACTTAGCAGACGAAATCATTATCGGTGGAGGCATGGCCTACACTTTTATAGCAGCTCAAGGTGGCTTGGTAGGAAATAGTCTTTTAGAAGAGGACTACTTTCAATTAGCTAGAAAAATAGTTAAGAAAGCAAAAGACAACAATACTGGTATTCATATACCTGAAGATTCGGTAGTCGCTGATCAGTTTCACAGAGATGCCAAAACTAAAGTTGTATCCAGTAGAGAAATTAGTGACGATTGGATGGGATTAGATATAGGACCAAAAGCAGCGGAGCAATTTCAGAAAATTATTATGAAAGCCGGAACCATAATTTGGAACGGCCCGATGGGCGTTTTTGAGATGCAACCATTTGCAAAAGGAACAGAAAAGATCGCCATTGCTATTGCTGACGCTACATCTCGAGGTGCTTATTCGCTGGTAGGTGGAGGTGATTCCGCAAGTGCTGTCCAAGTTTTAGATTTAACTGACCGAATGAGCCACATTTCAACTGGAGGCGGTGCAATGCTTACCCTATTAGAGGGTAAACCCTTACCTGCAGTTGTGGCGCTTGAATCGAGTTAGGGATAAGTGAATAGCATGAATAAACGGACACCTTTTATAAAAGACTAATCCTTTGATTCACATAGCTTGTGTACTGATTTACTGCTAAGAAAGATAATCCTTTATGTGTTTGACAATGTAGGATTGTTGTTCTTCTGTTAATTCAGTATGCATAGGTAAAGAAAATACTTCCTTCGCAGCTTTTTCAGATTTTGGAAAATCTCCTATCTCAAAACCATATGCTTTATAAGCGTCTTGAATGTGCAGAGGAATAGGGTAATACACGCCGCAGGGAATACCAGCCTTTCCAAAATGCTCTACAAGACCATCGCGATTTTCAGCGGGAACCCTCATGGTATATTGATGAAATACGTGAGAAGAGAAGGAAGCTCGAAAAGGAATGTCAACATCTTCTACTTCTTTCAATAACTCATCGTATCGATTGGCAGCTTCAATTCGATTGTTAATGTAACTATCTAAATATTTCAACTTTACATTTAAAACATGAGCTTGTAAGGTGTCCAATCTTGAATTAACTCCTATGTGGTCATGATGGTAGCGCTGAGTACTTCCATGATTACAAATAGATCGTATTCGCTCAGCTAAAGCATCATCGTCAGTCACCATAGCACCGCCATCACCATAAGCTCCCAAATTTTTCGAAGGGAAAAAAGATGTGGCTCCAATATGTCCTAAAGTGCCAGACTTTTGTTTTTTGCCTTCCTTGGTTAAATATTCAGCGCCTATGGACTGAGCATTGTCTTCAATGATAAATAAGTCGTGTTTTTGAGCTACTCGCTGAATATGCGACATTTCGCAACATTGACCAAAAAGATGAACCGGTACTATAGCTTTCGTTTTCTCTGTAACAGCTGCCTCAATCTGAACTTCATCTAAATTAAATGTATGAGGATTGATATCAACAAAAACAGGTCTTAATCCCAATAGAGCAATGACTTCAGCGGTAGCTATAAACGTAAATGGCGTGGTAATTACTTCATCACCGGGTTGTAAATCAAGAGCCATCATGGCAATTTGGAGAGCATCCGTTCCATTCCCACAAGGAATGGCATGTTTTACACCGTGATAAGCCGCTAAATTAGAGCTAAATTCATGCACTGTGGGTCCATTAATAAACTGAGCCTTAGAAAGAATATCAGCCATTCCTTCCATAACTTCTTCCTGAATTTTCTCGTATTGAGATACGAGATCTACCATTTGTATGTCCTTCATTTGGTCTTCATTTGAGCACTCAAAGATAAAAGAATTTTTACCGGTTAGATGCCTTTACCCCAGTCATTCAAAACATAGTCATCATAAATATGTAATATTGTATGAGGTTCACATGGGGCATTTTGAATTCCCTTAAAAAAAGAGTGAGATGAAATACCGGCGATTAACTAAGGATGAATTATCGGAGCTAAAAAAAGAGTTTGTGAAATTTTTGGCTGCCCATTCTATTCCAGCAGCAGATTGGGAAAAAATGAAAGCTGAAAAGCCCCAAGTGGCTGAAAATTGGCTAGATCGTTTTTCAGATTTTGTTTTTGAAAAAACCTTATCTGATATCGATTACCTAGAATTAAGATCTGCACATAATATACAAATTGTCAAAGTAGATGAAGACCCTTTTGTGATGAGAGGGATTCGCGTGATTGGCAATCCTTACCTTAATTTTTTGGATGAAAGCTCCCCAGCAGCCTGGAATGAGATACTACGTGAGCATGGAGGTAAACTACAAACCTTTCATGCCAATAAAACACCTGAAGGGGATGTCAATCAAGCCAAATTTGAATTCATGCAAAATGGCTACCTTATTCTAAAGGATCCAAAGTTATTTGATTCCTTAAAAGACCTCCAGGAGGATCAATCTAATTGATCATCCTTGTCCTTGTTCCTCAATCGCAGCGTCTCTTACCGCCTCTGCTACTTTAAAGGCAACCTCTGCGTTTAATGTTGGCGGAATAACCATCTCATGCGTCGGATGCATCAAACAGTTGGAAATGGCTCGCGCCGCTGCTATTTTCATTCTTGCAGAAATAACTTTAGCCCTTGCATCTAGTGCGCCTCGGAAAATCCCGGGAAAGCCTAAAACGTTATTTACTTGATTGGGCAAATCAGATCGCCCTGTTCCTACAATGGCAGCCCCCCCCTTTTTAGCTTCTTCAGGCATAATCTCCGGATCAGGGTTTGCCAAACCAAAAACAATCGCATCTTTAGCCATACGCTCAATATCCTCAGCAACCAATAGATTTCCAACTGAAACCCCAATAAATACATCTGCATCCTCCAATGCATCTTTAAGTCCCCCGCTAATCTTCTCACGATTTGTAAATTTCAATAACTCTTGCTTAGAAGAGTTTAAGTCGGATCGATCCGGAGAAATAATTCCTTTGCTATCGCAAACTAAAATATTCCTCACAGGTACACACATATCTAAATGCTCTCCTCCCACGCATTGTAATAGTTTTGCTATTGCTACGCCAGCAGCACCTGCACCATTAATAACAACCTTAAGGTCAGAAAAATCTTTATTTACCAATTTTGCCGCATTGATCAATCCACCTAGCACCACGATTGCTGTTCCGTGTTGATCGTCGTGAAAGACTGGAATGCCAATATCTTGCAGTCGCTGCTCCACTTCAAAACTGTTTGGAGCTGATATATCTTCCAGGTTAACTCCGCCAAAGACGGGAGAAATCATTTTGACAGTTTCCACGATTTTATCAGGGTCCTGTGTATCCAGGCAGATCGGAAAAGCGTCGATTCCGGCAAAGCGCTTAAAAAGCATTGCTTTTCCCTCCATTACCGGAATAGCTGCCCGAGCTCCAATATTTCCTAATCCTAATACTGCAGATCCGTCTGTGACGATCGCGACGGTATTACTTTTAATCGTGTAATCCCAAACTTTTTCCGGATCCTCTGCTATTTCACGGCAAGGTGCAGCTACGCCAGGCGAATACACAAGAGCCAGATCTTCCTTCGTTCGTACATCAAATTTGGTTCCGACCCTTATTTTGCCGCGTAAGCGCTTATGTAATATTAAAGATTCTTTGAAGTAATCCATATTTTGTGCGTTGGTGCATACAATAGTATGAAAGTTTCTTTAAACTTGAGGAACAAATGGTAAAAAAGCTACATATCGGTCATTATATTCTTGGTGGGATTCGCGCTTTTTTAATTGTGCTATTACTTTTGATATGCTTGTTGTTTTTTCTGCCATCAGAACCATTCGTACGAAATAAAACCAATTATGCGCGCTTATGGAGACGATTCTATTGCAGGATAGCTTTGTGGATTTTGGGCTCTCAAGTCAAAATTGATTATGAGTCCTTCCCACTTCCAGATCATTATCTCTTGGTAAGTAATCATCTAAGCTTCTCTGACCCACTTATAACTCTAGCTTTTCTGGATGGTATGCCGGTAGCAAAAGCGGAAATACGCAAATATCCCATCATCGGATATGCTGCACTTAAAACTGGAATAATTTATGTGAAACGAGAAGAGAAAAACAGCAGAAAAGAAGCCAGAAAAGCAATAAACCAAGCACTTGAATCGGGACGATCTGTATTGGTATATCCAGAAGGCACCATATCCCCTGAGCCTCAAAACTTACATCCTTTTCGAACGGGGGTTTTTCATAGCGCAATACAAAGCGATGCACCTATAATTTCGATGGTTATAAAATATAAGAATGAGAATAGCTTTTGGATTCCGGGCCGGAGTATACTAAGTCAGTTCTTTCATCAATTCGGGGTCTGGAAGCAAGAGGTGATTATTAAGACCTCAAAACCAATGGAAATTCAGAAACCCAAAATAGCAGCTGCCCAATCTCAACTATGGATTCAAAATATGCTCAATAGCTTACTATAAACCGTTATTATTTTATATACTTGTACACACAACTATTAATGCACCATTTCAGTTTACCATTTATATCTACGGCTTACCTATGAGACCATCCTACATTATATTGACCTTAACATTACTTTTATTTGGGGGAGTAGCTTGTCAAGAAGAAGAATCTAATAAGAGAAGTGACAGGTCACAAGACCGTACCTTTCCAGTTCGAGCTATCGTTTTAGATCCAGTAAGTTTTGCGCGCGATTTTAATTCTACTGGAACATTTGAACCCTACGAACAAGTCATGATCTCTCCTGAAATAGCAGGAAGAATTGATAAAATTTATTTTTCGGAAGGCGAATTTGTCAAAAAAGGACAACTGCTTTTATCTATTAATGCTGATGACATTAAAGCTGAAGCAAGCCAGATAAAGACCTCTTTAAATAATGCGATTTCAAAAGCTGATCGCGGAAAGAGCCTCGAAAAGATTGATGCAATCAGTAAAGAAGAACTCGAAGACTTATTATTTGAGGTTGAGAACCTAAAAAATGAATTGGCCGAGAACCAAGTGCGATTTAATAAAACTCAAATTCGAGCGCCGTTTTCAGGCTTGACAGGTTTCAGAAACTATAGTCCCGGAGCATACGTAAACCCCGGCGACGGTATAGTCGAACTCGTGCAACAGGACCCATTAAAAGTTCAGTTTGAACTCCCCCAAAAATTTGCTGACCAAATTCGCGTCGGTGACTCCATTACCATAGAATACGGGAGTAATTTAAAATTTGATCTTCCCATTGATGCGATTTCTAGTAGAATAGAACAAACAAACCGGTCTTTTGCTATTCAAACACGTATAGATAATAAAGATCGAAAAATATTGCCTGGAAGTTTCGCTCGTATAAATGTCCCTTTCTACCAAACAGATTCCGCACTTTTAGTGCCAACTGAAGCGGTCATTAAGACCATTGAGAAGGAGGAAGTTTTTATTGTGAAAAATGGAAAGGCCCAAAAAGTAAAAGTAGAGACAGGAATAAGAAACGAAACAGCTGTTGAAATTCAAGCAGGTTGCAAACGCGGAGATACCGTAATTATTACTGGACTGCTGTCACTTTCTGAAGGGAATAAAGTCAAAACTACGGTCATTAACTGGGAAAATTTAGGACAATGAACCTATCTTCCATATCAATAGAGCGGCCAGTCCTAGCCACTGTAATGTCTCTGCTCATTTTTCTTTTCGGCTTAATCGCTTTCAGCTTTCTCGGGGTTAGGGAGTTCCCCTCTGTAGATCCGCCCGTTATCTCAGTTCGTACAAATTACCCTGGAGCCAACGCAAATATCATTGAAACCCAAATTACCGAGGTTCTTGAGGAAAGTATCAATGGTGTGGCAGGCATTAGCTCTCTATCCTCAATTTCAAGTGATGGTCGAAGCAGTATTACTGTTGAATTTAACCTAGATATAGATTTAGAAGCTGCAGCAAATGATGTTCGTGATCGAGTGTCCAGAGCAGTCAACGGCTTGCCTCCAGATGCTGAACCACCTATCGTGACAAAGGCAGATGCCGATGCGACCACTATACTCGCCATGACAGTCCAAAGCAATGAACGCGATTTAATGGAGTTGACAGAATTTGCAGACCGTTTTTTTAAAGAGCGTTTGCAGACCATCGAAGGAATAAGCCGGATTACAATATGGGGATCTAAGGAATACTCCATGCGTTTAAGGATGGATCCAGAAAAGATTAAGGCCTACCGATTAAGCCCGCAAGATATACGGCAGGCTTTTCAACGAGAAAATGTAGAGTTACCTAGTGGTAAAATTGAAGGATATCGATCCGAGTTGAGTATCAGAACATTTGGGAGACTTCAAAAGCCTGAAGAGTTTAACAATCTAATTATCAGAGAAAATGGGAATAATCTGGTGCGATTCAAAGATATTGGGCAGGCATCAATTGAACCTCGAGACCAACAGACCTTATTGCGGGGGAATGGACTTATTCCGATGGTAGGAATCGCTGTTACTCCCCTGCCAGGAGCAAATTATATATCGATTGCTGATGAGTTCTATAAGCGTGTTGAAAAACTAAAAAAAGACATGCCTGACGATTTGAGCTTAGGGTATGCTATTGATACGACTCTACCTATCCGTGCAGCCATTGATGACGTTACCCTCACTATCGTTCTAGCCTTTCTCTTAGTTATTTTTATCATTTTTTTCTTTTTAAGAGATTGGAGATCCACCTTGATTCCTGCAGTAGCTATTCCCATTTCCTTGGTGGGTGCCTTTTTTATAATGTATGTATTTAACTTTTCGATTAATATATTAACCCTGCTAGGTGTAGTTCTGGCTACTGGGTTAGTCGTAGATGATGCCATAGTCATGCTGGAAAATATTTATCAAAAAATAGAATCTGGGAAAGACTCTATGACAGCAGCTCATGAGGGCGCTAGAGAAATATTCTTTGCCATTATTGCAACAACGGTAACTTTAGTTGCAGTGTTTTTACCCGTAATTTTCTTACAAGGCTTAACGGGTAAGCTGTTTCAAGAATTTGGAATCGTGGTGGCGGGGGCAGTCATTATATCTACTTTTGTTTCCCTCACACTTACCCCTTCATTATCTGCGCGTATTCTTAAGAAAAAAGATTTATCAAAAGGTTTTTATGCGCGAACTGAAAAACATTTCCGTCGCCTCACTGAATCTTATAGAAATAAACTCAAGCCTTTCCTGAAGCTTCGTTGGATCTCCCCCCTAGCTATAATTTTGGCTGCTACAGGAACCTACTTTTTATTTACAGCTCTACCTAGTGAACTGGCGCCCAGAGAAGATAAAAGTGGTTTCCGAATTCTTGCCACAGCTCCGGAGGGAGTGAGTTATGAACTCATGGACCAATATGTACTAGATTTACTTCGACTCGTAGATACAATACCAGAAAAAGAAGCTCTCATTTCTGTTACCGCTCCATCATTTGGCTCGTCTACCTCAGTAAATTCAGCATTTATGCGGGTAACATTATCACGACCTGATGAAAGAGAACGGTCTCAAGGTGAAGTTGTGCAGAGCCTGTATCCAAAATTAAAGCAACTTTCGTTTGCCAATGCTTTTATTTCGCAAAGTCAAACGATAGAGGTAAGGCGCTCCTTTGGTGGATTACCTGTAGCATACGTATTACAAGCTCCAAATCTAAATGACCTAAGAGAGATCCTCCCGAAGTTTATGGAAGCCGCCGCAAACAGACCTGAGTTTAATGTCTTGGATCTCAACCTCAAATTCACAAAGCCCGAAATTAATATTAGAATTAATCGCGAAAGAGCTCGATCATTGGGGATTTCAGCACAAGATATTGCTGAAACTATACAATTGTATTTTAATCAACAGCGACTCGGATATTTCATTAAAAACAACAAACAATATGAAGTGGTAGCAGAAGCTGATCGGACTCATAGGGATCAACCCGATGATATTCTATCCCTAGATTTACGAAATTCAGCAGGAGATCTTATCCCCATCTCTGACATTATCGGTATAGAAGAGCGCTCTACCCCACCCCAGATTTTTCATTATAATCGCTATACCTCTGCCACCGTTTCAGCCGATCTCAGCAAGGGGTATACCATAGGGCAAGGTATTAAAGCTATGGATGAGATTTCAGCAGAACTCTTACCTGATAACTTTAAGACAGAGCTTTCAGGGGCTTCAAAAGAATTTCAGGACAGCGCCGGCGGACTATCATTCGCGTTTATCCTTGCCTTAGGTTTGGTTTACTTAGCTCTCGCCGCTCAATTTGAAAGTTTTGTTGATCCACTTATCATTATGTTTACCGTACCCCTGGCTTTAATCGGAGCCTTGTTTTCGCTTTGGCTTTTGGGGCACACTTTAAATATTTTTAGTCAAATTGGAATGATCGTGCTTATCGGAATTGTAACAAAAAATGGTATTCTCATCGTCGAGTTTGCCAACCAGAAATTAGCGCAAGGTCAGTCTAAACTAGACGCTATTTTAAACGCAAGTGCATCTCGATTCAGACCTATATTAATGACTAGTTTAGCAACATCACTGGGTACTTTACCCATAGCCTTAGCTTTGGGTTCTGCAGCAACTAGTCGCATTCCAATGGGGGTCGCCATTATTGGAGGACTTCTTTTTGCTATGATTCTTACTCTATTTATCATACCTGGCATGTATCTTTTGATTTCCAGAAAAAAACCAGCTGAAGATGCAAAAATCGATTAAACTTTTTCCCTTTCTGATCTTTAGTCTGCTTGCTTGTCTCAGCTGGGGTCAGGTCCAGATTGAGGATTTAGTTCAGAAAGCTATTGAACAAAATTATCAACTTCAAGCCAATAACTATCAGATCCTAAGAGCACAATCATTGAATACCAGGGGTGTAGCGGGTAACCTGCCGCGCATAAGTCTTTCTGGTAACGCGAGAACAGATATCAATAATATTCGACTTCAGTTTTTTGATAACAGAGAAGTCAACCAAAATAATGCAGATAATTACTCTGCTGGCACTAATCTGGATATTGAATATCCTATTTATGAAGGCGGGGCTAAGCGTGCCCGTAGGCTACAATTAAAGATTGATGCGCAATTAAGTGAAATAAATTATCAAACTCGTAAAGAAGAATTACTTAGGGAATTGTTTAACCGACTAGCTGATTATCAGCTGCACGAAAGGCAGATCAAGGTTTATGCACTAGACACCTTGTATTGGTCTGAAATATTAGAGCTCAGGAAGGAAATGAAATCCCTGGGACGCGGTGATAAAACAGATATTATTCAAATTGAAGCTGAATTGAATAACTCGCGCATCCAACTTCAGCGCGCAGAACAATCATCAATCTTAGCTCGAATTCAAATTGAATCACTAACTTTTCTCGATCCTTCAAAAGATATAAATCTGGAAGGTCTGCGTTCTTTTCTCCAATCGAAAATGGTATCCCCTTTAGATTTAGGCCCAGCCATCATAAGAGAATCAGAATTGCAGGTTCAGCGAACAAATACGCTTCTATCACTATCAGAATCTGCGCTATATCCTACCCTGTCTTTATTTGCTGGATATGGATTTAACTGGTCGCGTAATGCAGTGGGTGTTCTTTTAAGCAACCAAAACTTTGGTCCTTACGGAGGTATCTCTCTCAACTGGACTTTATATGATGGAAGACGGCTTCAGAGAGAGAAAGAGGCTGCGAAATTAGATATGTTAAGCCGAGAGCAAACCCTGAAACAACAAACGCGCGATCTAGACTATGCCAAACGTCAATTTCAAACAGCTATAGAAACTGAAACGGCAGTTTATCAAAACGAAAATAAACAACAGGAGATTTTGAGGCGGCAATATGAAGTGTTCGAGCAACAATATCGACAAGGAGAAACAGACTTATTAGAGGTTCTTAATTATCGTCGTCAGTATAGACTAAGCCAACTTAATGCAAATATTGCTGAGTTTCAATTGGCACAATACCTCATAGAGTGGCTTTATTTTGACGGACAATTACGTCAGTTTTAAAAAAACTAAGCTCCTACCTTAAATTGTTTCTCCATTACATCGTCTTCCCGGTATAACATAACTGGAACTGGACTATTGTTAAGAATTTTATAGGAATGAGATAAGCTTAAATCGCTCATAATATCTGTCCATGGACGAGTTAAAAGACATATCATATCAATATCATTCTCCTCCGCATAATCCAATACGCCTCTGCTGATACTATTGTGAGTCGAAACTGTTTCAAATCCTTTTAGACTTTTAGAAATAGGAAACTGTCTTTGACTCCAAAGAACTTGCGGAGGTTGAACAATTTTAAGACAATGTAGATGAGCTTGTAATCTCAAGGCTGTATCCATACCTATACGGAGAAAAGTTTTCTCTACATCCGGGTAGGAACTATAAGCCAATAATAGGTTATTTACTTTCCGCGGTACATATTTATCAGGGATTACAATATGCGGGCCGCATGACTTATTGTTTTGTTCTGACTGCAACCAATAACTTCGAATGCTATCTGGATGCAAAAATTGATCTGATGAACTGATGAGCCATTCATTATCGGTATTCGACCTTTCCCAACCAGGCTCTGCATTTTGTATTTGAAGTTGTGCGTCAATATTCGCTTTAATGTAATCAATAAATATTTTGCAATGTTGATCAATAATTCCTTCAGGAGCCACACATTTTAATTTCATATAAATTGCATTTAATATATTCTAGTAACGCAAGAAGGTATACGTTTAGTTTTTAATCCAACAATAAATTAAATGTACATTTACACAATTTTGACAAATATTATTTGGCATGACAATCAGCATCAAATTATGTATGTCGATTAATGGGCATTTCGAATAATAATTCCTTTATTATATAAATATATAATATTAATATCAAAAAAAGGACTCTTTGTTTTTCCATTGTTTTTTAAATCGCTGCGTCTATTATTACATTCACTCTGACATTTCCCTATTCGAAACAAAAATGATTATTAAAAAGTGTCTTTCCTATGCGTGAGGGATAGAAGCGGCAGTAAGGGCGTCCCTGACCAAGCAGCCGTAAGGCGAGGAAGTGACCTATGGAAACTCTACGCAGCCCTACGGATGCCGGACAGGGCCGCACTGACTACTAGCGGATAGCCCGCCCCCCAGCGGGGGGACGCCAAAAATGCATTTGATATTTCAGTACCCAATCAAATTTGTATCTTTGGACTATGGAAAGAAAAGGTTTTTTATTGATGTTTTGTTTGTTGCTTCTCTCTCTCTCTATTTGGGGGCAGATTTATGAACGGACAGATATTCGACCTGCAACATTAGTTGGTATTCACTATGGATATGGGGAACCCTTGGGTGACCTGAGTGATCGATTTGGAAATCATCATGCTTTGGGAATTTCCCCAGCTTATATGACTTCAAAGGGCTGGCTTTACGGGCTTACAGCGCGATACAATTGGGGTGCAGGAGTAAAAGATCCGGTGGCAGCAAATCTATTTACCTCTGAGGGTTTTATTATTGGTAATAATCAAGGTCCGGTAAATTTTAAAACTCGCCAACGCGGAGGCTCTGCCCTACTCAATTGGGGGAAAATTTTTGATCTGGACCCCAGCACAGCCCGAACGGGTATACGAGCTGAGGTAGGTGCAGGCATGATGTGGCATTGGGTTCGCTTACAGGATGACACCCGCTCAGCTACACAAATACTAGATCCCTACCACAAGGGTTACGATAGGCTCACAGGTGGTTTTGCAGGTAGTTTAGACCTGTCCTTCAATTATATGGCAGCAAATCGGGGCCTGAATTTTAGAGCTGGAGTGAATTACCTTTTTGCCGCTACCAAAAGTATGCGTGGATATAATTACGATACCATGCAGGCAGATACTCGTCGCCGATATGATGGTATGGTTACTGCATACATATCCTTTATACTTCCTATTTATAGTTCCAATGATGATTCACTGATATTTTATTGATGTGGCAACAGCTGTTATTTGGAGTTTATCAATTAGCTATACGGCTGTATGGGTTGGCTATTAGAATAGTTGCCTTACGGTCTTCGAAGGCGCGTGATTGGATCAATGGCCGAAACAACCCAACACCCTACCCCAAAAAGAAGGGCGATCTACAACCTATTTGGTTTCACGCTGCTTCAACCGGTGAGTTTGAACAGGGGCTACCTATAATGGAGTATATCAGGCAAAAAACTCCAAACCAGCCTATCCTTCTGACTTTTTTTTCACCTAGTGGTTATCATGCAGCGCAAAAATATTCAGAGGCCTTCATCATTGAATATTTACCATTGGATACCATGAAAAAAGCTCGAGAATTTGTAGATAAATGGAAGCCAAACATGGCCATTTTTATCAAATATGAAATTTGGCCTTCCTATCTATCTGCACTTCATGAAAAGAAAATTCCCAGCTTAGTCGTCTCTTCCAGATGGCGTCCGCAGCAATTATATTTCCGATGGGGTCGACCTCTTTTCTTTCCGCTACTTGCCAAACTTGATCATATTTTTGTTCAAGATGCCCTTTCTGAAGAAGTTCTAAAAGCTGAAGGTATATTTGGTGTGACGCGCGCAGGAGATACTCGTATCGATCGCGTGATGGAAGTTTCCGCTGAAGAATTTGATCATCCGCTATGCTCGGCCATTTCTCCTGAGGAGCGCATACTCATTCTAGGCAGCAGCTGGCCTGCAGATGAAAAAATACTCTTTGAAGCGATGTCAGAAAGGTCTTGGCCATGCTTTGATCGCATTTTAATCGTACCGCATGAGCTTTCCGAAGCTCATTTGGAAAGCCTGGCTGATCTGGCTACCCTCACCCACTGTACTATTAACCAGGAGATGCCGGATCCTAAGGCTAAAATCATTATTGTAAACGAGATGGGCATTTTGGCATATTTATATCGATTGGCAGATGTTGCCTACATTGGAGGTGGCTTTGGTGATGGCATCCATAGTATTCTCGAAGCTGCCGTTTATGGAATTCCGGTCATATTTGGGCCGAAACACCACAAATTTAAAGAAGCCGAAGATTTGATCCGTATCGGAGCCGCAATGTCTGTTTCTGATAAAAATGGGCTGATTTCGGCTGTCTCTCATTTCAGCGACTCAGCCACTCGAAAAGAGGTGAAGGACATTCAATCAAATTATTTTAAAAAGCAATCTGGTGCAAGCCCAAAAATCGGGCAGTATATTATCGAGCGACTAAAAGGAAAAAAATGAAATCTCTACGTGAATTATTCAAAGGGTTGCGGGTATTAGTGATCGGGGACACGATGATCGACCGATATTTATACGGCACAGTAGACCGCATCTCTCCTGAAGCCCCAGTTCCCATTTTAAATCGCCAACGCAGAGAAGATCGCCCCGGTGGAGCTGCTAATGTAGCGCTCAATTCAGCAGCTATGGGTATGGAGGTTGCTATTTGCTCGCTTCATGGACAAGATGAGGAGGGTACTGCCTTGCAAGAGATTTCCTTTGCCGCAGGACTGCACAACCAATTTTGGATGGACACGCCTGAGCGCCCTACCACACTCAAAACGAGGGTAATGGCCAGGCAACAACAACTTTTACGCGTTGATTTTGAGGAAACACACCCCCTTTCCGAAAATGAGCAAGCTCGTTTTGAATCCCGCATGCAAGATGCCTTTGATCGGTTTCAACCGCAAATAGTTATACTACAGGATTATAATAAAGGAGCATTAAATCCCTCATCCATCTCTAAAGCTATCGCTCTGGCTAAAGCAAAAAACATTTTTATAGCTGTAGATCCTAAAAAAGATAACTTCGCCCAATATGAGGGCGTGGATTTATTCAAACCGAACCTTAAAGAATTTCGAGAAGCCACCCGGTGGTCAAGCCCTTTGACAGAAAAAAATATCGATTTGGCCGCTACGAAATTTATGGAATCTATTCGAGCAAAACATCTGTTTATTACCTTATCAGCGGATGGTATTTATTATCGTAGTCAATCTACTCCCGGTGAAATTCAACCTACTGCGAAACGATCTATTGTGGACGTATGTGGAGCCGGAGATGCTGTAATTGCGGTAGCATCAGCGGCCTTACATGCGGGTCTTAGCCCGATGGAAACAGCAAAGTTATGTAATATTGCCGGAGGCCAGGTATGTGAACGCATAGGCGTGAGTCCGGTGGAAATTGACACATTGGAGCGAGAATATGGAAATCGAGCAAACAAATAGAACCGTCATCTCAGAATATTACAATGCCGTAGAGGCGCAATATCGCGTCTCTACAAATACCAAATTCCCACACCATGATCAGTCATTTTGCGATTGACCTGAAATCTCGCACAGATGAACGTTGTTGGACCTTCAGGAGATGAATATTTGTGGGTTGTTCGTGAGAGTTGCGCGTTGAGACTCGATGATTCGCGTCTTTAAAAAAACAAAACTACTTGAAACCTCAAGTAGTTTTGCTCGCCTTTTCTTTTAAAAAGAAAGACTTCGAACTTTCTATTCTATAAATTGAGGTGAACCACACCTATGCGCGCCCCAGCTGATATAGCATTCTCCAATGCACAGCTACTGCCTTCGCGAAGGTAGGCTGAATATGATAGGGTATATTATACTTCTCTGCTGTTTCCTGGACGATCTTTGATACCCAGCTGATATAGCATTCTCCAATGCACAGCTACTGCCTTCGCGAAGGTAGGCTGAATATGATAGGGTATATTATACTTCTCTGCTGTTTCCTGGACGATCTTTGATAGCCGCGGGTAGTGCACATGACAGATATTGGGAAACAGGTGATGCTCGATCTGATAATTCAATCCCCCAATGAGCCAGGAGAACCACTTGCTTCGCGGAGAAAAATTTGCAGTGGTTAACATTTGATGAACTGCCCAATGAGTTTCTACCTTACCTTTTTCATCAGCCTCAGGGAACTCTGATGTAGGCATAACATGCGCAGTCTGGAAAATTAGTGATAGTGATAAACCCGCAATCAAATGCGAAATCACAAAAAACATAAGGATCCAATACCATGCTATCGGTAACACAATCAGAGGAATAATTAAGGCGAAACTATAATACATGATCTTAATACCAATTAATTCTACCAACATGCGTGCGTAGGATTTGGTGGGATGCAAGGGCAATCCTTCATGATAGTACTTGTGCAGTTGCATAAAATCTTTAGCCGTAGCCCAATATAAGGTCATGATGGAATAGAAAAACCAGGCATACAAATGTTGCGCCTTATGAACAGTTTTAAGCTCCTGATTTGGAGAAAACCGCAGAACACTAGTTGAACTAAGATCATCATCCATACCATCTATGTTAGTATATCCATGATGTAAAAAATTATGCTGAACTTGCCAATTCGGTGCATGTCCTCCAATAAAATTGATAATACCACCTAAAAGTGAATTGACCCACTTATGCTTAGAATAAGCATTGTGATTCGCATCATGCATCACACTTAATCCGAGACCGGCCATACCAAAGCCCATAATGACGTACATAGCGCCCACCCCCCAGAATGAATTGAGTATACCAGATACCATAAGTGCATAAGGAATGAAATAAATACCTAGCATGAAAAAGGTCTTAACCACCATACTTGGGGTGGCATAAGTTGAGATATTTTTGTCAGTGAAGTATGAGTTTACTTGATCGCGCAGTTCTCGCATGAATTCTTTACCCTTCTTGCGATCAAAATATATTGGTGCTCTTGTCATAAAGTCGATTTATAGAAATATACGGTTTGTCTATGTTAAACTGGATTAAACCATTATAAGTTGTGATGCAAAATAAGAAAAAAATGATCCTGGTCTTAATGCAAGTGTCCAAAATGACAAGAAGCCTACATTTCTAACCATTGTCACGGATTAAATAAAAGCGAGAAATTCCAAAAAAACAAGAATTAGTTACTCTACGCATTGGATTTTAATGCCACTAAGGCAGCTTTCAGTTGTTCCAAACGTTCTTCCCCATCTCTGTACTTCTGCCTTTCCTTTTCTACCACAGCTTCTGGCGCATTATTGACAAAACGCTCGTTATTGAGCTTTTTTTCCACAGATTGCAAAAAGCCTTGAGCATATTCGATATCCTTATTCATCTTTTCAATCTCTGCCGCTGTATCGATAAATTCTCCTATCGGCACATAATAGGTGTCGGTTCCACGAACGAATGATACGGATTGAGCCGGACGCTCATCTGCATAGCCTAGCTCTCCAAGTTGTCCCATTCGCTTTAATAAGGCGGCGAAGGAGCCCGTCCATAAAGGCTGTGTTTTACCCGATTGAACAAGCAACTTCAAGGGTTCGCGCGCGCCTATACCCTTATCATTTCGTATCTCACGCGTTTTTGTCACCAGCCCACGGGCTACTTCCATAGATGATAAAATCGAAGCATCTATCGACTGAGGTGCAGGCACTTCCTGAACGGTACAATTGTCGGCATCAGGTTTGAGCTTACTCCAAATTTCTTCCGTCACAAAAGGCATAAAAGGATGTAGTATGGTCATGATTTGAGCAAATAATTCTCGCGTAGCTTCGTATGTCGTTCGACTAATGGGAGTCTCATAATCGGGCTTGACCAACTCCAGGTACCAGGAACAGAAATCATTCCAAATAAAATTATACAGTTGCATCAAGGTATCCGACAATCGAAATTGCGCCATGTCTGCAGGCATTTTCTGAATCAACTGAGCCAGCCGACTTTCCATCCACTCTACAGCTAAAGCTTGTGTAGCTGAAGGGTCTCTATCATCCACCTCCCACATATCCAGTAACTTAAGGGCATTCCACATTTTATTGCAGAAATTACGTCCCTGCTCCACCAATTTCATATCAAAAAGCAAATCGCCGCCGGCAGGCGAACAAGACAACATACCAAAACGAACAGCATCGGCCCCGTATTCATCAATCATTTTCAATGCATCCGGCGAATTCCCGAGCGACTTACTCATTTTACGACCCTGCTTATCGCGAACCATCCCGGTGAAGTATACCTTCTCAAATGGTCGTTCACCCTTCCACTCATAGCCTGCCATCACCATACGAGCAACCCATAAAAAGATAATATCCCAACCGGTCACCAGGGTCTGGGTCGGATAATAGTAATCGATTTCCTTTTTATCATTAAATCCATTAAAGACAGAGATAGGCCACAACCAGGAGCTAAACCAGGTGTCGAGCACATCCTCCTCCTGGCGAAGATCATCTAACCCGATATCCTCCCCTGGAAAATGTTCCTGAGCCGCTTGTAAGGCCTCTTCTGCCGTTGAAGCCACAAAAACTTCATCTTTATAATAATAGGCCGGAATTCGATGACCCCACCACAACTGTCGTGATATACACCAGTCTCTAATATTTTCCATCCAATGACGATACAGATTCTTTTGACTTTTCTTTATAATAATAGGCCGGAATTCGATGACCCCACCACAACTGTCGTGATATACACCAGTCTCTAATATTTTCCATCCAATGACGATACAGATTCTTTTGACTTTTGGGAAAAAACTCCACCTCGTCAGACTCCACCGCATCTAAGGCCGGCTCAGCCAAAGAAGCCATATCGACGTACCACTGTAGGGAAAGCCGGGGCTCTACCACTGCACTCGTTCGTTCAGACCGCCCTACTTTATTGACGTAATCTTCAACTTGGAGCAGATGACCTGCATCTTCCAATAAAACTCTAATTTTCTTTCTTGCTTCAAACCGATCTTCACCGACCAAAAGTCCGGCTTCCTCCGTAACTCGAGCACTTTCATCGAGCATACTAATCACCTCTAAATCGTATTTTTTACCCAGTGCATAATCATTAGCATCATGCGCGGGAGTCACTTTCAAGGCGCCGGTTCCAAATTCCGGATCTACATATTCATCAAAGAGAATAGGTACAGACCGATCCACCAGGGGAACAATGGCCCGCTTTCCTTTCAAATGATGATAACGCTTATCTTCAGGATGGACGGCAATACCTGTATCGGCCAAAATAGTCTCCGGACGAGTAGTTGCTATCGTTAAGGACTCATCAGTGCCCTCTATGGCATATTTAACGTGATACAGGTGAGAAGACTCTTCTTTATACAGCACCTCTTCATTCGAAAGAACGGTCTTGGCCTCCGGATCCCAATTGACCATGCGATGGTCGCGATATAATTTACCGCTGTGGTAAAGATCCACAAAGGCCTGAATCACATGCTCAGAGCGCACCTCATCTAAAGTAAAAGCCGACCGTTCCCAATCACAGGAAGCACCCAATTTCTTCAACTGCTGCAAGATCACACCCCCATACTTATCCGTCCATTGCCAGGCATATTCCATAAACTTCTCCCGACCAATCTCGCCTTTTGAAATACCTTTTTCCTCACGCAGCCACTTGACCACCTTAGCTTCCGTAGCAATCGAAGCGTGATCCGTTCCCGGCACCCAGCACGCATTTTTTCCTTCCTGACGAGCACGTCGCACCAATATATCCTGAATTGTATTATTAAGCATGTGTCCCATATGCAAAACGCCCGTCACATTAGGCGGCGGAATCACCACTGTGTACGAAGGTCGCTCATCAGGCTCCGAATGAAAATACCCCTCCTTCTCCCAATGCGCATACCACTTCTCCTCTACCTGGCTCGGTTCATAATGCTTGCTTAACTCAGTCATAGTTCACAAATTTTCACAAAAATACCAATCCTTCGGGCACTTTCCATTTCTCCCGACATATTATTGTTTATTTTTATTTGGCGGTATCCCCTCGACATTCCGCCAGGCGGCGGATCTCGGGGTCGCTACGTCCGTGGCTGCGCTTTCGCTTCGGTCCCAGACCGCAAAAGCATCTTTATCTATTGATTGACAAAATCAAAAATAAAACTAGAATAGAAAGAAGGTGCGGTCTGTGACCCGTTTTCCTGCGGTCACGGCCACTCCCATCGCTTACCGGGCACACCCGCCGGCACTTACAAGACAGGCTCTGGGGCCAATTCCACCTCAAGACCATCCAGTTCTTCGCGAAGTTTCAGTTGGCAGCCCAGGCGACTATTTTCCTTGACAAAGAAGGCCTGATCCAACATATCTTCTTCATCTTCTGACATTTCGGAAAGCTTATGATCACTTAGTACATAAACCTGACAGGTGCTGCATAAAGCCATACCACCGCAAGTGCCTTTCACAGGCAGATCCGAAGCCTTGCATATTTCCATCACATTGAAATCCATATCAGTAGGGGCTTCTATATCGTGGACTTTTCCTTCTCGGTCCTTTACGTGAATGTGAATCATGTTTTCTTCCATAATGCAAAATTACATGCCGGGTTTCCCAGCTACTGTCGTATACTTAAACGAAAGTTTTTTATCGGGATGAATGATCTTATAGGCCGATTGGCACATGAGAGTCGCCTCGTGGAATCCACATAAAATCAGTTTCAATTTGCCCTCATAGGTGTTAATATCTCCAATGGCAAAGATACCCGGCACATTCGTTTGATAATCTAATGTGTCCACTTTAATGGCCCCTTTCTCCACCTCCAGCCCCCAGTCACCCAAGGGGCCCAATTTGGGACTGAGACCAAATAAAGGAATAAAGTAATCCGTTTCAACATCTACTAGTGTATCTTCTCCCTTCTTTTCTATACTCACAGATGTTAGGCGACCCCTACCATCTAATCCTTTCACTTCTGCTTCAGTTATGAGTTGAATCTTTCCCTGATTTGCTAACTTTTCGACTTTTTCTACGGAATCCAGCGCTCCTCTAAATTTCTTTCGCCGATGTACCATGTGAATTTCGCTTGCCACATCGGCTAAATAGATCGTCCAATCCAATGCAGAATCACCTCCACCTGCAATAACTACACGCTTATTCCGATACTTTTCTGGATCCTTCACCATATAGTCAATTCCCTTGCCTTCGTAGTCAAGTATATTTTCAAGTGGCGGTTTCCTGGGCTCAAAACTACCTAGACCTCCAGCAATTGCTACTATGGGTGCTTTGTGTTTTGTGCCCTCACTCGTTGTGACAATAAAAGCCCCATCATCCTGACGTTCACAGCTTTCAGCACGTTCACCTAAAGTAAATCCAGGCTTGAAAGCCTCAATTTGTTTCATCAGGTTATCAACTAAGTCCCCAGCCAAAACTTCGGGATAGCCCGGAATATCGTAAATGGGTTTCTTGGGATAAATTTCTGTCAACTGTCCCCCAGGCTGAGGCAGAGAATCAATGAGATGACAACGCAACTTCAGCAATCCTGCTTCAAAAACAGCGAATAATCCTGTAGGGCCGGCTCCTATTATAAGTATATCCGTTTCTATCATTCTACTTCAAGTACAAATTAGTTCTTAAAATTTGGCTTGCGCTTTTCCATAAAAGCGGCTACTCCTTCTTTCATATCATCCAATTCAAAACAGGCTCCAAATGTTTGACTTTCCACATCGAAAGAAGGCTCATAAGAATGATAAGCATGCACCGTTTTCAGCATATGAGCCACAACGGTTTTCGATTTGGATGCAATTTTTCCCATAAGTTTCATCGCAGCGCTCATACCCGTTCCCGTTGGCACTACAGAGTTTAAGAGCCCAAGAGAAAGTGCTTCCTGTGCATTGATCATATCTCCGGTTAAAAGCAATTCGATGGCTTTGGGCTTTCCAACATACCTCACAAAACGCTGTGTGCCTGCATATCCGGGAATCAAACCCAAATTGATCTCCGGTTGTCCGAATTTAGCGTGTTCTTCTGCTATGCGCATATGGCAGGCCATAGCCAACTCATTTCCACCGCCCAATGAAAAACCATTTATGACGGCCAGCACCGGAACAGTGCATTGTTCGATTGCATCATACACCTCGTGCCCCTTGCGTGAAAGAGCAGCACCTTCCTTTTCCCCATAATTCGGAAACTCCTTAATATCGGCACCGGCGGCAAAGGCTTTTTCGCCCGATCCTGTGATTATAATTCCACGATAGGAATTCCACTCGTCAGTGTCGACAAAAATTTCTTTTAAGCCCCCCATAACAGCTGAGTTGATCGCATTTAAGGCCTTTTCGCGATCTATAGTTATAATCAAAATTTCGTCTTGTACATCTTTACTTAACATCTCTCATTTCATTTTATTTATAAATCTTCACTTGCCGCCCATTGGGGCTGCTGGAGGCTCTAAACATTCCGGCGGTAGTAAAGGGCATACTAACATTTCCCTGCGCATCGACTGCAATCAATCCACCTTTGCCTCCTAACTTTTCTATCACGCTTAAAGTGGCCATTGTAGCCTCCTCGAGACTTTCTCCTCCGTATATCATTCTAGCATGCACTTGAAAAGCTGCCGATTCCTTGATAAAGTACTCGCCATGCCCTGTTGCCGACACCGCACAACTTGTATTATCTGCATAGGTGCCCGCTCCAATGATCGGAGAATCACCAATACGACCCCAGGCTTTCCCGGTCATGCCACCCGTTGATGTTCCGGCCGCTAAATTACCATTTCGATCTCTGACTACACAGCCTACAGTACCCTTTTTATCCACTTCATCGAATCTCTGCTGTCGCTTCTGTGTAATAAAATAGCTATTGGGCACACGCTCTAGACCCATCCCCAGTGCCCATGAATTGGCGGCTTCGGCGGACAAAAGTACGTGTGGTGTTTCTTCCATGACCAGCCGCGCCGCTTTTATTGGATTTTTGACTTCCGTAACACCACTTACGGCTCCCCCGGTTTTATCCTGTCCATTCATCACGGAGGCATCCAGTTCGCACCGGCCTTCAGCGGTGAGGACAGCCCCTCGACCTGCATTGAAGAGAGAGTCATTTTCCAACATCATAATGACCTGCTCTACCACATCCATCGCTGCAGCGCCCTCCTCGAGCAGTTGCTCTCCTTTAGACAGCGCTCGGTCTAATGACTCCAGATATGCGTTTTCCTCTTTTTGGGAATATCGACCTGGCATCATTCCACCTGCTCCTCCGTGAATAACGATGGCGTAGTTTCTATCTGAACTTACCGCTCCGGATTCAGAGTCTATATCGCTCTGTGCATGTACATGGGTCAAAAATGGCAATGCTGCAAAAATGAAAAGTGAAATCAGTAGAGATCGGCTCATTCGTGTTCGGTTTATTATTGGGTTTCAATATTCTAAGAGGGAAAATAAGTCTCAACGGGTGAAACCTACCCTTAATCGTGTTTCTTCGAGATTGAACCATATGCAGCTTTTCCTCATCAGAGCGCAAATGGTGCTCCAAAATAAATGAAAATAATGAAAGGACAAAGCAAGGGAAAATACCAAGACCATCGGACCTGAATTAAAGCGATGATTCATGTTCTGATAGTTTTGAGCTCAAAGTCGCATTCAAATCATACTCTATCATTACATCAGGAAAATCAGGGGTTCAGACAAGTGCGGGAAATGCGCAACCCATAATTCTGCAAAAATAAACGCCACGATCTATCCCGACAATGCATGAATTTTCCACCTCCAGGAACGAAACTGACTCAAATCATAGTAATTTGAGTCCTTTCTATTTTCTGACAGGATAGGTAAATTTTTAGCGTTATTCTCTGTTCCTGAGCCTCCTATTTATGATCCGTTTTTTCTGTAAACTTCTTGCACCAAAGTTTAGCAGCAAGCCGATTTCCAAATCAAATGCTTCCAACTAATTAATAGCCTGCGCTAGGTGAACATCTTCCAATTTAATTATTGCCTTCAACTCGACCACAATCACATCTTCTACTAAAAAATCGACTCTTCGAGTGCCAATGCCATGATTTTTATAGAAAACGGGCATTTCTTGTTCTCTGCTGTAATCAAGGCCCACATCGCTCATTTCAATTTCTAATCCCCGCTGATAGATCACTTCCTGGAAGCCATTCCCCAGAGCCGAATGCACACGCATAGCACAACCAATAATTTCTCCTGTCAGCGCTGAATGTTTGTAGTTTTCGTTTATCATATTTTCTTACTGTCTGAACCATTGATTTATTTGATGAATGGATTTCCCTGATTTTGATTTCATGTCATACTACTAAACGTAAGTGTATGGAAGGAAAGGACATGTTCCATTTTTGAATGGGTTTGAAGTTGACATCACACATTAAAATCAAAGTCTATCAGTAAATCAGAAAAATCTGCGGTTCAGACAAGTGCGGGAAATGCGAACTCCATAACTCTGCAAAATTGAACTATACGCTAATAACAAAAGGTGCATGAATTTCCGTCTACTAAGGACTTTAGCTCATTGAAACT